>FWPU01006661.1_pt1 | contig 22694 bp, 19 predicted proteins | sample 2228361 | NCBI WGS metagenome assembly FWPU01 (sample SAMEA103939777, study PRJEB20133) | metagenome
GGGGGGGGGGGGGGGGGGGTACGGTGAAGTGCGGATGATTACACGAAAGGGAGAAATGAGTAGAGAGAAGCGGCCGAAGTTTCCGAAAGGGAAGACCCTTGGGCTCAATAACTGGATCAAGTCTCGAACAGCCGTGACGCCCGAACGGTGGGGAATGGTCACGGGGTTCATGAGGCTTGTGGCCAAGTCAGGGCCATATTACCGGTATCCTGTTCTGGGGGGTATTATAAAAAAGCTAATGATGTTCAGCCCGCCGGAGAGAAGTTATACGCAGGCGTACCTGCTGAACCTGAACGAGGAGGTTGCGGCGAGGACTGAAGGCCTCGTGATGCCGCTTGAGATGATTGAGAAATGCATAAGAGAGTCGGGCTACCGGGCGGTCATGAACAAGTGCATCTGCCGGGATGCGAACGGGTGCAGGTCCTACCCGAGGGACTTGGGCTGTATTTTTCTGGGTAGGGGTGCCCGAGTTCTAGAGGAGAGGGGCGTGGGGCGGCGTGTCTCGGTGGAGGAGGCACTGTCCCACGTTGCGAGGGCGGCGTCGGCCGGGCTGGTGGGACAAAGCCTTTGGATCGAGGTTGAGCAATACATCTGGGGCATCAGGGACCAGGACATGCATCGCTTCTTGGAGGTCTGCTTCTGCTGTCCGTGCTGCTGCACGAGCCTTGCGCTTGCGAGGACTGTTACGGCTGACATCCGAAGTCGGTTCCGATCTATCGGGTGGAAGGCGGAAATAATGCGGAATTGCTCCGGATGCGGCGCGTGCGTTGCTGTGTGTCCGGTGGGGGCTGCGAAATATGTGGGAGAGGAAATCGTCGTGCGCGAGGAGGAGTGCTTGGGCTGCGGCTTGTGTGCGAGAAGGTGCCCCGAGTCGGCCATACGGTTGAGGGTGGCGGATGGTGTACTGGATGATTTGAGGGATTACTACGAGGCGTCTGGGCTTCGTCTGGATCTTGGGTAAGCAAGAGCGTGCCGGGAAGGGGATGGGGAAGGACCATGGGGAAAAAAGTCGCCGTGACCGGGGTGAACAGTTATTTCGCTTCAACGCTTCTACCGCGTCTTCAGGCGGATCCGGCCGTGGACACGGTTGTAGGTATCGATGTGACGCCCTGGAGAGGAGGCTATAGCAAGGTAAGGTTCGTGAGAAAAGATATTCGGGACCCTGGGTTGCGCGAGGTCTTGCGGGAAGTGGACACGGTGTATCACCTGGCTTTCATTGTGGATGACCTGAAGGACAAGGCAAAAACGTATGATGTGAACATTGAAGGGTCGCGGAATGTGTTTCAGGCCTGCATCGACAATAAAGTGAAAAAAGTCATCTACACGAGCAGCAATACCGTGTATGGCGTGGACAAGGAGAATCCGCTGCCGCAGAGAGAGGAAACGCCGATCCAGGTTTACGAGGAAAATTACTATAACAAGAGCAAGGTTGCGGTGGAGAAGATGATCGACCGGATGTTCTCAGCGCAGCCTGGTGTCACGGTGACGATTCTTCGGGTCGCCCTTGTCTTCGGTCCGCATACGAGAAACATGTTTTCCGAGACCTACGGCCTTAAAGTAGCCGCCGCACCGCTGGGCGCGGTGGCGCATATCCATCTGATTCACGAGGAGGATCTGGGAGACGCCCTTCACCTGGCCTTTGTCCATGACCTGCCGGGAATCTATAACGTCGGCGCAGACGATGCTGTGTCGAGCGCGTGGTGCTTCCGTATGGCGGGGGTGAAGATCATACCGATGCCTGCAATTGTGTTGAAGCCTCTCGTGAATCTCCTTTTCCGGCATGGCGCGGTTCCTGTCAGCGCGAGCTGGCTGACCATCGCGAACCGGACGATTTTTTCGGACAACAGCAAGTTCAAGCGTGCTACCGGATGGCAGCCGAAGTATACGTCGGAGGAGACGTTTTTGAGCTTCCTGGATGCGCGGAAGAGGCCGCGGAACGAGAAGGCCAGCCAATCCATTGTGGCAACGCTTCTGAAGTACCGGAGCACAGTGAAGGGTGTTTTGCGTCTCACGAATCTGGGGTTCCTGATTGGAAAGATCCCCTGGGTGAATTCTGTATTCCCGTGGACCAACCCGAAGAAGAACAGCATCACGTATCTGCCCGTGAATGAGCGCGTTTTTTACAGCGAGGAGGAGGTTCTGCCCCAGACGGTGCACAATCTGATTGACAGGGCCTTCGTGCATGTTGTGATGGATAGGTGTGCGTGCCGGTACGGTGAGGGGTGTCAGAACCATCCCATCGACATCGGGTGCCTGTTTTTGGGTGAGTCGGCGCTGAGCATGCCGGAAAATGTTCGTAGACGCGTCAGCCGGGAGGAAGCTCACGCGCATGTCGAACGGGCGATCTCGGCCGGGCTGGTTCCAATGGTCGGCAAGGTTCGGTATGACAACGATGCGTTCATGATACCTGATCGGAGGAGATTGCTGGCGGTATGCTTTTGCTGTCACTGCTGCTGCATGATGAGATATTACAAACACTTGCCAGTTGAGTTGCTCGATCGTGTTATGCCGCGTGTGGAGGGTTTTTCACTGACGGTTACGGGGGCGTGCGTGGGGTGTGGTACGTGTGTGGCTTTCTGCGGCTGGGACGCGATTCGGGTTGAAAATGGCCGTGCTGTGCACTCGGACAAGTGCCGGGGGTGCGGTAGGTGCGCGGAACATTGCCCTCAGAATGCGGTGCAGGTCAAAATCGAGAACCCTCGCGCGGTGAGGGATGTGGAGAAGAGGTTGCTGGAGTATGTGAAGGTCGACTGATGGGCTAGGGGTGGAAGGGCAAAGGCGAGTGGGAGGAGACGGTGAGGTCTGTAGCGATTGTCGGTGTGGGTATGACCCGGTTCGGAAGGCATCCCGACAAGGGGATCAAGGAGTTGGTCCGGGAGGCCGTAGAGGCCGCGCTTGAGGACGCGGGTGGAGAGGTTGCTGAGGTCGAGGCGGCGTACGTTGGATCGGCTGTCCCGGGGGTCATGACGGGACAGGAGCAGATCAAGGCCCAGGTTACGCTCAGCGCGATGGGCATAGACACAATTCCTATGTACAATGTCGAGAATGCGTGTGCGAGTTCGTCTTCGGCTTTGAACCTGGCGTGGACTGCGGTTGGGGCCGATGTGCATGACTGTGTCCTTGTGGTGGGGTTCGAAAAGCTCTACGACAGGGACCGCCTGAGGTCTTACCGGGCTCTGGGGACTGCCACGGACATCGAGCGGGGGCGGGCGTATGTTGAAGAGTTCCAAAAGCTTGTGGGAGCACAGGGAGGCATGCTCTCCCCAGAGGCAGGGAAGACCAAGAGCATCTTCATGGATATGTACGCCTTCTTCGCTCGGAGGTACATGGAGCGGTTTGGCCTCACGCAGGAGCATTTCGCACGAATCGCAGTCAAGGCCCACCGGTACGGCGCACTCAACCCGCACGCGCACTACCAGAAAGAGGTGACCCTGGAGGAGGTCCTGCATTCGGGAGAAGTGGCTTATCCGCTGACCCGCATGATGTGCTCGCCGGTCTCGGATGGGGCTGCTGCCGCTATCCTTTGCTGTCGGAAGGTCGCCGGACGTTTTACAAAGCCGCCGATTTGGGTCCAGGCATCTGTTATCGGCAGCGGCAAGATCGGGTACGAGTTGGAGGACACCCTTACGAGGCGACTCGGCGCTAGGGCGTTTGAGGCGGGTGGCATTGGTCCTGAGGACGTGGATGTCCTTGAGGTACACGACGCGACGTCGCCGTCTGAGATCATGACGCTCATCGAGTTGGGAATTTGTCGGGGCGAGGAGGCCGCAAAGTGGATTGAGGAGGGGGCCCTCGAAATTGGGGGGAAAATGCCGACTAATCCTTCAGGGGGACTCCAGAGCAAGGGACATCCCATCGGGGCAACGGGGCTTGGGCAAATCCACGAGATCGTGCAGCAGCTGCGCGGCAGAGCAGGCAAGCGCCAGGTGGAACGAGCGAGAGTGGGTATGACTCACAATGGGGGTGGCATTCTGGGCGTGGATGGGGCAGCTATGGCCTTTCATATTCTGAAGCGCTGAGAGGACTGGATTGTGTGCCGGCAGTTACAGGGGAGAGTAGAAGAAGATGGAGAGTTCGAACCGGCCCTATTGGAACATGGACATCGAGCCGATCCTGGGTACGCCCGAGATGCGGGAGTTGCAGCTGACCAAATTGAGGAAGGCTTTGGCATGGCAGTACGAAAATTCTCCGTTTAATCGCAGAAGGTTCGATCGGGCAGGTGTCAAGCCGCAGGACATTCAGAGCTTCGAGGATTTTGCCAAGGCGATACCCATCATCGGCCAGGAACAGATTCGGGAGCTGATCCAGGAGGTGGACTTTGACATGGAACGGCTCATGAACGAGCTGTTTGGCCCTGCCCGTATGAAGGATCTGTATCTCATTACGACGACATCGGGGACCACGGGGGTGCCGACGCCTTACCCGAACTTCCATGCGGGGATCCGGGACATGCAGGAGCTGTTCTGCCGGATCGCTTGGCGAATGGGGATGCGCCCCGGCGACCGGCTAGGGATCTGCTTTGGCCTCTCCATGCACGCAGCGGGCACTCCGCAGTTGCTCTGGTTTCAAAGGTTTCCGGGGATCAGTCTAGTCCCGATTGGCGCGGAGGCAGGAACGGAGAAGATTTTGCAGTTGTTCCAGCTGTTCAGAATCAACGTATTCAGCGGCACTCCGTCGCTGGCTCTGCATCTGATCGAGCGTTGCCCACAGGTTCTTGGCAAGCCCATTCGCGAGCTGGGCATCAAGATTCTGATGTTGGGAGCAGAGCCCGGAGCTGGCATACCCGAGGTGCGTCGGAGGCTGGAGGGGGAATATGGGGCGCGAGTGTACGATGGTGGTGGCGGGTACGGTTGCTCTTGTGAGCACCCGATCTATCAAGGCATGCATTGGCTCGCGGATGACTTCGCTTACTATGAACTCGTCGACCCAGACACTCGGGAGCCTGTCCCTCTGGTGAACGGGGCTACAGGTCTGATGGCCGCCACGTCGCTGAACCCGGCAGGAGCGGTCTGGTTCGACCTGCGCTTCACTCTCAACGACATTCACCAGGTGTTCACAGACCCTTGTCCGTGCGGGCGCACAGGCTTCAGATACAAGATCGTAGGTCGCGCAGATGACATGCTCAAAGTGAAAGGGGTTGCGGTGTATCCGGCGGCCATTGAGGGAGTGATCCATGCCTTCCCGAAGTGGTTGACCGGTGCATTCCGGATCGTTCTGGATGAACCGCCACCGCGGGTTGTGCCGCCCTTGAAGCTCAAGATCGAATACGCCGAGGGCATACGAGAGGAGGATCTGCCGGCGATTGAGAGGGCTGTTGTAGACCGGATCCACAGCCTGCTTAAGGTTCGTCCGGCCATCCAGTGGTTGAAACCGGGCTCACTCCCTCGGGCGACGAAGAAAACGCAATTGCTGGAAAAGACGTACGAGTAAGCAGCGGTCTTTGCGAACCCCCCTCGTTCTGCACCGTTTTCCTGAATCCGGAAACCGCAGCAGAGGTTTCCTCCAAAACTCTGACAATGGATAAGGAGCGATGCCATGCCGAGAGTCCGAACCAAGGAGTTCCCGTGGGATTCTCCAGCCGATCAGAGTCGCCGCGACCACGCGGTGCATGCGGCCAGACTTATGATGAACGCGGCCTACACGGCGCCTTGCACGGGCGGGGTGGATCACACCGAGGCGGAGCTCGTCTGGGGAGAGCAAGAGCAGGAAGAAATTGCGGAAAAAATGGAAGAGCTTTCGTACCTGCCTGGGAACAAGAGGACGGCCGAGCTCTATCGGACCGAGGCTGTGATGGTCCGAGAGGCCGACTGTGTTCTGCTTCTGGGAGATATCCGGGGCCGGAATACGCCCTTTGACGCCAATTGCGGATACTGCAGCGGGCCGCAGGGCTGCGCGTTTGTGTACAGCAGGCGCAGGAGTGCCGCGGGCCAGATCGACCACTCGGACAAGAGCCTGAGTAAAAGCCTAATCGATGGTCCCCTCTGCCAGGTCCATGTTCAGAACCTTGGGTATTCTGCCGGGTCTGCGTTGTGGATGGCCAGGACGCTTCTGGTCGATGCGAGGCCGTTTATGACGGTAGGCGTGGCAGCCAAGAGACTGGGATACTGCCGCTCCTCCGAGTTTGTCGTCGGTATCCTGGTCTCGGCCACTTCGAAAAACCCCTTTATCGATGTTCATTACGACTACTCGGTTGTGAATATGGCACGAATGGTGGACTCGGTGCGCAAGAATTACATTATCACCAGACAGTTTGCACCGGACTATCGTCTGGTAGCTTCCCACAAAGCGGGGAAGGTCAGCAAGGGGGAGGAATAGGCCATGGCGATGATAGAGGGAGAGGCGTTTGCGCAGGACCGATTGCTGGATGCAGCCGGACACGTCCTCCACGCTTATTATAAAGCTCCTCAGGTGACAAGCCGACTGAGCCCGAAGGCAGTGCTCCTGTGCGGAGATGAATTCCTTCCGATGCTTGAATTCGTCGAAAGACTCCAGGAGAAACTGGGAGTTGAGGCCACTCAAAATACGTTTTTCCCTCTCTACGTCGACTACATGTGCTTCAAGACAGCTCTGCAGGACGGACGTGCGCCTGTCGTCTTGATCCTTGGGGCGGATCTGGGCAAGGCGGATCTCGGCTGGGACTGCGGCGCCTGCGGATTTCCGACCTGCGGGGAGTTCAACAAGTTCAAGAAGGAGCACGGTGGGCTCGGGAGGTTGGGCTTTGGTCCCTCCTGTGCCTGGAAAAACTTTGATTTCGGCATGTGCTGCGATTACGCGTGCGCTGCGGCTTCTGAGATGAACATTGAGAACCGTATCTTGGGAACCTTTGGCTTCCTGGCGTTTGCATTAGGGTACCTGGAAAACGTTACCTGTACGCTTGCCCTTGCACTGGGGCCCGTGAGAGAGCTCTGGTGGTATAGCCGGCCGTCACTTGGAAAGTGGCGCACAAAGGAGCATCTTCACTCACACCTCCGAAACAACTACACCGTCCATTTTCAAATGTTCAGCTCGGACTTGAGGCCCGCGGTGAAACAGGACGGAAACTGGTGGGAAAGAGAGGCGGAATTCGGGACGGTAGGACCGGACGGAAGGTACGCCGAATACCAAGGAGAGATTCGGGGTCTGTTCTTGGAAGCCGTGATGGAAGTCCGGCCGAAGGTCGAAGCGATCAGAACGGAAATGGGGAATCGAGCGAGATCTGCTGCTGAGTAGGGGCGTGCTCGGGAACGCTAGGAGTCGGCCGAGGGATTGCGGCAGCACCGATGTACTGCACGGATGGTGGTCGGGTTCTCTGAGCCAGGCCGCTTGAGAATCGGTCTCGACCAGGGGACTGAGGCAGACGGCAACGGGCGATTGCGCATGGGCTCGAGCGAAGTTATCACATTTTGCCGAGTCTGCGAGGCGATGTGCGGCCTGGTCGCCACTGTGCAAGACGGAAAAATCATAAAGATTCGGGGGAACACAGATTCCGCCCATTCGCGGGGGCATGTGTGCAAGAAGGCCTGGGCCATGGTAGAGGTCACCTGCGACCCGGACAGGGTGCTTTACCCCATGAAGCGGACGGGCCGCCCGGGTCAATTCTCGCGCATTTCTTGGAGGCAGGCATACACTGAGATTGCAGCAGAATTGCAGCTCATCCGTAAATCGCATGGCCAGACTTCCTTTGCCACCATGTATGGCAATCCGCCGGCCTTCTCCTACGCGAGTCTGATGGCGCTGGCGCACTTCAACGAGACTATGAAGGTCAAGTGGCGTTATGGCGTCAATGCCGATGATTCCTCGGCCTTCCAAGGGGCTTGCCATCTTTTGTTCGGTTCCGCAAGCCTGTTCCCAAAACCGGATATATGGCGTACAAAGTTCCTTTTCGTCGTTGGTGCGAATCCGGCCGTTTCACATGGCTCTACCATAAGTGAGCCGTTGCTGCTGCGGGCGATGGCGGGGGTGGTGAAGCGTGGAGGGCGCGTCCTCGTCATCGATCCGAGGCGCACCGAGACGGCTCGGCTGTTTGAACATCTTCCCATCAGGCCGGGTGCCGACGCTTGGTTTTTTGCTGCTCTGTTGCGCGAGATTCTCGTGCGGGGGCACACGGACGCAGCGTTCATCCAGCAACACACAAAAAATTTTCTCTCTCTGAAGACCTTCATGGAGGGGTTCACTCCCGAATGGGCCTCGCCGCATTGTGGCGTCCCGGCTGAAGTCATCCGCCGTCTTGCGGATGAGATTGGTGCCGCGAGCCGCGAGGGTGGATTTGCGATCCATGCACGGACGGGGACCTGCACGCAGCGGTACGGAACGCTCGTGAATCTGTTGATCCATATTCTCCTTATCGTCAGCGGAAATCTGGACCGCCGTGGTGGGATGTCCTTCGGTTGGAGTCTAATCAAGCAGGGGAAAGCCTTGCAACGTGCGTCCATCGGCCGCATCCACAGCCGTGCGACCGGGCTTCCCGAAGTGGCAGGCGTGCTGCCCTCGACCGCTCTGGTGTGGGACATATTGGAACCGGGCGAGGAGCAGGTCAGAGCGCTTATGCTGGTTGGAGGCAACCCGGCCCTTTCATCGGCCGGATGTGGCGAGCAGATGGATACTGCTCTTCAGAGCCTTGATTTGTTTTTTTCCATTGACATCTACGTGAACGAGACCAACCGGTTCGCCCATTACATCCTCCCTGCAACGACGATGTTTGAGCGGGAGGATTACCCGCTGCTTGGCCAGGCATTGATGCTGCGGCCATGCCTGTTCGCTACTCGGGCGGTGGTTCAACCGCGGGGCGAAGCCAGAGAAGAGTGGCGGATTCTCGATGAACTGTGCCAGTACATGGGCATGGGGGGCGCGCAGCCTAGGAAATGGATGCGCGGACTGGCGAGAATGGGGTTGCGTCTCCAGCCGCGCCATTTTATGGATACGATGATCCGGCTGAGCCCCATGGGCGACAAGTTTGGATTCAAGCCTGGCGGGCTCTCGTTTGACAGGCTGCTAAGGGATCATCCCAGTGGTCTCGAAGTAATGAGAGATCTGCCCGTTGGAATTTTCGAGCACGAAATCGTTACGGCCGATAAGCGCGTGGACCTGGCTCCTCCGCAGCTCGAGTCGGAACTCGCACGCCTGCGCCAAGATCGAGACTACGAGGATCCGGCCTATCCGCTTCGTCTAGTGGGACTGCGAGAACTGCTGTCCCACAACAGCTGGATGCATAACGTTCCAAGCTTGATGACGGGGAGGCGTGCTTACGCAGCTCGAATGCATCCGGCTGATGCGGCTGTGCGAGGTATAAAGGATGGCGCTGGCATCCTCATCCAGTCCCCCTATGGGCAAGTGAAGACCCAAGTGAGGCTGAGTGAAGAGATGTCACCAGGGACTGTTGCTTTGCCGCATGGCTGGGGGCACAATGGAGGGTGGCGAGTCGCCAATGCCAGCGGCGGGGTGAATTCCAACCTTCTAGCGAGCGGCGACCCTGCACATCTGGAGAAGATTTGTGCCATGTCTGTGTTCAATGGAATTCCAATTGAGGTTCGGCCAGTGGAGGGGGATGGGTAAAGGCGACCGGCCCGTGGTTGGATAGGAGGAGGATTCGATTCCTGCAAATAAGCCCAAAGAGGATCTGCTTCTCGCCAACGGGAAGGGCTTTGGATGGGATCTGAAGTGCGAGACCTTTGTCCTGAACGGCGGGCTGCCCATCGAGCTTTTGCCCTGAGGCAGATCCCGCCGTCCGGTGGTGTGCCGGTTTTTTGAGCCCATGGAGGCCGTTGCCGGCGAACCAGCCGCTTGCGGTCCGGGCGGGCCGGCCTGGTGGACGGTTGGGGCCTGTCAGTCTTCCGCGGTTTCTCGGGCTGCCTGCCGCGTTTTCCGAAAGATCCCCGGCAGCTTGACAGAGGGCGCCCGGGGCCGGGAGCCTGAGGCCGCCAGGGGCTGCAGCGAGGGGACCGAGGCGCTGTCCGCCAAGAGGCCGAGCAGCAGCACGAACCCGAAGATCATGGCCAGGGGCGCATCCCCGGTGAAGATGCCCCCCAAGATTCCGGCGCCCATGATGGCGATCTTGAGCATTTCCTGACTCCCTTTCCTTCTGGGTTCTCCCCGATTGCGACGTCTCGCACCGAAGCCACCGCAAGAAAGGTGCCAGGCAGGCCTTTTAAGGTAAGCTTGCCGGAGTTGCTCTCTTTCTAACAGTTCTGCTACATTCAGTTGACCTGGAGGCGGATGAAACACTGTCTGCCCTTTTTGGGCTGCGACAGACAGTTGGATAGCTTCATTGCGTGGCCACAGAAAACAGACTCGCCTGGTTGCAGATGGATAAAGTTCGAAGGCAAGGGAGCAAAGGGCGAACAAGAATTTGAATGTTACGGCCTCTTCCTTGAACGGCAGCCTGGGACTAGGTCAATGCCATGGACTGCACCTTTGTTCTAGACAAGGAACGTCGGATCAAGAAGGGAAACTCGGAATTTGAGAAATGGACAGGCCACCGAAGTGGTAGGCTTGAGGAAGGGCTTTTCAGGTGGATGGAGCCCCAGAGCGTTCAAGAGCTCATTGGATTTCTCGACGCGTGCTTGAGAGGTGACCACCACTCGCTTTGTCAGATTCGGTTGCGATGCACAGAGAATCCGCAGACGTTCTTCGAAGTGACGGCGATATCCAATCCAGCCTGCGAAGACGAGGTCATCGTCAATATTCGACACGCTCCAGATGTGAGGCGTCTGGAAGAAGAGATTCGCGAGTCCGAGGAAAAATACCGGTCTCTTGTTGAACAATCCAGGGACCTCATCTTTGTCTTGGTCGGGGCAGAGATCGTCTTCGCCAACAGCATTCTCTACGTCATAGCCGACGAGCAACGCCGCAACGGCAAGATGTTCTGGAAGGAATATCTCTCTCGGTTTGTGCTGAAAGAGGACTTGCCGCGTGTTCTGGATTTCTTCGGCAGAGCCGCCCAGCAAGCCCTGAATCGAAACACGTCCATCGAGTTCAAAATAAGGGATAAGAACGGAGCGATTCGGGATATTCTGTTGACGATGGATACCATTACCTATCAGGGGCAAAAGGCCCAGATTGGGGTTGCTCGAGACATCACGGAAAGGAAGAAGCTCGAACACAAAACCAAGGAGGCCGAAAAGCTCCGGGCCCTCGCTCAATTCACTGCATCCCTTGCCCATGAGATTCGGAACCCTCTTGAAGGTCTCACGAGTGCTGTTCAGCTTCTCCTGAGGACCCTGGACGTCCAGGGAGAGAATACGGATCTGCTGCACGTCATCCGGAGCACCGCCAGCGAAATCAGCTCGACCATCAGCCAGATTGTCTCCATGATCCGTGAGCCGAAGTACACCTTCTCGGCCATTGATGTCCGAACCCTGGTAGAGGATGCGATCCATACGATCAAGCAGTGGACCGAGTATGACCCCCAAGTCCGAATCGTCACCCGCTTCAAGAGGGACCTTAGGACTATCGTCGGGGACGAGGGCATGCTTCACAAGGCCCTTGTGAACGTCATTCGCAACGCGTGCCAGTCCGTCTCGGGAGAGGGCTTCGTCAAGATTCATGTCGGACACATGCAACAGAGATCCAAGAAGTTCGTCTCCTTTACCGTGCGCGACACTGGGCCAGGCATTCCGGAAAGCGTCCTTCCACAATTGTGGGAGCCGTTTGTAGCTTCCACGAAGAAACGAGGAATGGGTTTAGGTCTCTTCATCACGAAGCGAGTCATTGAGGACCATGGCGGAGACATCACGGTCGTGCGAACGGGCCCGACTGGCACGACGTTTCGTCTTGCCCTTCCTGCCGACTCGCTTGGAGAATAGGGACGATGGCAAGGATTCTCGTTGTGGAAGATGATCCAAACGTTCTGACGACAAGTTACATCGCGCTAACCCGAGAGGGGCATCAAGTCGCGCGGGCGGAAAGCTTTTCGAAATTCGGAGAGCTGATCAACAAGTCCATCTTTGATGTCGTCATTACGGATCTGCGACTGGAGAGCGGCAGGACCGGGATTGACGTGCTGACCCAGTGCAAGAACACCAGCCCGGAAACGTGCGTGATCATCATTACGGCATTTAGTTCTGTTGAATCGGCCGTGGCGGCCATACGAGAGGGGGCGAGCGACTACCTTGTCAAGCCGTGCGGACCTGACCAGATCATCCTGAGTGTGAATCGCGTATTGGAAAAGCGCGCACTGGTGTATCAAATTCGATCGCTGCAAAGAGAGGTAAAATCCTGGAGAGATGACGATGTGATCGGGGATAGCCCCGGCATGCAGCAAGTGCGAAAGACGATCTCGCGTGTGGCCGGCACCGACTGCACCGTTCTTATCGTAGGAGAGACGGGAACCGGGAAGGACCTGGTTGCGAGGGCCATCCATAGACGGAGTCATTTGCACGACAAGCCGTTCGTTGCAATCAGTTGTGCCGCATTGCCGGAAAACCTCTTAGAGAGCGAGATGTTCGGGCATGTGAAGGGGGCGTTTAGCGGGGCTGTGAGGAATAAGCCTGGGTTGATCATGGAGGCGGAGGGTGGGACTTTGTTTCTCGATGAGATTGGGGATTTGCCTATGCCTCTGCAGGCAAAGCTGCTGCGGTTTATCGAGCAGGGAGAGTTGCGGCCCGTAGGGTCCAATAAGAACCTGTTCGTGAAGGTGCGCCTCCTTGCGGCTACAAATAAGGATCTTGACGAGGCGGTCCGCAAGAGAGAATTTCGAAGCGATCTTTACTACCGTCTGCGGGTGGTCAGCATACAGTTGCCGCCCCTACGGGAGAGGGTCGAGGATGTACTCCTTTTGGCGAACCATTTTCTGCGTGAGGCTTGCCAGAAGAGAGGAATTCCGGAGCGCGTGTTTTCTTCGGGTGCCAAGGCGCGGTTGAAGGCGTATCCTTGGCCGGGGAATGTCCGCGAGTTGCAGCACACCGTGGAGAGGGCCGTGATCCTGGCCGACGGCCCGACGATCCAGGAAGACGACTTGGATCTTCCAAACTGGAAAGAAGAGCGACTGAGCGCTATCCCAGTGCCGAGCAGCTTGGCCCTTACGGACATCACGCGGCAGCATTTGCTGGATGTACTGGAGTTGTGCGGCTGGAACCAAAAACGGGCGGCCGGGGTTCTGAAGATTTCGAAGGCCACATTGTGGAGAAAACTGAGGGCATATGGAATCGATATCAGCGAGCTGCGGAGGTCCTACTCGGTGGAGTAAGGCGTTTTCCGAAAGGCCTGGCGCGTGATGACCAACGAAAGGTCTGAGAGGAAGTTCTGCGGCAAGTGGCTTTGCTTGAGTTGTGCGCAGGATTCGCCTGGGACCGGCAGCGGCATCAGCGAGTCGTGGTCGAGAAAGATGTATGCTTGAGTGGGAAGCCGGGTTTGGGTACCTATGGCACATGGCGTGTTACTGAAGCGGAGTTGGAGAGGAAGAGAGAATGGGAAGGAATCCGAGCTGCGAGAGGCGTCCGTTATCGAAGATTAGGCATATGGAGCGAGCTCCGACGGCAACTGCCCGTCCACCAGAGGATAGGTGAACGCTTCTCATCCAGTACAGTTTGATGTCCAGGGGTAAGTCGATTGTGGACCAAGTGGATCCAGCATCAGACGAAAATATGGCGCGGCCGCAGTCGCCCACGGCGATAGCGGATGTGCCGAGCACCTTAACGTCATACAGGGCGCGGTCGTCGTCGAGAGAAGGATCTGATGCGGGAGTCCAAACTTGTCCGCCGTCACGTGTGATCAGGACGGTGCCTCCCAGTCCCACGGCGACTCCGAAGGACTGGTCGAGGTCGACGCTGAAGAGCGTAGCTTCGGTCCCGGTGTGCTTGGCGTCCCAGTTCTCGCCGTGATTCGAGCTGTGGAGAAGCGTGCCGAACTCTCCTGCAATCCAAAGCTCGTCCCCCCTGACCTTGATGTCGTAAAGCACAAGGTCCTTCCCGTAGGTTCTGTCGACCCATGAGCGGCCTGCGTCGGTAGTGTGCAGGATCGTTCCCCAGTCGCCAACGGTCCAGCACGTGTGGTCGTCGACTGCGAAGACAGAAAACAGGTGTCTGTTCCTGGGAGGCGTCTGCTTTTCCCACGATGTGCCGGCATCCCGGGTGTGAAGGATTATGCCTGATTTGCCAACGATCCAGCCGGAGGCGGCGTCATGAAAGGAAAGACCGAGCAGAGGGTCGCGAGTGCCAGACGAGATCCTTTCCCAGGAGCGTCCTCCGTCGGAAGTACGGAAGACGAATCCTCGATATCCGCAGGCCCAGCCTTGAGATGCATCAAGAAACTGAACCGCGAAGAGGTCTGGCTTCGCGGATTCGCCCGCCCCAGTGGAACTGGAGGCAGACTGCGTCTCGTGAGCCCGGGCAAGAGAGGCAACGCAGAGCGCGCATGTAAGAAGGTACGATCCGGTCAAAAGGGCGTATTTTCTCTTGGCCATCCTTTTGGCCTCCCCTGGTGACCCTCTGGCACGTAGAGCAAAACGCTACACGCTAAACGCGATACTTCCTCAGGACTCTTTCCGGCCCGAGAATGGAAACGAGAGCCGGAACGACGACCAAGCCGCCGACCATATTGGCGAGCATAAGGAAGCCAAGGAGAAGACCCATTTCGGCCTGAAACTTCAAGTTTGAAAATGCCCAGAAGATCACGCCGGCAAAAAGAGTGGTCGCAGTGAAGAGCACGGCTTTCCCGGTGGACAAGAGAGTCAGGTGGCAGGCCCGTTCGTACGTTCGATGTTGGGCGTATAACTCGGCGAGTCTGGTGAGGACGTAAATACCATAATCCACGCCGACTCCAACGCCCACGGCCGCGACGGGTAGGGAGTTGATGTTCATGTCTATGCCTTGGAGGCGCATGAAGGCATCGCTGAGAATCTGAGAGACCGCCAGCGGGACGATGAGGGTGAGAGAAGCAAGGACCGACCGGAAGGTGAAAGAGCACAAGAGAAAGGTCATGGAGAAGATGGCCAGCATGTTCGCCCAGTAGGACCACTCCACTTCCTCATTGACCGCCGCCAGGATCCCAATGATCCCTCCTGCAAGCCTTAGGTCCACCTTCTCTGAGGTGTGCGAGTCGATGAATGACCTTGCCGAGGCGATTAAGCTTCGGACGACCTCGTTGTTATAATCCCTCACATAGGCCGTGACCGTGGCGTTCTTATAATCTGGAAGGCTGACAAAACGGTCCATCTCGCCAGCGGCCATGTTGGCTTCAAATAAAAACAAGGTCTGGGCAAGATGGCTCGTGTCGTCCGGAAGCATGGACCATTTCGGATCGCCGTCATGGAACATGCGGAAGACGCGCTTGATGATGTCAGTGACCGTCACGGTGCCGCCCACGTGCGGAAGTGTTGCGACATACTCTGCAACGTCGTCTAAGACGGACAGAGATTCGGCCTGTTTAAATGAGCCCTCTTCCTTTCCTTCTGCGATCACAATGAACTCGCTGTCACCGACAAACATGCGGTTGAGCTTGTCGGCGGCAATGTTATAAGGGTGATCGGGGTAAAGGATAGCCTTTCCGGCGCTCGTGTCGCCGACGCGAAGGCCGGAGGCGTAATAGCCTCCAGCGGACAAGATGAAAAGGACGAGAACCAAAACAGCCCATCTTCTCCAGCCCGTGAGGAAGTAGAGTAGGGAGGAGCAGATCCGGGCGTAAAATGCCCCTCTGTGCACACCGTGGAGCGCTCTGGTGGGATCGGCAGAGTCCGCTGGGGAGAAAGACGAGGACTTGGGAGCGGAAGGACGGGGCATGGGAACAAAGGAAAAGATGACCGGGTTGAGCAGAACCACGCTCACATAGATGCTGATCACCCAGAAGGAGGCTGCGAAGGCCAGCTTTTGCATGATAGGTATCGTGCAGACAGCGATGGTCAGGACGCCGAGCCCGTCGGTGACGATAGAGAGGAGGGCGGGCCGATACAGGGACGAGTAGGCGGAGATTATGGCCTCGTACTTGTCTCCGCTGCCCGTGGCGCATTCCTCATGATACCGCTCGAGGCATTGAACACTGTGACTGAGAGCTCTCGCCGAGAGGAGGAGCGGGACGACCAGGATGAGGGGGTCGACGGTGTTTCCGAGGGTTGCAGCGAAGCCGAGGCCCCAAAGGGCGCTGAGGAGGCCGGAGACGAGGGGGACCAGTGTGCCGAGGACGGTCCGGAAGTACAGGGCGAGGAGGAGAGCGAGAACGAGCGCGGTCAGAAGGAAAACCGTGTAGATCTGTTTTGCGTAATGGGCAATCCATGCATAGAGCATAGGGTATCCGGTGATGTAGATGAGGTGGTCCTCGTCTTGCTCCTCCTCCTGGAGTCGAATCATTTCCCCGTAGAGGACGTTCAGGTCAACCCCCTCTTCCCAGAAGCCTGCGCGAATGACAGCGGCTTTATCGTCCAGGCTGACGTGGATGCCGCGGATACCCTCGTTCGTGTAGATTGTCGCCTTGAGCCGGGCCAGGTCCTCATCGGTTTCCGGTATCCTCGGCCATACGACAGGTGAGACATGGACACCGAATTCGCCGACTCCGACTTGCTTGAGCTTAGGGTGGGTAAGGGAGATGACCTGAAGGGGGTTGACGCCCTTGATCTGGAGCAGTCTCTTTGTGAGGCGGTCGATCTTTGCAATGGTTTGGAGATTGTAAATATCGCCTCGTTTGACCTCTACGATGAGAGTGAGGACGTTGGCGGTGCCGAACATCTTGCGGAACTGCTTGTAAAGTTGGATGTAAGGGTGGCGAGGGGGGTAGAGATCAAAAAAGTCTGTGGCGATCCTAAGACGAGTGAGGATTTGACCGGTAAAGAAAAGTGTTCCGGCCAGGATACAGGCGAGAAGGATGTGTCTTTGTCGAAGCTGCCACTGGAGAAGTTTTCGCCACAGATTGCGAGAAGGATCCATCGCGTCTCCTAGGGAATGGGTAGGCCTGAAGAGTGGATCATTTGGAGATTTGCATGAGTGTTGACTCGGTGAAGTGGTCAGGTCCGAGGACGTCTTCCGGGAGATGTATAGCCCACTCACGGAATTCGCGAGGCAGGTGCTGGTCACAGTAGGTCGCATGGTCGGTCTTGTCGTCAATTCCGAAGTAGTAGTCGTTTGCGCCGATCGTGTCGCACCCATCGTCAGTAAGAAAGAAAGACTGGGTAGTGAAGACGGTTTTCCAGTACTCACCCGACCTGTCGTAGATCTCTTTGTACCAGAGTGAGTATGTTGACTTGTCCACGTAAAAGAGTTGGCGGCCGTAATTGTAATAGGGATCCTTTGGGAAGGCCTCCACGATCCAAACCTCGAGAGGGTGCCAGGCCATGTCGATCGGAGCCCAAGGCGCTCCTTTCCATTCTTTATCCATGAATCCTATCCTGAGTTGTGGAAATTGAAGTTTCAGTGTGCCATTGCTTTCTGGCGTCACCGTGTGTTTGCTGGGCGAGGAGAAGGGGGCGAGGATCGTCCCCTCGCCGATGAGCTTCCATTCCATGGTCTGGTTCTTGCCTGTCCAGGCGTTGGTATCGTCAGTACAAAAGTCCGAGCCCAAGAAGGGGTTGGAGCGGGCTGCCGGAGAGACGCGGCGGATTCTGCGTAGCATGGGAACGTAGGCGAACATTGTGCTGGGCCGATCGTCGTCGTAAATCCAAAGCATTTGGACCACGCCTCGTAGGTCGAACGGGGCGAAGACGAAATTGATCTGTTGCTCGAGAAAATTGGATGGATTCTTGATGGGACCGTCGGGGCGGCCCTGGAAATAGAGGAAATCGCCTCCTAGGACCACCTCCCTTTCCTTGCCGCCCTTGCCGACCCAGCTGCAGCGTCCGCCAAGGTAGGCGCCCCCCTGCCTGTAGCGGAGGTAATTGAAGTTGGCTAGGACCATGGCTCCAGCCTTGGGGTTTGTGGGGTCGATTGTCGGGAACGGAAAGCCGTAGATGAACTGGGGACGTTTCCTGCTGTCGCGGTAGACGATATAGCCCTGGTCATCCAGGTCGAATTTTCCCTCGTTGGATTGTGTGGCTTGGAGAAACTTCTTGTCTGTAATCTTCCAGTCGAACTCCAGCGGGACAGGCTTGACGAGAAACTCGCCGGAGCGCACCCAGTTGACGAGTGGGGGTGGGCCGTACCCCTTCAGTTCCTCCCAGTTGGTTTGGTCGTAAACTTGGCCCAGTGTCACAGGGAAGGCTTCCCCGAGATAGAGGCAAGAAAAGGCAAGCAGGCACGCAACGGTGAATCCGAGGCGAGGGAGACAGGGTTTCGTCGTCATCGCGATCCTCCAGAGTGACGGGTTGACGGGGGCGCCAAGCAAGGAAAGGCTGAGTGTGCCGATTTGAGACCTTCTACCATTGGAACCCGATCTTCGCGGTGGCTTCTCCTGCTGTACTCACGAACGGCGCAAATTCGCTTTTGATGTCGTTGCTTGTCCATCCGCTCTTACCGAGGAAGGTCTGTACAGAGGCTTTTGCGTACCAATGTTTCGAAATGTTCCAGTGAACACTGGTTTGGACCATGGCCACCATCTGGGTATCTACGAGCGCAAAAATCATAGGATTGATATTCCCATGGAACCAGTACCAGTTGAGAAGGAGGCTGAAATAATCGGTGTTGCGTTTGGTGAGATGGCTTTCCTCGAGTTTTTCTTCCCAATCGCAGATCTGTTTGTGAATCCATTGGATGCCTGCGTTGATTTGGCTGCTCGAGAACCATCTGGCCCAGAGGTCCTTGTCGATACCAAGCATCCACATGTTGACAGGTTTGAGTGTATACCCACGAATCGCCCAGTCCTCAATGGGCAGGCTTGGTCCGACTCTCAAGTCGAGCGCGGAAACAGGAAGAAAAACGGGTACGTTCTCGGTTCTACCGAACTCGCCTTTGACGATGATATCGAGAGGAGGAGGAACGACCCAACTGAAGCTCCCGCCATAGGTACGTGTCCAAGGATGGACGAGTTTTACCTGCGCCGGGGCCGGAAGGGCTATGCCGGGAAAGAGTTCCAGAGGACGAAAGTCTCCGAACTCGAAGCCGGGCGTGTCGCTTATGCCTTCAAAGTATGAACCGCAGATGGTCAGGCTCGTGCCGATTCCCAGCATCAACCTGCCTCCCCACTCCGTCTGGGACGTATCGACCGACTCGCGGATGTCGGCGTCAAGCCAATCGAGGAGCACGGGAACGGTGAAGCCTTGTTCCACAAGGGGACCTAGACCGAGCTCCTTCAAGAAGAGCGACGGAGGGCCAAAGAAGTCTCGAAAAGGATGTATACTAACATACGGAGCATCGAAATTTCCATATAGAGGGGCCCATTGCTGGGGGCGGACGTCTGGAACTGCTACAAGGTCAAAGTTCACTCGAAGAAAGCCGAGTTTGGGAAGGTCATAATTCAGGCGCGCCATCCAGAGGGGTATTTTGAGGTCATCGGGGTTCAAGAAAAACATCTGGAAGCTGTTGTCTGGCGGGTTAATGTTGTCTGTTATGGTCAGGCCCGAGGTCTCACCCCAGGAGACGATTTGCCTTCCGATCCGGAAAAATCCTGAACCGTATTGTCCGTCGTAGGTGAGGTCTAGAGTCGCCTCTCGCAGATCTGCCTCATACTCGATGTCATACAGGCCATAGTCGAACCTCGAGGGGCTGTCCTTCCGGATGTCTTTGTATTCATCATACCGAAGATGGAAGATCGTGTCGTAGGCACCCCGAAATGTAAGGTGAGCCTTATCTAACGAGAAGTCGCCGACGCGGCAGCGGATATGGCTATCAACGTCGAACTTCAGGGTGTTCCTTTGCTGGACCAGCTCAACGTCGTTCAGGAAGCCGTTTTGAAATCCGCTTGTGTCTCTCGCGATAAGATTGGATTCAAGGAAGCCGTGGAATTCGTAGGTGATGGGTTGCACGTCGGGCGGCGTGGCGAGCGAACTGGCTGTCGCAAGCAAGATCGTTAGGCCCCGGGCGAGAAGGGTGCAGATTCCTCGCTTCATGGGTTTCTCCCCTCATACTGTTCGTGTTGTTTCGTGATGTAGGGTCGCGGGCTCATGTGGCCTTGGCAGATCCACGCTCTTTTCTGGGGCGAGTTGGGACATGTATATCGGGGGAAGCGCGCCTTGCAAGCAGAATATCTATTCGATTGGGGAAGAGGAATGGATGGACTTTCGGGATCAGGGGGCGGATTGGACAAGCGGCCGCATAAGAGAAACTGTTCCATAGCAAGAAACGGTAATCCGGCCAAGGTGCAGGGTACGTTTATCAAAAGAATGCCGTCTCGGCTTCAGTCTAAAATGCAAGTGGCATGCCGACAGTGCAAAGGGGACTCTGTTCCTAGGCTAGAGGAGCGCATTGAAAAGGGAATTTGGATTTCTGTCCTCAGCGACGAGGAAAAACGCAATGCTATTGCTGACCCTGCTCCGGAAAGACCGCAGTGCCTGGAGACTTGTGATGGAAATACCCACCCAAAGGGGTTTAGACGTGAATTGGCCGGGTCGACTTGAAAAAACCATATGGAGGCTCGGTGGCTTTTTCTCGGCCTGATAGGCGGAGGGATGCCGCTCTCCGGCTGGTGCAATGGACCGGACCGCGGGATACCTCAGCGGGAGGCTTCACGTTCTGTGGGTCAGGACTGACCTACAGAGCTAACTGGTTTCATTTTGAAACCCTGGGGTATCAACCTGAAGCTGGACTCCAAGGGAGGAGAAACGGGTTTACTTTGGTTTAGGCATTCCCTGCGGATTAACGCGATATTTGAATCAGGGTTTCGAGAGTCCGGCCTTTGCAAGCAGAACTCGGCGCTCCTGAAATCCAGAATGCATCTTTGAGAAGCGATGCTGGAAAAGCAAGGCCGCAAATCCTGCGGCGCTCAATGAATCCTCACTCTGTAAGGGATAGGGCTTGCAGGGACCACAGGTCGAAAAGGCGCGGCATGGATGTTGCTGATAAAGAACGTGTGGAGAGTCGCAGGGAAAATGTGGTGAGCGCACCGGCCACGGTCGATCATTCGCAGGGTAACACGTGCCTGTAACAAGCTCAGGAGGAGGGTCGGATGGATCTCAAGCAAACCCACATTTGGGCTGCGTGGACTGGATGGATCTTCACGGCGGGGTTCTTGATTGCCGTTTGCCCACTTCTTGCGTGGACCATTCCACCATATATGGGTCCGTCCGCTAGTGCTCTAGAAGTGAAGCAGTTCTACCTGGATCACCTGTTTCAGATTCGGGTGGGTGCGTTCATCGGCATGGCGGCCAGTGCCTTTTATTACCCATGGGGTGCGGCAATTGCCGCAATGCTGAGGCGGGTTGAAAACGGAAGACCGCCGATTTTGACATACACGCAGTTGGGAGCAGTTGGCGTAGCCGTGTTTAACTCCGTGCTGTACTTCTTTTGGATGGCGTACTGTGCGTTTCGGGCCGACACGATGGATCCGGAGATGTTGAGATCCTTGAACGATTTTCAATACATCCTGCTCGAGTTTGAGGTGTTTCCGCTGAGCCTGTGGGCGATCACGATCGGACTCGCCATCATCCTCGACAAGAGCGAGCGCCCGGTGTTTCCGAGGTGGGTAGCATGGGTGAATTTCTGGTTTGCGGGGCTGGTGATGACCGGGCAGTTCATGATTTTCTTCAAGAAAGGCCCCATGGCGTGGAACGGGCTCTTGGCGGTCTACTGGCCAGCGTTCGTGTTCTTTTTCTGGATCTGCGCCATGAGTTCCTTCATGATAAAAGCCCTGAAGCGTGAATATGGCGTTCGGGTAGCCAGCACGGAGGTGTACGCCTGATTGATTGGAGGAGGTGCGCTGCGAGGTGTGCCTGGAACAGGAGGGAAGGTGATGAGTGTGGCCGAAACGGGCTCAATGGTCGAGGGTCGGACTGAGGGATTCCAGAGCCTGCGAGGCGGACTGGAGGAAACCAGTGACTGGATGAAGCCCGGGCATGTGCCAGGCGAGCCCGGGATATGGATTCTCATCTTTGGTGACATGGCGCTCTTTCTTCTCCTGTTTGGAGGATTCATGATCGAGCGGGCAAAGCAGGTCGATCTCTTTAGGGAGAGCTCTGACAGCCTGCATGTGTACATTGGGCTGATCAACACTTTGATACTTCTTACGAGCTCGATCGCTGTTGCCCTTGCCGTGAGGGCTGTGAGGATACGCGCGTCGGCGTGGGCGCCGTTGCTTTCGTGGGCTGCCTTGATCTGCGCTCTAGCTTTCGTCTTCAACAAGTACCTGGAGTGGGGAGATCTGATACGGGCAGGGGTAGTTCCGACCACCAACGATTTTTACCTCTGGTACTTCATCATGACCGGGGTGCACCTTGCCCACGTGCTCGTTGGAACATGCGTGCTTGTGTATCTTATAAAGTTGACGCAAAGAGCGCGTCAGGGGGAGGCGGTGAGTTTTGTAGGAATGGAGTGCGGGGCAAGTTACTGGCACATGGTTGATTTGTTGTGGGTCATCCTATTTCCACTTTTGTACCTCATGAGGTAGTAAGATGACGTCTCTCGTTCGTAGTAGCGCAAGCTTGGTGTACATGGTACTCGTTGTTGGCACAGCCCTTTCGTGGTCTGTGGCTTCCCAGGGTCTGACTCCGACGTTGGTTATGATGACCGTGGGCTTCGGAAAAGCCTTTTTAATCGGGTTATTTTTCATGGAGCTACTGCACGCGCCGCGTGTGTTGAAGGGGCTTCTGGCCTTGTGGTGCATGGTTGGTTGGGCGGGTATTCTCGCATTTTACGCGGCGGGTTGACGACTCGTAAAGGCGGGACGAGGTGACTGGGGTGCAGGGGCTGCTGGGGTTGCGCGGGGCGGGA
>FWPU01004939.1_pt1 | contig 22693 bp, 18 predicted proteins | sample 2228361 | NCBI WGS metagenome assembly FWPU01 (sample SAMEA103939777, study PRJEB20133) | metagenome
TGGAGCCCTCCCGGGTTGGCGCCTTGATCGAACACCGGAGATGCGGCCGTATTCTGCCGCGCCGCATTACACGAACGCGTGAGCGGCGCCGTCGGCGGTGGCGAACCCGAGTGCTATCCTGTGCCCATGTCCATTTCGCGGCGCGACTTTCTCAACGGCCTGGCACTGAACATCGCGGCCGGGCTGACGCCGGCGGCGCAGCTTGCTGCGGCGTCCGGCCGGTTGGCGGATCGCTATCCCCCTGCTCTCCTGGGTTTGCGCGGGGCCCACGAAGGCTCGTTCGAGGTGGCGCACACGCTCGCGCGCGAGGGTCGGCGCTACGCGGTCGAGCGTGCGCCAATTGAAGAGCGCTATGATCTGGTGGTGGTTGGTGCGGGTATCAGCGGTCTTGCGGCGGCGTGGTACTACCGGCGGGTGCGGCCGGAGGCGCGCATTCTCGTGCTGGATAACCACGACGATTTCGGCGGGCACGCCAAGCGGAACGAATTCACGCTCGGCGGCCGCCGCATCATCGGCTACGGCGGCAGCCAGTCGCTGCAATCGCCGCGCACGCTGTGGAGTCCGGTTGCCAAACAGCTGCTGCGCGATCTCAAGGTGGACGTCGGGCGCTTTGACACTGCGTTCGAGCGCACGCTCTATCCTTCGCTCGGACTGTCGCGCGGGGTGTTCTTCAACCGCGAGGCGTTCGGACGCGACGTGCTGGTGGCGGGCGAGCCGCCGCGCGCCAATCCCGATGCGGTGCCGGGGGCGCTGAGCAATGTCAGGCCGCTCAAGGATTTTGTCGCGGCGTTTCCGTTCACGGAAGAGAGCAGGGCGCAGTTGCTGGCGCTCTATGCGGGCGGGCGCGATCCGCTGGCCGGCAAGACGATCGGCGAGAAAAAGGAGATCCTCAAGCGGACGAGCTACCGCGATTTTCTCACCAAAATCTGCGGCTGCAGCGAGGAAGTGGCAAATTACTTTCAGGGCCGCACGCTCGGCTTTTTCGGCCTCGGTGCCGATGCGGTGCCGGCGGCGGATGCGCGCGAGCTCGGCTATCCCGGTTTTGCCGGCCTCAATCTGCCCGAGGACAGGAGCCCCGCCTGGAGCGAGCCGTACATCTATCACTTCCCCGACGGCAACGCGGCGATCGCACGCCTTCTGGTGCGCTCGCTCATCCCGGACGCGGCGCCCGGGCGCGACATGGAGGACGTGGTGCTCGCGCGGTTCGACTACGGCAAGCTCGACCGCCGCGGGCAGCGCGTGCGCATCAGGCTCGACTCGACTTGTGTCGACGTGCGCCACGGCCGCAACGCGGTTCTGGTGGCGTATGTGCGCGACGGGACGTTGCATCGCGTGGCGGCGCGGCACGCCGTGCTCGCCTGTTTTCACATGATGATTCCGCACATCATGCCGGAGCTGCCGGCCGAGCAACGCGCGGCATTGGCGCAGAACGTGAAAGCACCCATCGTCTATACCAACGTGCTGGTGCGGAACTGGCAGGCGTTCGTGAACCTGAAAGTCAGCTTCATTACCGCCCCAATGGCATTTCACCACCAGGTGTCGTTGGACTTTCCGGTGAGTCTTGGCGGTTATCGGCATTCGCGTTCACCCGACGAGCCGATTGTGCTGCACCTTGCGCACGTTCCCGGCGCGCCGAATTCCGGGCTCGACGCACGGGCGCAGTATCGCGCGGGGCAGCACAAGCTTTATGCCATGACGTTTGCGGATTTCGAGGCGCACATCCGCGACGAGCTTGACCGTATGCTGGGGCCGGGCGGCTTTTCGAGCGCGCGCGACATCAAGGCGATCACCGTGAATCGCTGGCCGCACGGCTACTCTTACGTGGCGAATTCGCTGTTCGATCCGGACGACTATGAGGAGCGGGTGCTCAAACGCGCGCGCCAGCGGTTCGGCCGCGTGGCGATCGCCAACACCGATGCCGGCGGCGACGCCTGGGTGCACTACGCCATTGATCAGGCGGCAAGGGCGGCGAAGGAGCTGGTGGGGTAGTCAAGAAGGGCGCGGGCGTGGCCGTGCCCTCCAGCATTCGTTAATGCGCTCGCCGTCTTCCTGAGGTGCGAGCGGAGCGGGCCTGGAAGGCCGACGGCGTCCGTCACCCTTCGAGGCCGCCTTCGGCGGACGCCTCAGGGTGACGGACTGAGACGGCTCAGTACATCCCGCCCATGCCGCCAGGAGGCATCGCGGGCCCGGGCGTCTCCTTCTTCGGCGCCTCGGCCACCATGGCTTCGGTGGTCACAAGCAGGCTCGCAACGGAGGCCGCGTCCTGCAGGGCACGGCGCACGACCTTGGCCGGGTCGATGATGCCCTTCTCCACGAGGTCGACGAACTGCTCGGTCTGTGCGTCAAAACCGAAGGTCTCCGATTTCGACTCCAGCACTTTGCCGACCACGATCGAGCCTTCGACGCCCGAGTTCTCCGCGATCTGACGCGCGGGCGCCTCGATCGCCCTCAGCACGATGTTGATGCCGGCCTGCACGTCGGGATTGCTGTTGGTAAGCTTGCCGACCGCCTTCTTGGCGCGCAGCAGGGCCACGCCGCCGCCCGGCACGATGCCTTCCTCGACCGCGGCGCGGGTGGCGTTCAATGCGTCGTCGACGCGGTCACGCTTTTCCTTCACCTCGACCTCGGTCGCGCCGCCGACCTTAATCACCGCAACGCCGCCGGCGAGCTTGGCCAGCCGCTCCTGCAGCTTCTCCTTGTCGTAGTCCGAGGTGGTTTCCTCGATCTGCTGCTTGATCTGGGCGACGCGCGCCTCGATGTCCTTCTTCTTGCCGGCGCCGTCGACAATGGTGGTCTTCTCCTTTTCGATGATCACCTTCTTGGCGCGGCCCAGCATCTGCAGTGTGACGTTTTCGAGCTTGATGCCGAGATCCTCGGAAATGAGCTGGCCGCCGGTGAGGACGGCAATGTCCTCGAGCATGGCCTTGCGGCGATCACCGAATCCCGGCGCCTTCACTGCGGCGACTTTTAGCCCGCCGCGCAGCTTGTTGACCACGAGCGTGGCGATCGCCTCGCCCTCTACGTCCTCGGCGACGATCAGCAGCGGCTTGCCCGACTGCACCACCGCCTCGAGCACCGGCAGCATGGATTGCAGGCCGGAAAGCTTCTTCTCGTGCAGCAACACGTATGCGTCTTCGAGCTCGGCGACCATCTTCTCGGCGTTGGTGATGAAGTAGGGCGAGATATAACCACGGTCGAACTGCATGCCCTCGACGATCTCGATTTCGGTGTCGAGCGATTTTGCCTCCTCAACCGTGATGACGCCTTCGTTGCCGACCTTCTGCATGGCATCGGCGATCATCTTGCCGATCTGGCTGTCGCCGTTGGCGGAGATGGTACCCACCTGCGCCACTTCAGCGGAGGAGCCGACCTTCTTGGCCCGCTTCTCGATGTCGGCGACCACTGCGCGGACAGCAATTTCAATGCCGCGCTTGAGATCCATCGGGTTCATGCCGGCGGCGACCGCTTTGGCACCCTCCTTGAGGATGGCGTGTGCCAGCACGGTTGCGGTGGTGGTGCCGTCGCCGGCGTTGTCGTTGGTCTTCTGCGCCACCTCGCGCACCATCTGGGCGCCCATGTTCTCGAATTTGTCCTCAAGCTCGATCTCCTTGGCGACGGTTACGCCGTCCTTGGTGATGCGCGGTGCGCCGAAGCTCTTTTCGAGCACGACATTGCGGCCCTTCGGCCCGAGCGTCACCCGCACGGCGTTGGCCAGAACATCGACGCCGCGCAGCATGCGCTCGCGCGCATCGCTAGAGAACTTGATTTCCTTGGCAGCCATTTTGCGTAACTCCTGCTTGCAAATTCGTCATCGTCGCGTCTGTCCCGACAATGCAGAGCGCTGCGCCTCGCGGGCCCTGCTCGGGGAAACCCGGGTCAAGCTCGGGCATGACGCATGGGTGAGCCGAGCAAGCGGTTCACTCGATGACACCCATGATGTCGGACTCCTTCATGATCAGCAGTTCCTCGCCCTCGATCTTGACTTCCGTGCCCGACCACTTGCCAAAAAGCACCTTGTTGCCGACCTTCAGGTCGATCGGAATGAGTTTGCCGGTCTCGTCGCGGCCGCCGGGGCCGACGGCGATGACCTCGCCCTGCGAGGGCTTCTCCTTGGCTGTGTCGGGGATGATGATGCCGCCGGCGGAACGCTCCTCAGCTTCGATGCGTCGGATCACGACCCGGTCATGCAGCGGGCGAAATTTCAGCTTGGCCATGGGTTCCTCGCGAGCTATTGGTGCGGGCGGGGTGGAAAGCTTTGACCTCAGAAAGACTTAGCACTCAGGCAGCCTGAGTGCTAATAAACTTGAGATAAGAGTTTGATCCCACTCTGTCAAGCGCGCGACAAGCGCACGACAGGATGGCGCAACGCGTCACAATGACCAGCGCAAAGTTCGAAGAAAAGTCCGCTAAGGTGGCACGCCCCTGCACCGAGGTGAAAATGGATGCGCGCGTCGCTGATCGACCATCGCCAGACATCGGCCTGCGGCCGCTCCTGATCCGACGTGTTGATGTCATTCCGGTCGCGCTACCCCTGAAGAAGCCGGTCAGGATGGCGTTCGAGACAGTTGCGCACGCGCGCAACGTCCTGGTCCGTGTCGAGGCGGCGGATGGCACAGTGGGCTGGGGCGAAGCTGCGTCCGCACCGACCATGACAGGGGACACGCTCGACGGCTTGGTCGCTGCGGTGCGCGACCATCTTGCGCCGCTGCTCGTCGGCAAGGATGCGCGGTCGCGGCGGGCACTGCGCCGCGCCATGCAGGCCGCACTGTTTGGCAACACTGGCGCGCATTCGGCGGTGGAGATGGCGCTGCTCGATCTCGCGGGGCGCGCGGCGAGCCGGCCGCTCATCGAGCTCATCGGGGGCGTGCTGCGCCGCGAGGTGGCGCCGATGTGGCTGCTTGGCAATTCCGCACCGGAGGCGGACATCGCAGAGGCGCACGCCAAGAAACACGAGGGTTTTCGTTTTTTCAAACTCAAGATTGGGACCAGACCGATCGAGCAGGAAATCGCGGCGACGCATGCGCTGCGCGCAGCAGTTGGCCCGAAAATTCCGCTGTGCGCAGACGCCAATTGCGGGCTGGCACTTGCCGACGCGCGGAGATACCTGATTGAGACCGAGGCCGCCGACCTGATGTTTCTGGAGCAGCCGTTTCTGCCGGCTGCACTCGACGAACTCGCCACGCTGGCGAAAGACTCGCCGATCCCGGTAGGTGCGGACGAAGCCATCCACTCATTGGCCGACATCGAGACGCAGGCGCGGTACGGCGCGCGCGGCGTCTCGCTGAAGCTGATCAAGCTTGGCGGTCTCACCAACGCACTCGCCGCCGCGGCCCACTGCCGGAAGCTCAACCTGTCGATCAATGTGGCGGCGAAGATCGCGGAGTCGAGCATCGCATCGGCCGCGGCAGTTCATCTCGCGTGCGCCGTGCCGGATGTCAGCTGGGGCGTAAGCCTCACGCATTTCTATCTCGCCGAAGACGTGGTGCGGCGGCCGCTGCCGCTCGGCAACGGCACGGTGGCGCTGCCCGCCGAGCCGGGGCTCGGCGTGGCGGTGGACGAGGCCGCGGTCGACCGGCTACGCATCAGGTGAGGCAAAGCAGTTGCGCCTCGCGCTCCAACAACGCACAGTCGGGCACCAACAAAGGAGGTTTGCGATGAAGTGGATCGGTGTGTCGCGTCGTCTTGCGGGACTTGTGGCGGCGGGGCTGGCCCTTGCGGCGTGCAGCACCACGGGTGGTGACTCGCTCTTCGGACAGCTTCCGACGTTTCCCGGATTGGGTCCCGCGGCGCCGAGCGAAACACCGCCCCGTTATACGGCCGCGGAGCTCGTCGGACGCTGGGGCGTTGCCTCCTATCATCGCGAACTCGATCGCACGCGCACCGAGGCGGCGGCGCGGCGGCAATGCAGCAAGGCCTACACCATCAGCAAAGGCCCGGGCGGCGGCGTCATGATGCACCTCGCCGACCAGCCCACACCAGTCGAACTGCGCATCAAGACCGCGCCGGACGGCAAGACCTACATCGGGCCGGCAGGCGAGCCGGGCGGTCCGCAAGACCGCGAGGTGCTCTCCTTCGACGGCCGGGTCATGGTGCTGCGCTACACCGATCCGGAGGCTGCCGGGCGCTACGGTACAATGATCTATGTGCGCTGCGGCCCGACAGCGGCCTGACGTTTTCGTATCAATTGCGCCCAAGGTCGCGAAGCGACCGAGGGCTGGAACTCTGGTCACCGACTTCGATCGCGGGCTGACCGCTTCACGGCGCTCCGGAATGCGGCGTTATTTCTGCAACGCCGTCTTCAGGAGCGCGAGCGCGTCGTCGCTTGCCCATTCGGCGGGACCCGAGAGTGTGGCAATCTCACAGCCGGCGCCGTCCACCAGCAACGTGGTGGGCATGCCGAGCGCTTTGCCCACAGTCTTCAGATCCTGGAACACCTTGGCGGAAGGGTCGGCATAGAACGCTAGATGCCTGATGCCGACTTCCTTGAGCCAGGCCTTCGGCTTTTCGGGATCGCGCGTGTCGATGTTGATGGCGACGACCTCGAAATTCGGCCCGCCGAGCTTTTCCTGCAGCGCGTCGAGCGCCGGCATCTCCTTGCGGCAGGGGACACACCAGGTCGCCCAGAGATTGACCAGCACGGTGCGGCCACGCCACTCCGCAAGGGTTTTGGTCCGGCCCTTGTCATCCTGAAAGCTCAGCTCGGGCAGGCGCAGCGGCGTTGCCGCCGGGGTTAAGGCCGCGACCTCGCCCTTGACGAAGGGCGCGATTTTGCGGGCAACTTCCACCGCGGGCGCACAGCTTGCGTCGCCTGCCACGTTGCGCAGGAGCACGCTGATCCCGTATACCGCGGCGAGCCCGACCGCCACTCCGGCCACGCCGCCGACAAGAATCACGGCGAGCCGCTTGTAAGCGTGGCTACGCACGTTCGCTTGCGATTGGGTCATGGCCGCGGAACCTGCATGAACCTTACGAGCATTTTATGAGCAACAAGATGTGGGGCGGACGCTTTGCGTCAGACCCCGACGCCATCATGGAGGAGATTAATGCCTCGATCCATGTGGACAGGCATCTTTATCGCCAGGATATCGCCGCCTCCAAGGCCCACGCCGCCATGCTCGCCAAGGTGGGCATCATCGGTCGGGACGATGCGAAAAAGATCGCTCACGGTCTAGACACGATCCTGTCAGAGATCGAGAGCGGCAAATTAACCTTCAAGGCGGCGCTGGAAGACATCCATATGAACGTAGAGGCACGGCTCGCCGAATTGATCGGACCGGCGGCCGGCTGGCTGCACACCGCGCGCTCACGCAACGACCAGGTGGCGACCGATTTCCGGTTGTGGATTCGGGATTCCATCGATGCACTTGATGCGGCGCTCGCGTCCTACCAGAGGGCGCTCGCCGAAAAGGCGCTGGATCACGCCGCCACCGTGATGCCAGGCTTCACCCATTTGCAGAGCGGGCAGCCGGTCACATTCGGGCATCACCTGCTTGCCTATGTGGAAATGGCGGCACGCGACCGCGGCCGCTTCCGTGATGCGCGCGCACGGCTCAACGAGTCGCCGCTCGGCGCCGGGGCGCTTGCCGGCACCTCGTTTGCCATCGACCGGCAGATGACGGCGAAGGCGCTCGGCTTTGCGCGGCCGATGGCCAATTCGCTTGATGCGGTCTCCGACCGCGACTTTGTGATGGAGACGCTGTCGGCGGCGGCGATCTGCGCGGTGCATCTGTCGCGCTTTGCCGAGGAGATCGTGCTGTGGTGCTCGCCGCTCGCCGGGCTGATCACGCTGTCCGACAGGTTCACCACCGGCTCCTCGATGATGCCGCAGAAGCGCAATCCCGACGCCGCCGAGCTGGTGCGGGCGAAGGCCGGCCGCATCATCGCGGCGTTGCACGGGCTGCTGATCGTGATGAAAGGGCTGCCGCTCGCCTACCAAAAGGACATGCAGGAAGACAAACACGGCGCGATCGATGCCGTCGAGACCTTGTCGCTGTGCATTGCGGCGATGACGGGCATGGTGCGCGACATGCTGCCGAACGTGGAGCGGATGAAAACCGCCGCCGCTGCGGGACATGCGACTGCCACCGACCTCGCCGATTGGCTGGTGCGCACGCTGAAGATTCCGTTCCGCGAGGCGCATCACATCACCGGCCGAATCGTGGCCGCTGCGGAGAAGGAAGGTGTGGCCCTCGAAGGGTTGCCGCTTGCAAAGATGCAGGCCATCGAGCCGCGCATCACCAAGGACGTGTTCGGTGTTCTCTCGGTCGAGCGCTCGGTGGCGAGCCGCACCAGCTACGGCGGCACTGCGCCGAAAAACGTGCGGTCCCAGGCGAAACGCTGGCTGAAGCGGCTGGGCAAAGAAGGTGGTTGAGCCCGCCTTCCCGGAGGTGAAATCCTCGCAAAATCTGTTATGGTGAGCGACGAGTTGAGGATCCGGCCGTGGCCCGAGCGCACCGTAACTTGGTCTTATTGACAATTTGCCTCTTGAGCGCCGCGCTTCTGCTTTCGGCCTGCGGCCGCAAGGGCCCGCTCGATTTGCCGCCGGCTGCCTCGGTGCAGCCTTCGGAGAACGGGCAGACGGAAGCCGGCGCGGCGTCTGCACGGCGCGCCGCTCCGCCCATAGAATACGGTCCGGACGGCCGGCCGCTGGCGCCGCGTGGGCCCAAACGCCAGCTTCCCCTCGACTGGCTGATCGACTGAACCTGCGATGCATCACTTTGCCTATCGCGCCGGTGTGCTGCACGCCGAGGCGGTGAATCTTGCGACGCTCGCGGATGCCGTGGGCACGCCGTTCTATTGCTACTCGACGGCGACGCTCACGCGGCATTACCGGGTGTTCGCCGGCGCCTTTGCCGACGTGCCGTCGCTCGTATGTTACGCTGTCAAGGCGAATTCCAACCAGGCGGTGATCGCGACCCTGGCGAGGCTCGGCGCTGGCGCGGACGTGGTCTCGGGCGGAGAGCTTAAGCGCGCGCGGGCCGCGGGCATTCCGGCGGAAAAAATCATGTTCTCGGGGATCGGCAAAACCGGCCACGAACTCGCGCTTGCGGTCGACGAGAACGTGCTATGTGTGAACGTGGAATCCGAAGCGGAGCTGGACATTCTTTCCAGCATTGCCGCCGGCAAAGGGTACAAGGCGAATATCTCGGTGCGCGTCAATCCGGACATCGATGCGCGCACCCACGCAAAAATTGCCACGGGCAAAGCCGAGAACAAGTTCGGCATCCCGATTAGTCGTGCGCGCGAGGTCTATGCGCGCGCCGCAACGCTGCCGGGCATCCGTGTGACCGGTGTCGATATGCATATCGGCAGCCAGATCACCGAGCTCTCGCCGTTCGACAATGCATTCGCGTTGCTGTCCGACTTTGTGCGGCAACTGCGTGCGGACGGCCACACGATCTCGCACGTCGATCTCGGTGGCGGTCTCGGCATCCCCTACCGCGACGACAATGAACCGCCGCCGGATCCTGAGGCCTATGCGGCGGTGGTCAAGCGCGCAACCAAAGGCCTTGATTGCACGTTGATTTTTGAGCCGGGGCGACTGATCGTAGGCAACGCCGGCATCCTGGTGACGCGCGTGCTTTACCCCAAGCGCGGCGAGAACAAAACCTTTGTCATTGTCGATGCGGCGATGAACGATTTGATCCGCCCCACGCTTTATGACGCGCATCACGAAATATGGCCGGTCGTGGAGGCGAAGCCCGGCGCCCCGCGCGAAGTCGTCGACGTGGTCGGGCCGGTCTGCGAATCGGGCGATTTTCTGGCGCTTGATCGCAAGATCGTGATGCCGAAGGCGGGTGACCTGCTGGCAGTAATGTCGGCCGGCGCCTACGGCGCGGTGCAGGCCGGCACCTACAACACGAGGCCGCTGGTGCCGGAAGTGCTTGTGAAGGATGGCGAATGGGCGCTCGTGCGGCCGCGGCTCGACGTTGACCAACTGATCGCTTTGGATCGACTGCCGGGCTGGTTGTAAGTCTTGTTGGCGCCTTAACTATTTCGCTGCCATGATGGCGACGCCATGCTAGATTGTATTGGACGCTGATTTGGAGCCCGGTTGAGTGACCACTGACGAGAGCCGCGACCATCATACCCCTTCCGGCGGAGCCGTGCTGGCGCGGGCATTGCTGCGCGCGCGCCTGTCGATCTTCTGGGAACGCTTGTGGCCGGCGCTGGCTACGGCGGCGACCGGATTCGGACTCTTTCTCGCCGTTTCCTGGATGGGGCTATGGCTTTGGCTGCCGCCGGTCGGGCGCGCCATCGGTCTGTTCCTCTTCCTCGTCCTCTGCATCGCCGCAACGGTGCCGCTGTTCATGGTGCGCGTGCCGTCGAAGACCGACGGCCTGCGCCGCCTCGACCGCATGAGCCAAATGGCGCACCGGCCTGCGACCACCATGGCCGACAAGATGGCTGCGGCGGAAAACGACTCGCACAGTGTCGCGCTCTGGCGCGCCCACGTGAGCCGGGCGCTGCGCGCTGTGCACGGCCTGAAGGCCGGAATTCCGGTGCCGGGTCTGAGCCTGCGCGATCCGTTCGCGCTGCGGGCGCTGGTGCTGATTCTCGTGGTGGCTTCCTTCCTCGCTGCCGGCGATGATCGGGGTCGACGCATTGCGGCGGCATTCAATTGGAGCGGCGCAATCGCCGCCGCGAACTACCGCATTGATGCCTGGGTCGCCCCGCCGGCCTACACCGGCCGGCCGCCCATCATTCTGCCCGGGCTGCGCCAAGCCCAGGCCGCGCGCACGCCGGGCACCATTGCCGTACCGACCGGCTCGGTGCTGGTGGTGCGGGCCACCGGAACCAAGGAGCTCAGCGTTGTCGTCACCGGCGATCTGAGCGAGGCGGCGGCGGCGAGCGCGAGCCCGCAGGCGCCGGCGGGCAGCGAGGAACGTCGTTTCGTTATAACCGGGCCGGGCACCGCCAAGGTGCGCGGCAACGAGCAGTTTGCCTGGAGCTTTGCGGCGATCCCCGACAACGCGCCGACAATCGCGCTCGCCAAGGAGCCCGAGCCGCAGGGGCGCGGCAGCCTGCTGCTCGCTTACAAGATCGAAGACGATTACGGCGTGGTCGACGCACAGGCGACGTTCACGTTGAAGCCGCCGGCAAAGCCCGAGTCGGACGCGCCCCGGCCGCTGTTTGCCGCGCCGGATTTCACGCTGGTGCTGCCGCATGCGCGCACCAAGAACGGCGCGGCGCAGACCATCAAGGATCTCACCGAGCATCCATGGGCCGGCGTCGACGTGGTGATGACACTGGTTGCACGCGACGAGGCCAACAATGAAGGCCGTTCCGCGCCGCACGAAATGCGGCTGCCGGAGCGGCCGTTCGTCAAGCCGCTGGCGCGGGCGCTGGTCGAGCAGCGGCGCGCGCTCGCGCTCGATGCCGGAGCAAAGAAAAAGGTGCTGACGGCGCTCGATGCGCTGTCGCTCGCGCCGGAGCGGTTCATCCCTGAAGTGGCGATTTATCTCGGCCTGCGTTCGATCTACTGGCATCTGGCGCGGGCTGAGACCGACGACGCGCTGCGCGATGTGGTAGGTCGTCTATGGCAGATGGCGGTCTACATCGAGGACGGCAACGTGTCCGAGGCGGAGCAGGCGCTGCGCGCGGCGCAGGAGGCCCTGCGGCAGGCGCTGGAGCGCGGGGCGAGCGAGGAGGAAATCAAGCGGCTGATGGAGCAGTTGCGCGCGGCGCTCGACCGCTTCATGCAGGCGCTGGCCGAAGAATTGCGCCGCAACCCGCAACTGGCGCGGCCGCTCGACCAGAATATGCGGCAGCTCCGCTCGCAGGATTTGCGGCGCATGCTCGACCAGCTCGAACGGCAGGCGCGTTCCGGCAATCGCGAGGCAGCGCGGCGGCTGCTCGAAGAGTTGCAGCAGCTGTTGGAAAACCTGCAGCTTGCGCGGCCCGGCATGGGCATGGACGGCGACGACGGCGACGACATGATGTCGGCGCTCGATGAGCTCGCCGACATGATCCGCAGGCAGCAGCAGCTGCGCGACCGGACGTTCCGGCAGGGTCAAGATCAGCGGCGACAGCGCGGCCAGGGACGGCAGGGCGATCCCAACGCCTATGGCGAGCTCAGGCAAAATCAGCAGGCGCTGCGCGAGCAGCTGAACAAGCTCTTGGAGGAACTGCGTAAGCGCGGCTTCCCGCAGCCCGGGCAGCAGGGCCAGCAAGGGCAAGCGGAAATGGACGCGCTCGGTCGCGCCGGCGAGGCGATGGGCGATGCGGAGGGCGCGCTCGGCGAGGGCAACGCGGATGGTGCGGTAGAGTCCCAGGGCCGCGCGCTCGATGCGCTGCGGCGCGGGGCGCAGGCTTTGGCGCGCTCGATGCAGCAGCAGGGTCTCGGCATGGGCCCGGGACAGCCGGGCAATCGCGCCCAGAGCCGCGCCAACCAAGACACCGATCCGCTCGGCCGGCCGCTGCGCGGCCGCGACTACGGCGACGACACGACCGTGAAGGTACCGGGCGAGATCGACGTGCAGCGCGCGCGCCGCATTCTTGAAGAGCTGCGCCGGCGTTTCGGCGAGACGTTCCGGCCGCAGTTTGAGCTCGAATACATCGAGCGGCTGTTGAAAGGGTTCTGAGCCCGACGGCGCCCGCAAGGCCTCAAGACCGGCATTACGCGGTTCGGATCGCCAGTGGACGACTGCGCTTGATTGTTGCGCTGGCCGCAAGAGAGGCCGAACTGCTCCGTCCCCGCACCCGTAATGGCAGGGGCAAATGAGCCCGGTTTGCCTGCCATTCCCTGGCCTCCCTGACCGAATGCCCGCAGCCGGCGGAAATTAGCGTTAACAGCAGGAGAACGGCCGAGGACTGAGCGCCCGCGCTATTCTTATTGGGGTCGGAAAGTTCTTATTGCGGTCGGGACGAGAGGCCCGACGCCACGGGCGCAGCCTCATCGATGAAAGCAACTCACATCGCTTCGTCTGTTCTTCGTTTCGTCGCCGACGAGGCCGCGGCAGTCATGCTGCAATTCACCATTTTTATCTCCGTCATGCTCGGCATGGTGGGACTTGCGCTCGACGGCAGCCGCTTTCTCCTACTCAACAACGACCTCCAGGACATGGCCGATGCTGCAGCGCTCGCCGGGGCGGTTGAACTCGACGGCGCGAACGATGCACTGACGCGGGCAAACACCGCGGCGCGGACACTGTTGCAGAACAATCCGCGCTGGTCGGATGTGGCCGGCGCGAAAATCGAGAGCGTGACCTTTTACAGCCAGCTCAATCCGGATGTTGTCACCAACGATCCCAGACAGGCCAGTTTCATCAAAGTCACCACCGGTTCATGGCAGGTCGCACCGACCTTGCTGGCCGCCCTTGGCGCGGTGTCCAACAATGCGACCAGCGCATCGGCGGTGGCCGGCGCAAGCTTCACCTCGTGCGCCCCGGTCTCCTCTTTCCTCTGCAACCCGTTCGAAGGCAATGCGTCGAACGGCGACTCCGCGTCGTTCCCTGGCGCGCTGCAAGCGGGCGTGATGTTTCACCTCTTGGCCGGTTCCGGCGCACCGGGAAACTGGGGTCCAATCGACGATCCGAACTGTGGCTCGAACCCGCATTGCTATACCGCGTTCTTCGCCAGGGTTTCCGCTGGCTCCTGCACCTCGGCGCGGGTCAACCCGCGCCCCGGCAACGGTGCCCATCAGAAGATTACCGACGGCATCAATGTGCGCTTTGACCGGCCGCAGGGTGGCGGCGATCTGTCGACCGCGGCCCCGATCGTCATTGACGGCTTCAGTCCTATCGGCAAGGGCAATTCTTGCAATCGGCCTGGGGCCGTAACTCCGGCCGACTTCGACCCAAACACCAATTACGCGGCCTGCAATCAGCCGGGCTTCAGCTGCCCGCTGCCGCGCGACCGCGCCTTCAGCAACGGCATCGGTGGCGGGCCCGCCGCGGCCGACCTCGACACCTATTGGCAAAATCAGCACGGCGCGAATTGGCCGAGCGGGCTTACGCGCTACCAGGCCTACCAGCAAGAAGTGGCCGGAACCGGCAGCGCCGGAACGTGGAGAAATGCAGGCGTCGAGCCGCAGGGGCCGCAATGCTCGGCTTCGGTTGCCGGCGCTTCGCGGCGGGTGATGAGCGTTGCCATCATCGACTGCAATTACTGGCGCGTTGCCGGCAATTCGACGCAAGATGTTCTCTACATGAAGTACGCGAATTTCTTCATCACCGAGCCGGCCAGCAACGGAAGCGTCTACGCCGAATACATCGAGACGCACTCGGTCAACGGCCCGGGCAGCAAGTTGTACCGAACCGTAAAGCTCTATCGATGAGATCGCTGCGCAAACTGCTCCGACGCGTCGCCGGATGCACTGCGGGCAATGCGTTGCTCGAGGCGACGATCATCATGCCGCTGATCCTGTCGATCATGGCCGGCACCGTCGATTTTGGTCTGGCGCTGTCGACGCAGGCAACCATCAGCAAATCAATACGGAATGCGGCGCGCTATCTGGCCACCGTGCCGCCCGGCGCGGTCTGCACCTGGGGACTGGCCAACGCGCAGAACCTTGCGGTGTACGGGAAGCTCGATCCCGTCTACGGAGTCGACCAGCCGCTGATTCCGGGATGGAACGCGAACGGCGGGAGTGACAACTACGTGCGGCTCGGATCGAACACCAATTGCGCCGAACCGGTAGTGATCCAACTGCAGGCACGGGTTCCGCTGCAGACCTATTTCCTTTCCATCGCATTGCCGAACGCGACGGCGCTGACTTTGTCGGCCGAACATGAGGAGCGTGTGACAGGTGGGTAAGTTGCTGCGCGACGATTCGGGATCGGTGCTCGTCACCTATACGCTGGTGTTTCCCCTCTTCATCGTGGCGACGCTCGGCAGCGTCGACATCGCCTTCATGCTGTACGAGTGGACGCTTGCAAACAAGGCCGCTTACGTCGGGGTTCGCAGGGCGGTGGTGTCCGATCCCGTCGCGCAAGCGATTACCAATCCCCCGTATACGCCAAGCCAGCTCCAGCAGCTCGGTCAGCCATGTTCCGACGTCACGACCGGGCAACGCAACGTCCTGCCCAATGGGCAACCCTTTTGCCCGACCATGGCTGCGGTCTGCACCCCGACGCGGACCGGCGGCAATTGCACCAACGGCTTCCGCTGGGACGAGCCCGCGTTCGCCGCAATTTTTGGCGCCATGCAGAACGTGTTTCCGCGACTCGAACGGGAAAACGTCCTCATCAGCTATCAGACAAACAACCAGGGCTTCGTCGGCCAACCGGGCGGGTTGCCGATGAACGTGACCGTCAGCATCCAGTGCATGACACATGAATTCTATTTCGTCGATGTGCTGTTGAAATTGACCTTCTCGCCGCCAAGCGGATGCCCGGCAACGCTCCGGGGCCCGCCGATCCCGAGCTTCGCCAGCACCCTGCAAAGCGAAGATATGGCCACGAACTAGCGCATTTCCCGTTTGAGCTGGAGTCGCGCTCAACTTCCGTTCGTCGCCGCGAAAGCGGGGACCCCGGGCCGAAGATTGATGTGCGCCGGCCAGCGCTTGCCGGCGCCAAGGCGCGTGGGCCGCGCGCCGCGCCGCGACCTGTTGCCTGGCGCTCCAATGACCTAAGCGCAGAACGCACGGCAAACCCATGGGCCGATGGGCGCAGCGGGAGCCCGCGGAGCGGGCGCACACCGAAGCGGCAGCGGCAATCGGTACCAGTGGGAATCGGCATTTGCGGGTCCGGGATGCTCCGGCGCCACTTTCCTTTCGCGCGGTCCTGTGTAAGGTCGCGAACCCTTGCGGCGACAGAGGCGGCATGGCTCGCGACCAGATCGATATGACGCCGGTTGAGACGCGCGACGAGCTGGTCGCGTGGTTCGAGGCCGGCTGCAAGCCGAAGTCGCGCTTTCGCATCGGCACTGAGCACGAGAAATTCGCATTCACCCTGGTCGGCCACCGGCCGGTGCCCTATGAGGGCCCGCGCGGCATCCGCGCGCTGCTCGAGGGCATGCAGCTCTTGCTCGGCTGGGAGCCGATCATGGAAGGCGAGAACATTATCGGGCTCGCCGACGTGACCGGTGGGGGGGCGATCTCGCTCGAGCCCGGCGGCCAATTCGAACTGTCCGGCGCGCCAGTCTACACCATCCACCAGTGCGCCAGCGAGCTGATGGCGCATCTCGCGCAGTTGCGCGAAGTGGCGCAACCGCTTGGCATCGGCTTCCTCGGCATCGGCATGACGCCGAACTGGTCGCGCGCCGACATGCCGACCATGCCCAAGGGGCGCTACCGCATCATGACCCGCTATATGCCAAAGGTGGGCAAGCTCGGCCTCGACATGATGTACCGGACCTGCACGGTGCAGACCAACCTCGATTTCTCCTCCGAGCCGGACATGGTGAAGAAGATGCGGGTCGGCCTCGCACTGCAGCCGGTCGTGACCGCGTTGTTCGCCAACTCGCCGTTCACGGAAGGCAAGCCAAACGGCTATCTCTCGTTCCGCTCGCAGATCTGGTGTGACACCGACAACGATCGCACCGGCATGCTGCCGTGGGTGTTCGAGGACGGCATGGGGTTCGAGCGCTATGCCGATTACGCGCTCGACGTGCCGATGTATTTCGTCAAGCGCGGCGACACGTATATCGACGTGGCCGGACAATCGTTCCGCGATCTGCTCGCGGGCAAGCTTGCGGCGTTGCCGGGCGAGCGTGCCACCATTTCCGACTGGGCGAACCACGTGTCGACGATTTTTCCGGAGGTGCGGCTCAAGCGCTTCATCGAGATGCGCGGCGCGGACGGCGGGCCGTGGCTGCGGATTCCGGCGCTGCCGGCGTTCTGGGTCGGACTGCTGTACGACGATGGCGCGCTCGATGCGGCATGGGACCTTGTGAAAGGCTGGACAGCGGAGGAACGGCAGAAACTGCGCGAAGACGTGCCGCGGCTGGGGCTCAGAGCCATCATCCGCGGACGCCAAGTGCGGGAGATCGCCAAGGAGGTGCTCGAGCTGTCGCGCGGCGGGCTGGTGCGACGCGGGCGGCGCAATGCACAAGGACACGACGAGGCGCAATTTCTCGAACCGCTCGACGATGTCGTACGGCGAGGAAAAACCCCGGCGGAAGACCTGCTCGATAAATTTCACGGCGCGTGGGGTGGCTCGGTGGAGCCGGTGTATCAGGAATACGCGTACTGATTTGATCCCCTTGGCGGTCGCCGGCTCACCCCATCAGGGAAGCGGCGGGGCGCGGCCTTCCGGAGGATCGGGCCGCGATGCTACTCCGCCGCGCGCGCGGTTTCCGACAGATTGTCCAGAGAGGAAATGATGTGTTCGGCGAGCGCGTCGGCGAGCGTCGAGCTTTCATGCGGGTTGCGCACGAGGCCGATGCGGCATGCGGGGAGCGCCGGGAAACCGTCGGACGGATTGAGGACGCGCATCCCCGGCCGAAGGCCCGACTCGGGAAATACCGAAATCGCAAGTCCGGACAACACCGCGGCGGCAACCGCGCCAGCATTGGCGCTGGTGTAGAGCACGCGATAGGGTCGTCCGATGCTGTCGAGCGCGTTGATGGCGGTGCGCCGCCAGGCGCAGCTAGGCCGGCCGAGCGCCAGCGGCAGCGGCTCCTCGGTATGGGTCGAGTGCCGGTTCGACGTCACCCAAAGCAGCCGCTCGCGGCGAAACGTTTCGGCAGGCCGGCTGTTGTAACAGTCGGTGATGATGGCGAGATCGAGTTCGTTGGCCTCAATCTGCTCGAGCAGAGCGACGGTCGGTTCACATACCACCGTAAGCTCGACGCCGGGATAAGCGCGCGCGAAGCGTGCCATGATCTCGGGCAGATAGCGGTCGGCGTAATCGTCGGGCACGCCGAGCCGCACACGACCGCTCAGCTTTGCGTCATTGAATGCAGCGAGCGCTTCGACGTTGAGCTTGACGATGCGCCGCGCGTAGTCGAGCAGTCGTTCGCCGTCTTCGGTGAGCTTGGAAGCTCGGCCGTCACGGGCGAAGATGGGCCGGGCAAGCCGCTCCTCGAGGCGCTTCATCTGCATGGACACGGCCGATTGTGTCTTGTGCACCACTTCGGCGGCCTTGGTGAAACTGCCGGTCTCTACAATGGCGATGAAGGTGCGCAGCTGGTCGACGTCGATAAGCGCGCTCATGGGACCCCTCGCGATTCCTGGCCGCCCAATCATCATGAACGATGATTGGTGAGATTAAAAACATTCGTTTCATTTATCAATGGCCGTGTGCCATAAAGCGCCTCGTTCGAGAAACTGGGTGGGCAATTTGGGTGGCTTCTGTGGCAACGCGGAGGCCATAAGGCGCCGCACTGTTCGGCTCCTGGAACGGAGGCTGCCATGGGCTGCAATCATTCGACTCGGCTTCGGTGCTCCGGCGCGGATGCGGCGCTGGCTGGGAACGATTCTGCGCATGGCGACCCGGCAGCTCGTGCGGCTCGATCGCGTCATGCGCAACCGTCAAGCGATGCGGGTACTCGCCCGGATGGACGATCGGATGTTGGCCGATATCGGGCTCACGCGGGCGGACTTGCATGACGCCTATGCGCAATCGCTTTGGCGCGATCCAAGCAACCTGCTGCGCGCCCGTGCGCTTGAACGCCGGCTGGCGCGGCTCGGGATTTCCTACGGCTTCGAGGCGAAGCGTCCGCCCGCCCCGCCCTTGGCACCGGAGGTCGATGACATGGTCCTGTCGCAAGCTCGGGAGACATTCTCCAACAGCAGGTGAAACTTTGAGCGCGGCTGCCCGCAGATTCTTGCAGACCGCGCTCGGGAATACGGCCGATCCTCCCGTCGGCCGCTGTCCAGCCGCAGTTCCCCTCTCAGTGGTCTGGACCCATGCGCCCGCCGCCCCCCGGCGGGCGCATTTCTTTCTGGCGAACGCCGGCAGCTCACGATTGCATCGTCGCGCTACAGGTTCTTCTTTGCCGGCGGCACAACGGCGGGCTTGCGCGCCATTTCCACCGGCGGCCAGCGCGCCTCGATGGGCAGACCGCGCATGTCCTTCACCACACCGATCACGACCCCCATGCGCTCGATGGTGACGATGGTCTTGCCGAGCATGGCGCGATCGCAGTCCATCTGCGTCGGTGCGATAAAGAAATCGGCGCGGTCCCAGTCGGCGGAATACTGCAGCGGCGGATGCGCCTCCTTCTCGAACGGCAACCGCTCCCCGCACACCGCCACGGTGAACGACTTGCCGGGCCCTGCGTCGCTGCGTGCGACAAAGCTTTCCAGGCGGGCTACTGCCTCATTCATGATGTTGACCCAGTAGTCGCCCTCGTAGTCGCGCAGCGCGCCTTCCAGGCCGCCGACAATGCGGTTGTAGAACATGTATTCGTAGGGATGCAGGCGCACGAGCGTCGCGGCGTCCCAGGCAAACCAGACGCCGATGCCCGTCAGCGCCGCTGTGGCCAGCACGCGTATGCGGGATGCAAGCCAATCGACGAGACTGTCGAAGCCCAATCCTGCAAGCGCGGCAAGCGGCGGCACCACGAACAGGAAATGCCGCATGCCGGTAAACGCCGGACCCTGCGCGATCACTTGGCAGAGCACTGGAAACACCGCAATGAAGGCGATAAAGAGCGTCTCGCGTCGGCGATACCTGTCCCGCGCGTCGGCGCCTTTGCCGGCGCCGGCAGGCGCCAAAAGCAGACCCAGCGATGCGCCAAGGAGAACAGTGAGCGGCAGTTTGATGCCAAGATAGATTGGTACGTACCAGCGCGGAACCTCGCTCATGCTGTAGCTTTTGCCAGACAGCATGGTCTGGATCGGATACTGGAATTGCGCAAAGGCGAACAGCGCGCGCACCGGGTTGAATAGGTCCTGCGCCGCCCACGGCCAGGACACGACCATGATCAGATACGCAAGGGCCATTGCAGGCAGCAGCGCCACCGCCGCGCGGCGCGCGAAGCGCAGCGTCGCGAGGTTCGCGGGCCACGGGGCGTAGAGCGCGATGGCGACCGGCACATACAAGAGAAGCACCAGCCCCATCGCACGAATGCCCAAGGCGGCGCCGATCAGCGCGCCGAAACCGAGCACGTGCGCGAGCCGAGGCTGCGGAAGATCGCGCGCCAGACGGATGAGAAAATAGGTCGCGCCGATCGCGGCGGCGGCAAACGGGATATCTTTGGTGTGATTGAACATTCCGCCGAAGTACGGCCCGCAGACCGCGAGCGCCACGGCGGCGAACAGGCCGGCGCGCGGACCGCCGATCAAGCGCGCGGTCGCCCAAGTGGCGCCAATTCCTGCGACACCAATCAGCGCGCACAGCACGTGGCGAACAACATAGGGATCGACGGGAAGTACGCGGCTGAGTAGGACGGCAACGATGTCGAACAGGCCGCCGTACAAATAGAGATTGCGGAACTCGAACAGCCGCGTGTCGGAGAAGCCGCTGGCATAATAGGCCAAGATAAGTTCGCCGTAACGGTGCTGCACCTCCTCGTCGTTGGAAATCGCATAGTCGCGAAAAAGCAGAAGCGCGCCGACCGTCACTGCCGCAAGCAACACCGCGGATGCCAGATCGAACGGGTTAAGGCGCGGGCAACGCGCGCGAAGAGAGGAGGCGGTCCGGCTCAGCATCCGTGATATCGCAAAATCGCCGCCTGCCGAATTTGCGGGCACTCGGCAGTTTTGTCACGCTGCAATCGCACAATTGACTTGACGGAAAGCGAACCGGCCGCACGGGTTGACCCTTCGTTTTCGGGCAAAATCCGCTCGGCGATCGGCGTTCGATGAACCGATGTTCAGACTCGCCCGGTTCGGTCGGCAGAGCGACGAGAGGCCGCATGGTGAATCAAGCTCGCGGCAATGTTGCGCGCTTTCTAAGATGGCCACACTTAAAACCGAACCCTCAGGTAGGATTCGGGGTCGATGAGATGATGCGCTGGCTTGCGGTGATTGGAGGTTGCGCAATGCTCGCCGCGGCGTCGGTCGAGGCGCGCGCGCAGGCCGGCTTTGATCGATGGGGCGGTGATTATGCGCATTTCGTCGTTCCCTCCGGCGATCCGCGGATCTGTGCGGAACGCTGCGATCGCGAGCCGCGCTGCCGCGCTTGGACGTTCTCATACCCGCGCACGGCGGGCGCCAACGCGATCTGCTGGCTGAAGAGCGAGGTGCGGCCGCTGGTCGCCAACCCCTGCTGCGTGTCCGGCGTGAAGGGCGGCAGCGTGTCCGAGCCTGTGACGGACTCCTTCGAATATGCCATTGACCGCTACGGTGGCGACTACCGCGACTTCGAGCTCGCGCCGGACCCGACCGGCAGGTCGTGCAAGGAGGCTTGCGAGCGCGAGGAGCGCTGCCGCACCTGGACCTACGTGCGTCCGGGCTATCTGGGGCCGTCGGCGCGCTGTTATCTGAAGGAGCGCATCACCGCGCCGCGGCGCAAGCCATGCTGCATCTCGGGCGTGGTTCGGTAGGGCAGCGGGCAGGGATCACAACGCCATTGCGTCGAGCGCAATGGACGCTTAAGCCGTGCCCCCGACGGTAATTCGGTCCATGCGGAGCGTCGGCTGGCCGACGCCGACGGGCACGCCCTGGCCGTTCTTGCCGCAGGTGCCGATGCCGGTGTCGAGGGCAAGATCGTTGCCGATCATGCTGACGCGGTGCAGGTCGGTCGGGCCGTTGCCGATCAGCATGGCGCCTTTCAGCGGCGCGCCGAGCTTGCCGTTCTCGATCCTGTAGGCCTCGGTCACCTGGAACACGTATTTGCCCGAGGTGATGTCCACCTGGCCGCCGCCGAAGTGCACGGCATAGATGCCGTTCTTCACCGAGGCGATGATCTCCGCGGGATCGTGCGAGCCTGCGAGCATGTAGGTGTTGGTCATGCGCGGCATGGGCACATGCGCGTAGCTCTCGCGGCGGCCGTTGCCGGTCGGCCGCATGTTCATCAGCCGCGCGTTTTGGCGATCCTGCATGTAGCCGACAAGAATGCCGTCCTCGATCAGCACCGTGCGGTTGGTGGGCGTGCCTTCGTCGTCGATGGAAAGCGAGCCGCGGCGGCTCGCGATGGTGCCGTCGTCGACCACGGTGACGCCCTTGGCGGCGACCTTCTGACCCATCAGGCCGGCGAAGGCGGAAGTCTGCTTGCGGTTGAAATCGCCTTCGAGCCCGTGGCCGACGGCCTCGTGCAGCATCACGCCGGGCCAGCCGGGGCCGAGCACCACGTCCATCTCGCCGGCGGGCGCCGGGATCGATTCGAGATTGGTGAGCGCCTGACGCACGGCTTCATCGACGGCGTCGTTCCAGCGCGCATCGGCGATGAACGCGCCGTAGCCCTCGCGGCCGCCGTAGCCGTAGGTGCCGACCTCCTGCCTGTCGCCTTGACCGGCGACGACCGACACATTGACCCGCACCAGCGGGCGAATGTCGCGGTAGGTCTCGCCGTCGGGCCGCACGATCTCCACCACCTGCCAGGAGGCGGCGACGCTGGCGGTGACCTGGCGCACGCGCGCGTCCTTGGCGCGCGCGTAGGCGTCGATCGCCTGCAACAGCTTCACCTTGGCCTCGAAGGCGGGGGAGGCGAGGGGGTTCTCGTCGCCGTAGAGTTTGACGTTGGTGCGCGGCGGGGCGTCGGCGTAGGTGCCGGAATAGCCGCCCTTCACCGCGCGCACCGCGTCCGCTGCGCGCGCGATGGCGGCTTCGGAGATGTCGGAGGCGTGGGCGTAACCGACTGATTCGTCCTTCACCGCGCGCAGGCCGAAGCCTTGCGTGGTGTCATAGGTGGCCTGCTTGAGC
>FWPU01006663.1_pt1 | contig 22689 bp, 29 predicted proteins | sample 2228361 | NCBI WGS metagenome assembly FWPU01 (sample SAMEA103939777, study PRJEB20133) | metagenome
CGGTCAATTTTAATTTTAAATCAACCCAACAATCCAACCAGCACACTTTTTGATCTTAAAACAATACTACCTCTATGTTTCCAAAACGATAATTTCATTATTAAAGACTGCGCTTATCAGGAGTTAATTTTTGTCAAAAAAGAGCCAAAAAAAATTAATCTTGCACAAACTGTTGAAATTCATAGTTTCTCCAAAACTTTCTGCTTGACTGGTTTTAGAATCGGCTATCTAATAGGCAGTAAAGAAATTGTTGAACAAATAACTAAATTTATACAAATTACAGTCAGCTGTGTTCCTCTTTTTATTCAAGATGCAGTTTTAACGCTTTTACAAAAAGAGACAAAATTTCCCCAGAAATTAACCAGAGTATATCAACGGCGAAGCAAACTAATCGGCGAATTGTTTAAAAAAGAAGGTATTACTTTTGTTGAACCTGAAGCTGGTTTTTACCTTTTTGCTGATTTTAAAACACCAACCTATGATTTTTGTTTATAATTAATTAAAAAAGGAGTAGCTTTAGTGCCTGGTTTAGCTTTTGGTCCTTATCCGTCTTATGTACGAATTTCACTGACGGAAAAAGAAGACCGCTTAATTAAAGCCGGTAAAATTATTCTGAATCAGCTTAACAAATAATAAAAAAATTGCTGCTGACAAAAATTTTTGTTAAAATAAAAAAGCTTGGACGCTTAGCTCAGTTGGTTAGAGCGTTGCATTGACATTGCAAAGGTCTGAGGTTCGACTCCTCAAGCGTCCACCAAAGTTGATTAGCCGTCTCGCTGGGGGTTTTGCCCCTTCCTTCAACAGGCAGAACATCAACCCAAAGGAATTCTCTAATTTTCTTTGACTAAAAAGCTAAATTTACCTATACTACTGATAAAAAGAGTAATTAAAGTAACAATTAACTCTTTTTTAAAAATTAAAAATCGAGAAAATTTTTATATGCGAAAGGTTTCTGTTGCTGATTTATCAAAAAAATAATTCACGGCTAAATCATTTACTATTCACGATTTGCCAAAAGAAGAACGACCAAGAGAACGATTAGTTAAGTTTGGCGAACAAGCGCTTTCGGCTCAAGAATTATTACAGCTTATTTTAGGCCGAGGAGTTGCCGGCGAATCAGTGGCGGTTACAGCCCAAAAACTATTAATCCATTTTGGCAATTTGCAAAAATTAGCAGAAGCAAGCATTGAAGAGTTGTCCTCAATTAAGGGAATTGGCTTGGCAAAAGCCGCTCAAATAAAAGCCGTGTTTGAAATTAGCCGACGAGTTGCAACCCAAACCCCTGATTATAAAAGCAAAGAGCTCACCGATCCTGAAAAAGTCTATCGTCTGATGAAAAACAAACTCAAAGATTATCAAAAAGAGCATTTTTATATTATCGCCTTAAATAGCAGAAATTACTCAATTGCTGAAATTTCAATCGGCAGTTTAAATGCAAGCATTGTCCATCCTCGTGAAGTATTTGCCCAAGCTATTAAAAGTAAAGCAGCATCAGTTATTTTTGTCCATAATCACCCTTCCGGCGAACCAGAACCATCAGAAAACGATTTAGTTTTAACCAAAAAATTAGTAGAGTCCGGCAAAATTTTAGGCATAGAAGTAACTGATCATATTATTATAACTAAAAACAATTTTTTTAGTTTCAAAAACAAAGGAATAATTTAATATGGCTTACATATTTTTAGACGAATCCGGAGATTTAGGATTTGATTTTGCAAAGAAGAAAACTTCTAAAGTTTTTGTTATTACTTTCCTATTTGCTGAAAACAAGCGCCCCATTGAGAAAATAGTAAAGAAAACACATTCAGAACTTGCAAAGAAATATAAAAGGAGATTCGGAATTTTGCATGCCGTCAAAGAAAAGCCAATTACCCGCCAGCGACTATTGAAAAGATTAAACGAAAAAGATTGCGCTGTGATGACTATTTATCTTAATAAAAAGCGTGTTTATACCAAGCTTCAAGAGGAAAAATCAGTGCTTTACAACTATGTGGCAAATATATTGTTAGATAGAATCTATACAAAGAAAATTATTCCGCCCAGCAAAGTGATTGAACTGATTGCTTCACGAAGAGAAACGAATAAGTTTCTAAATGAAAATTTCAAAAATTATCTCAATAGCCAAATCCAGAATAAGTATAAAATTGCTGTTAGCGTCAAAATTAAATCGCCGTCAGATGAAAAATCTTTGCAAGCTACTGATTTTGTCAGCTGGGCGATTTTTCGAAAATATGAGTATGGAGATGACAGTTATTATAATTTGGTCAAAAATAAAATTGTGGAAGAAAATCCACTGTTCCCATAAAAAGCAAAACCCCGTGCGCTGTTTACGAGCAACCATCCGGAAGCCCACGCACGAGGATTTACTTGCTTGAGTATATAATAGGAAGCAATTAATATAATGTCAAGTATTTATTGTGGATAACTAAAAAATGTCGCCGCTGTTTTTAGAAAAAAATTACATTGGCAGAAAAAATGAAATAGCTTTTCTAAAATTTTTAGAAAAATCAGGAAAAGTTGAATGGTGGTTTAAAAACGGCGACAGAGACGCAACATTTTTTGCCGTTCGTTATAACAATGGAGAAGAAAAACCCTTTTATGTTGATTTTATTGTGAAGTTGAAAGACGGAAGGATTGGCTTATTTGATCCGCACGGAGTTCATTTAAGCGATTTTAGACCAAAATCGGATGGATTGCAGAAATATATTAAAGAACAAAACAAAAAAGGGAAAAATCTTTTTGGCGGAATAGTTGCCAATACCGACTCACGAAATTATCGCGGACGCTGGGTTTGTTTTGACAAAGCAAGCAGAGATTTTAAGGGCAACGGTTTTGAAAATTGGGTTAATTTGGTATTATGAGAAGAAAATTAGCGCTTAAAAAAGTAATAAAATACGATGTTTAAACAACTCACCATTTTTAATCAGTCTTTACCAGCTGGCTTAATTATTTTTCTTTTGGTTTGGGAACTGGTTTTTAAGGGTTATGCGCTTTGGCGGTCAGCCAGAAACAAGCAACCGGCTTGGTTTGTGGTGCTTCTTGTCTTTAATACAGTTGGATTACTGCCAATTATATATCTTCTTTTTTTTCAAAAGAAGTTTAAATAATTTTAAGCTGTCGGCCGATTTGGGCAATTTTGACAAGGGCAAGTTTCAGATCAGCCAAAGAATGAACAGCCGAAGGCATTAGTCTTAAGCGAGCTTTACCTAAAGGCACCATAGGAAATTTAATGGCGGTGGCAATTACTCCTTCAGCAAAAAGAGCTTTAGAAAACTGAAGCGCTTTATTCTCATCACCCACCATCAAAGGAGTTATTGGTGTAACTGAATGACCAATATCAAAGCCTAATTTTTTTAATTCTTTTTTAAAAAAGTTAGTATTCTGCCATAACTTTTTAAGCTCTTGATTGCTTTTTTCCATAATCTCAACCGCTGCAATTAAAGCGGCTGTATCCGGAATTGACAAAGCATTGGTAAATAAAAATTGACGGGCTTTTTGCCGATAATAATCAATTAAAGTTTGACGGCCGGTAATAAAACCACCCATAACCCCAAATGCTTTAGACAAAGTCCCAACCTCAATATCAACCTGTCCATGAAGACCAAAATGATCAACAATACCACGGCCATTTTTACCCAAAACACCCTCACCATGAGCATCATCAACCATTAAATAAGCTCCCAACTCTCTGGTAATTTTAACCAATTCAGGCAGGGGAGCTAAATCACCATCCATGGAAAAAACACCATCGGTAATCAGCATAATTGTTCTGGGTGAACCATCTGTTTTTTTTGTCTTGGCTAACTTTTTAATCTGGGGTAACTGCTTTTTTAAATCAGCCATATCAGCATGCTTATAAATAAACTTATTTTTTACCTGCGCTAGTCTGATCGCATCAATTATTGAGGCATGATTGAGCTCATCAGAAATCACAATATCCTCTTTGCCCACCAGTGTTTGAATAGCCGCCATATTGGCTAAATAACCGCCAGTTAAAACCAAAGCTGCTTGCGCTTTTTTAAATTTAGCTAATTTTTCCTCTAACTTTAAATGAAGGATATTAGTACCAATTAAAGAACGGACTGAAGCTGTTCCCACACCATATTTTTTAATGGCAGAAATAGCTGCTTTTTTCAGCCGCCCATCAGAAGCCAAACCTAAATAATTATTGGAACAAAAATTAAGATATTTTTTACCGTTAATCCGCAAATAAGCGCCTTGCTCGGATTCAACGGTTTTGATGTAATTAAACAAACCCTTCTTTTTTAACTGGCTTAGACTTTCAATCAGTAAATTATCAGTTCTGGTCATAAAAATTAAGGTTGAAGAATTATTTTACCGCATTGACCGCTTTTCATAACTTTCATGGCTTTTTCAAAATCAGTTAGTTTAAATTGATGAGTGATAATTTTAGTTAAATCAATTTTTTTCGTTTTTAACAGATTGGTAGTTTGATACCAAGTTTCCCAAATTCGGCGGCCAAAAACCGATTCAATAGTAATTTCTTTGTTAATAAGATACTTACCCCAATCAACAGCTGCTTTTTCTTTTGGAATACCAAAGGCAATAATTTTACCAGCAATTCTAACTGCTTCAAGGGCCATTTGAATAGCCAACGTATTACCAGTCATTTCCAAAACGCAGTCAAAACTGTTTAGTTCTGTTTGCGGTACTTTTTCCCATACTTGATCAAAACCCATAGTTTTGGCTAATTTTCTTCGGTAATCACCCCGATTAACTCCCACTACTTGATTTGCGCCATAAACCTTAGCCACCGCTCCAGCACAAAGACCAGTTGGTCCTAAACCCAAAACCAAAACCTTTTTACCAATTACTCCAGCTTTGGTAACCACATGAACCGCGTTGCCTAATGGTTCCTGCACGCTCATGGCTTTAATAGGAATACACGAATCATTTTTCCAAGTAGTCCTTAAAGGAATTGTGGCATATTGAGCAAAACCACCATTACGGCCAATACCAAATAAAGCCATTTTTTCACAAATATGTCGATTATTAATCCGGCATTGATAACATTCATTACAAAAAATGTGAGTTTCTGAAGAAACTAAATCACCTTTTTTTAAAGACGTTTTAGTTTTGGTGTTGACTTCAATTACTTCACCTACCACTTCATGGCCAATCACAATCGGCGGTTTAATATGACCAGCTGCCCAAGGCGTCCAGTCATAAATACCAATATCAGTACCACAAATCGAACAATACTTCACTTTAACCAAAACTTCCTCTTGCTGAGGCTGGGGAATTGGTATTTTTTTAATCGCCACACCTGAAGCGGCTTTTTCTTTAACAACGGCCAACATTTTTGCCATATAAATATAGTCGTTTTTAAAAATTTAATCATTCTTTTTTTTATTTAAGGCTTAAGTGAGTAAAGAGAAGGTGTGAGAAATTTTGTTCTTGACGAAAAGACCAAAGCAGTTTATGATTATTAAGCTGATGTTTGGATAGAGCCTCACCAACTCTAAAGTCAGCCGTGCCAACGACGAAACAGGGTTAATCAAGAACCAAAATTAGGGTGGAACCCTCCGTTTTTAATTTAAAAACGGAGCCCTAAAGACGGTTCTTTTTTTATGAAAATATGAAAAAAACTGAAGACAAATTAACAAGAATGCGACATTCCTGCGCTCATCTTTTGGCAGCTGCAGTCATGGAATTATGGCCTGACACCAAAAAAACAATTGGTCCGCCTATTGAAAATGGCTTTTATTACGATTTTGATTTTGCTAAACCAATCACTAACGCTGATTTACCTAAAATTGAACAAAAAATGCGGCAAATTTTAAAAACTTGGTCCTCTTTTCAAAGAAAAGAAACCACCATTAAAGAAGCAGAAAAAATTTTAAAAGATAATCCTTATAAACTGGAATTGCTTAAAGAATTAGAAGCCAAAGGCATTAAGAAAGTTTCCTTTTATCAATCAGGTAATTTTCTTGATCTTTGCGAAGGCGGTCATACCGATAATCCTAAAAAAGATATCGGCGCTTTCAAATTAACTCATTTGGCTGGCGCTTATTGGCGAGGTAACGAAAAAAATAAGATGTTAACCCGAATTTACGGAACTTGCTTTGCCACGCAAAAAGAACTTGATCACTACTTACAACAACTAGAGGAAGCTAAAAAAAGAGATCATAAAAAATTAGGTAAACAGCTGGGTTTGTTTATTATTCCGCAGGAAGTTGGCCCGGGTCTGGTGATTTGGACGCCCAAAGGCGCCCTCATAAGAGCAGAAATTGAAAAATTTATTACCCAAGAACAGAAAAAAAGAGGTTATCAGCATGTTTACTCACCCCATCTAGGCAAAAAAACTCTTTGGCAAACTTCCGGTCATTGGGATTTATATCAAGACAAAATGTATGCGCCGCTAAAAATTGATGAAGTAGAGTATTTAGTCAAACCAATGAACTGTCCCATGCACATGATGGTTTACCAAAGCCAACGCCGCAGCTACCGAGATTTACCCATCCGCATTGCCGAAAATGCCACTGTTTATCGCTATGAACAAAGCGGTGAGCTGGCCGGACTTTTAAGAGTGCGCTATATTACCCAAGATGATGCTCATATTTTCTGCCGGCCGGATCAGGTAGTGGAGGAATTTGTGGGTGTAGTTGATTACATTGAATTTTTAATGAAGGCTTTTCAAATTAAGGATTTTACTTTTCGTTTATCCTTAAGAGATCCCCAAAATAAAGATAAGTATTTAGGTGATGATCAAATTTGGCAACAGGCCGAAGAAACAATTACAAAAGCTATTAAGCTCAAAAAAGCGTCTTTTGAGAAAAAAGAAGGTGAAGCAGCTTTTTATGGTCCTAAGCTTGATGTAGTTATTAAAGATTCTTTAGGTCGTCAATGGCAATGCGGTACTGTGCAGCTTGATTTTATGTTGCCTGCCCGTTTTAAGTTGACTTATGTTGATCAAGACGGCAGTCTAAAACAACCAGTTCTAATTCACCGCGCTCCTCTTGGTTCTTTGGAAAGATTTATGGCTATTTTAATTGAACACTATGGTGGTAAATTTCCTTTATGGTTAGCGCCTGTCCAGCTTTTGTTAATTCCCATTGCCCAAAGACACCAGGCTTATGCTTTAAAAATTAAAGAAATTTTGACTAATCAAAACTTCCGGGTGGAAATTGACAACCGCAACGAAACCATGCAAGCTAAAATCAGAGAAGCTCAATTGCAAAAGATTCCCTATTTAGGTATAATTGGAGATAAAGAAGTCCAAAAGCAAGATGTTATCGCCTTAAGAAGTTATTCTTACGGCGATTTAGGAACTATTAAAATTAATGACCTTATACAAGAGTTTCAAAAAATCGTTCGGGAAAAAAGGTAAGTATTATCGAATCAATTATTATATTACTGCTCCTACAGTAAGATTAATTGATTCAGAGGGTAAACAGATTGGGATTTTTAGTCGCAATGAAGCCTTAAGAAGAGCAAAAGAAGCAAATGTTGATTTGGTGGAGATTGCTCCTTTAGCTAAACCACCGGTTTGCAAATTAATTGATTTTAAAAAATTTAAATATCTAGAAAACAAAAAAGAAAAAGAAGTTAAAAAAAAGACTAAAAACATTGAGATTAAGCAGATTATTCTTTCACCTTTTATTGGTGAACATGACTTTAAAATTAAACAGGAAAAAGCTTGGAAGTTTTTAAAAAGCGGTCATCATTTAAAACTAGCAGTTCAGTTTAAGGGTAGACAGCTTGGTAAAAAAGAATTTGGTTGGGAAATTATTAATAAGATGATTAATGTTTTAAGCGAAACTGCCACAGTTGAACGACCACCGCATCAGGAAGGTCAAACAATTGTGGCGCAACTGATACCAACCAAAAAAAAGGAGATAAAAAATGAAAAAACTCAAAACGAAAAAAGCAATTCTGAAACGATTTAAAATCACTGTCAAAGGTAAATTGCTGCGTCGCCGGCAAAACAGTCGGCATTTAAGACGAAAAAAGTCAAAATCACAAAAAAGCCGTTTCAAAAAAGTGGCTTATGTTGATAGCGTTTTTGCTAAAAAATTTATTAAATTAATTAATCAATAAAAATATGGCCAGAGTTAAAAGAGGTGTCAATGTTGGTAAAAAACACAAAAAAATTTTAAAATTAGCCAAAGGCTATCGGGGTGCTCGTAGTCGCAGTTTCAAAAGAGCGCATGAAGCAGTTCTACATGCCGGTGAATATGCTTTTGCCGGCCGAAAACAGAAAAAAAGACAAACAAGAACTCTGTGGATTAACAGAATTAATTCAGCTTTAAAACAACTTGGCTTATCTTATAGGGAATTTACTCACAATCTTAAAAAACAAAAAGTAATTTTAAATCGCAAAATTTTAGCTGATTTAGTAATTAACGATATGGCAACTTTTCACAAAATTGTCAAAGAAGTAAGTCAATCTTCCCAAAAACCAAACACCAAATAACTAAAAGTCTTGATTAGTTTAAATGATGTAGAATTAATTTAATTAAAAGATAATTTAAATTTAATCTTCTGGCCAAGAGGTGTTCACTCCAATCCGCACTTTTCCTTCAGTTTGATTGCCTTTATTATCAGTTGCTCTTACTTTGATAAGATAAGGACCATCGTCAAGATGAAAAACTTCATCGATTTTTGGTTCTTGGGTGGTTTTTTTCACACTATTGTTGATTTCCACCTCTAATTTAACAATCTGATTAAGCGAAAAAGCTTCAGCTTTAATCCTCACATCATTGCTTTCATATTTTTTTTGATCTTCTGGGCTATAGATATTAACCACTAAATCCTCACTCTTGGCTTGAGAAGATTGAGTAGGTGGGTGATATTTAGGATCAGGATTTTGAACCAACCACTGATCAATCCCTTCTTGAAAACGATTACGATTATCAGTCGAAACAGGATCATTTTCTTTAAACACTAAAAAATCTTTTTCCTCATAAGCACCTTGAGCCACTTCCACTAGATTTGCCAGTTGACCAGTTTCTTTGCTAATTTTTAATTTTTGATAAATGGAGGCTTCTTTAGTTGGTTCTGTTCCTTTTTTAAAGTATTCTTTCCGAGTAGGATAACCGGCTTTGGGCAAACCGCCACCAAAAGCATCAATTTCCATCTCAATGATATTATCCGGTTTTTTAAACTCTTCTTTGGGTAAATTTTTTAACGCTTCCTTCATCAGCCGGTGCCAAATCACAGCCGCACCGGAAACACCGGAAGCTAATTTAGGATCCATCGGTGAATTATCATTATTACCAACCCAAACTCCCAAAACAAAAGAAGGAGTATAACCAACTGTCCAGTTATCTCTTTTATCATCGGTTGTCCCTGTTTTAACCGCCACCTGATAACCAGGAATGTTTAACCAACTGTTAAGCCCAAAAACTTCTTTTCGCGCGTTATTATCGGCCAAAATATCAGAGACTAAAAAACAATCATCTTCAGCCACAACTCGACGGCCACTAGTTTTTTTCTGTTCAAAAAGAACTTTACCTTTACTATCGGTAACCTTAAGAATAGCCAACGGTTCATGCAGAATACCCCCACTGGCCAGAACACCAAAAGCATTAGTCAAATCCAGAAGTCTTACTTCACCACCGCCTAAAGTAATGGCTAAACCAAACTTATTCACGTTTTCGTTAGTTGGTTCAAGGGTAGTTAAACCCATGTTATAAGCAGTAGTCAGCATTTCTTTAACACCAACATAAGCTAGCAATTTAACTGCTACCACATTAATTGAATTACCCAAAGCATATCTTAACTGCATCGGACCGCGATATTTTAAATCATAATTTTTCGGTACATAATCCGGTTTATCTGTTCCAGCTGGAAAATGAGTTTCCACATCCATTATTAAAGAGGCCGGAGTAAAACCTTTCTTAAAAGCGGTCAGATAAGTAATTGGTTTAATCGCACTGCCGGGCTGTCTTAAACTGGTGGTTACATTAAAATTTCCGTCATAATCTTGGGCAAAATAATCTTTACTGCCTACCATTACTAAAATTTCACCAGTTTTGGGATCAAGAGCAACAACCGCTCCATTACCCACCTTAAGACTTTTGGCTTTTTCTACTTCCTCCTTAACAATGGCCTGAGCTTTTTCCTGAAGGCCAAAATCCAAAGTAGTATAAACTCGCAAACCGCCTTCTTCAACTAGCTTTTCCCCAAACCGTTCAATTAATTTTTCCCGAACATACATGACAAAATGAGGCGCTTTAAGCAAAGTACTACCAGCGGGTTTAAAAACAACATGCGGTAAGACTTGATTAACCGCTTCTTCTTGTTCTTTAGTTAAATAACCATCCTCTCGCATTCGTCTGGTAACTTCTTTAGCCCGGTCAATATAAGCTTTCGGATTGCCTGTGTAAGGCGAATAATAGGAAGGCCGCTGGGGCATACCAGCCAAAATAACAGCTTCAGTTAAATTTAAATCTTTAGCGTGCTTACCAAAATAAGTTTGGGCTGCCACCTCAATACCGACCGCCGTCCCGCCGTAAGGCACCTCATTAAGATAAAGCTGGAGAATTTCGTCTTTGGAATAGCGCCTTTCAATTTCTACCGATAAAATAAATTCCTTAATTTTACGGGGCAAAGTTCGTTCTGAAGTTAATAAAGCATTTTTCACCAACTGCTGGGTGAGAGTTGAACCACCTTCTAGCCGTCTTTTTAACAAAATATTGAAAAAAGCCCGAAAAATACCTTTAAGAGAAAAACCTTGATGTTTGTAAAAATCTTTATCCTCAATGGCAATGGTAGCTTGTTTTAGATATTCCGGCATCTCATTTAATTCAATTGGAATGCGGTTCTGTTCTTTATAAATATCATAAAGCGGCTCACCATAACGATCATAAATAATAGTTGAGATACCAGTTGTTCTTCTGACTTGATCAGGTTTTGGCAAATCCCTTGAGTAAAAAGCAAATAAAAAAACAGTGCCAAGAAAACCAATCAGTAAAGCAAAAAAAAGAAAAGTGGCAAAAAAACTAAAAAGCTTAATCCGATTAAAAAATAAAGATCCCTTTTCTTCTTTTTTTCTTAATTTTCGACTCTGCAACAAATCAAACATAGTTAGATTGCTTATTTTATTATTTCAAAACTTACCAATAAATCAAGATCAAAAATTAAAATTATGTTATACTTATTCCGTATGGATCAAATCACCACACTTTTAACCCGAGGAGTGGAAAAAATTTATCCTAGCAAAGAAGCGCTGGAAAAAGTTTTAAGGAGCGGCAAAAAACTACGGGTTTATCAAGGTTTTGACCCAACCGGCATTGAACTTCATCTGGGGCATATGGTTGGTCTTCGCAAACTTCGCCAATTTCAAGACGCCGGCCATGAAGTTATTTTTTTAATTGGTGACGGCACTGGTCAAGCAGGTGATCCTTCAGGCAAAACCAGAAGCCGAGAAAAATTTTTAACCAAAAAAGAACTTAGGCAAAATGCTTTAGATTATGTAAAACAAGCCAGTAAAATTGTTCGTTTTAGCGGTCCTAATCCTGTTAAAATCAAATACAACGGCGACTGGCTTGACCGCTTAACTTTCAGTGAAATTCTTAAGCTGGCTGGCTATTTTTCCGCTCAACAATTATTTGAACGGGATCTTTTTCAGGAAAGACTCAAAAAAGGTGAAACTTTTAACTTAAGGGAATTTCTTTATCCTTTATTTCAAGCCTATGATTCGGTCGCTTTAGCAGTGGATCTGGAAATAGGCGGCAGTGACCAAACTTTTAATATGCTGATGGGCCGTCACTTAGTTTGGGCTATGCAAAAAAGAGAAAAATTTGTTTTAACAACACCGCTTTTAACTGACAATCAAGGCCGAAAAATTGGTAAAACCGAGGGTAATGTCATTGCCTTAAGGGCAAAACCAACTAATCTTTATGGTTTGATTATGAAACTGCCAGATGAAGTAGTGGTTAAAGGTCTTGAATACTTAACCGATGTGCCAGTAAGCCAAATTGAAAAAATCAAACAAGAACTCCAAAACGGCCAAAATCCGATGATTTTTAAAAAATTATTAGCTTTTGAAGTGGTAAAAAGCCTTAATTCCGAAAAAGAAGCCCAACAAGCCCAACGTTTTTTTGAAGAAGTCCATCAGCAGAAAAAAGTTCAACCAACTCATTTAAAAAAAGTGAGAATCAATCAGCCGCAAAAAATTATTGATTGCTTGGTGCAAAACTTTAATTTTAGCCGCAAAGAGGTGAAAAGACTTATTAATCAAAAAGCGATAGATGTAAACAACAAAACTATTAATCAAGCTAATTTTGTAGTCAAACCTAAAGATATTATTAAAGTAGGCAAATACAAAATTTTTCAAATCAGTTAATTATGCATTTTTTTCGGCGTCACAAAAAACTTTGGACTATCCTTATTTTTATTGCTGGACTGGCTTTAATTATTACTTCTTTTTTGCCCTATTTTTTCCGTTAGTGGTAAAATCAATGGCATGGATCTTAAAGAACCAATTAAAAACTTCAAAGGTATTGGTCTTGTTTATCTTAAAAAATTAGCCAAAATCGAAATTAAAACCATTAAAGATTTGCTTTATCATGCACCAACCCGTTATATTGATTATTCATTAATAACCACTATCAACACTCTTCAGGAAGGTGAAACGGTAACTCTTCAGGGAGAAATCACACAAATTACCAATCAATACATCAGAAAAAATTTAAGCTTACAAAAAGCAATTTTAACTGATAAAACAGGCAGTCTTGAGATTGTCTGGTTTAATCAGCCTTATCTTTGCCCCTCTCTTTTGCAGAAAAAAGTGAATGTTTCCGGTAAAGTTACTAAATTCGGCCATAAGCTGAAAATGGAGTCGCCAGAATACGAAGTAGTCAAGCAAAACCAACCAGTTCATACTGGTTATCTGGTACCAGTTTATCCGGAAACTAAAGGCTTGTCCTCCAAATGGCTCAGGGCCAAAATTGCTCAAATTTTGCCGGAAATTAAAGTTAATGATCCTTTACCTTATCAAATCAGACAAGAAAACAAACTGCTGGAATTAAAAACTGCCTTTCGTTTGCTGCATCAACCAAAAAATCAGCATGAAGTTAATTTAGCCCAGCGGCGTTTTGCCTTTGAAGAACTCTTTTACCAACAGCTGATTGCTATGCTGCGCCGGCAGGAATGGCAAGCTAAAAAATTAAACCAAAAACTGGAGATCAAAAAATATCTGCCCAAAATTACTCAATTTGTGCAAAAATTACCCTTTAAGCTAACAGCAGCACAAAAAAGAGCGGCCAAAGAAATTCTAACTGATTTGGCCAAAGAAACAGCCATGAACCGGTTGCTGCAAGGTGATGTAGGCTGCGGCAAAACGGTGGTGGCGGCTATTGCTATTTATGCTTGCTATCTTAATCAGCGCCGCTCAATTCTGATGGCGCCAACCGAAATTTTAGCCATGCAGCATTATCAAAATCTCCAAAAACTTTTTACGTCTTTTAATTTAAAGGTGGCTTTAAAAACCAGCAGCCACAAAAAAATTGACCCAGCAGCCAATTTAATTGTTGGTACCCATGCTTTGCTTTACGAAAAACTAACTTTTGATAATATCGCTTTAGTTGTTATTGATGAACAGCATCGCTTCGGAGTAGAGCAGAGAGCAAAACTTAAAGAGCAAAAAACTAATCCTCATCTTTTAACCATGACAGCTACCCCTATTCCCAGAACAATTGCTTTAACTATCTACGGTGATCTTGATATCTCAATTATTGACCAAATGCCAGCCGGCCGAAAAATGGTAAAAACTTGGGTGGTGCCTCCGGAAAAATATCAAGCCGCTTACAGCTGGATCAGCCGGAAAATTCAGGAAGGCCGCCAAAAAGGTCAGCTTAATCAGGTTTATATTATTTATCCTTTAATTGAAGAATCAGAAATTTTAAAAGAGGTAAAAGCAGCCAAAAAGGAATACGAAAAACTCAAAAAAGAGATTTTTCCCAATTTTCAGGTTGATCTTCTTCACGGCAAATTATCAGCCAAACAAAAAAATCAGGTCATTGAAAAATTCCGCAGTGGCCAAACTGATATTTTAGTTGCTACCAGTGTGGTTGAGGTAGGTATGGATATTCCCCAAGCAAACATTATGATTATTGAAAATGCTGATCGGTTTGGTTTAGCCCAGCTTCATCAGTTAAGGGGTCGGATTGGCCGAAATCAACAAACTGCTTATTGTTTTATTTTTAGCCAAAAGGTAACTAGCCGACTCAAAGCCCTGGAAAAATATCATTCCGGCTTAAAACTGGCAGAAATTGATTTAAAAATTAGAGGTGCGGGAGAAATCTACGGCACTAAACAACACGGTTTATCCCAATTAAAATTTGCCGATTTCCAAAACCTGGTTCTTATCGAACAAAGCCGCCAAGCAGCAGAAAAACTGCTTAAAAATGATCCTTTATTGGTTAAACATCCTCTTTTAAAAGAAGAAATCAAACCGCATCTTACAAAAAAAATAACACCGGATTAAGCCTTGTCAAAAAGAAAATGTTAAGTTAAAATACACTTATTATGGCACCGCTTCCCAAAAGAAAACTATCTAGAGCCAGAGGTAGAGACAGATTAAAAAAACAAGAGGCAAAAGGCTCAGCCTTAACTCTTTGCCCTAAATGTAAAAAACCAACCAGAGCTCATCAAATTTGCTCCTTCTGCGGTTACTTCCGGGGTCAGAAATATGTATGAAAAAAACTAACGACCCAAGACATCTGAAAAGAATTAAAGTTATTCAAGAGCTTTTTGCTTTTAGTTTTTATCCTGAACAAAATTTTAACCCCACAACCATTAGGGTGATTAAAAATTTACCCAAGATTGACAAATTAATTGAAAAAGCCGCTCCTGAATGGCCGCTTGCCAAAATTGCTAAAGTTGATTTAGCTATTTTAAGACTGGCTGTTTTTGAATTAATTATTGACAAAAAACAACCTTTTAAAGTTATAATTGATGAAGCGGTAGAGCTGGCTAAAGAATTTGGTAATGAACGCAGCTCTTCTTTTGTTAATGGCGTATTAGGTACCATTTTAAAAAGCGAAAATGAACCAAACAAAAGAAACAATTGAGGAAATTGTGGTTAAGGTAATCAGTCAAAAGTTAGGCTTACCGGCTGAAAGTATCCAGCCAGACTCCTTTTTTTATGAAGATTTAAACGTTAGTAAGCTAGAAATGGCTGATATTATTCAGATGCTAGAGGAAAAATTAGAAATTAAGTTTGAGATTGAAGCAGTTAAAAATTTTCAGAAAGTCGCTGATCTAATTGATTATTTATATGAAAATATCGAGTGATTATTCAGAAGTTGAAAAAATTCTTAAAATTAAGTTCAACAATTATCAGCTGTTAGAAGAAGCCCTAACCCATCGTTCTTTTTTAAACGAAACCAAAAAGCCAATACCTTCAAATGAAAGGTTAGAATTTCTAGGCGATGCAGTTTTGGAATTATTAGTTTCCAACTATCTTTTTTGTAATTTTCCCCAACTGCCAGAAGGCCGGTTAACCAATATCAGATCGGCCACCGTTAATACTAAAACTTTGGCCAAAATTGCCAAAAAACTGCAATTAGGTAACTATCTAAAACTTGGCCGGGGTGAAGAAACAAGTGGGGGACGGCAAAATACCTCACTGCTGGCTGATGTTTTTGAGGCGGTTCTGGGAGCGATTTTTATTGACCGAAATTTGAGAAAAGCGGAGGACTTTTTAAGAAAAACTCTTTTTCCTCTTATTAAAGAGGTGATTAAAAAAGGTGCTTATTACGATTACAAAAGTCTTCTTCAGGAGAAAGTCCAGGAAAAATACAAGTTAACCCCAGCTTATACAATTGTTAAGGAAGAAGGACCTGATCATGCCAAAATTTTTTACAGCGCGGTTTATATCGGTAAAAAAAAATTAGGGGAGGGTAAAGGTCGAAGTAAGCAAGAAGCTGAACAGGACGCCGCCCGCTTGGCGCTTGAAGCACATCATAATTTTTGTTAAAATTAACATCTATGGCAGTTGTTCTTCGTTTAAAACGATTTGGCAAACGCGGTAAACCAACTTACCGCATTGTGGCCATTGATAAAAGAGAAAAAAGGCAAGGCCGCGAAATTGAAGTGGTTGGCAGCTACGACCCGAATTTTGACCCGCCCAAAGTTGTTCTTAAACACAAGCAAATTGATGCTTGGCTAAAGCAAGGTGCCCAGCTATCCACCACTGTCAGAAATCTTTTGCGTAAAAATTTATGGAAGAATTCTTAAAATATCTCATTCCTCAACTGGTTGATCAACCAGATTTAGTGGAAATCTCACAAAAAAAAGAAAATAATACAGTTTATTTCACCGTCAAGGTAGGTAAAGAGGATATAGGAAAATTAATTGGTAAAGAAGGTAAAGTTATCAACAGTATTAGAAATCTTCTAAAAATTCTGGCGGTGAAAGCCAAAGTGAAAGTTATTCTGCAGATTGCGGAAACAAACAAGTAGGAATTTTTTCTGCAAATTAAAGTTTAAAAATACTACCACCCGTTGAACCAGCAGGAGAGGCAATAAAAACATTCTCATCAAAGGCTAAAGCAGAAACATTTATACTTTCAATAAAACTCAACGCTTTTTGCTGCTCACTGGTTAAAACTGGTAATTCTGTATCAATTTTACCCAAATTCTCCAATAAAGCTTGATAATAAGTAGTCACACTCACATTTAGTTTATAAAAACCGTCAGCCTCTGTTAAACTAGCGCGTTGGATATTAAATAACGGAGCAGTTTTTAATAAATCATCCATAAAGAGTAAAAGTTGTTCCTGACTACCAATAATTGATAAATCAAAACTAATTGTTTCAATACTAGGATTACTTTTCACTTCGTTGTCTTCTTTACTTAATAATCCCGGCTTGAGCGAAAAATTTTCAATATATACTCCATTTAGTCTCTCCAAACGATCCAAAGCAGCAAAAATCAAAGGTATATTTTTTCCAAAGGGCAAAACTTTTTCCATTTTTTTTAATTCAACAGTTAAATCCCAATTTTAAAATCATTTAACCGATTAACTTTCTTCTCCAAATTCTGCAAATTTCTCTTTTTCTCAATATTAACATCAACCATCTCTTTTATCTCTGTTAATTTAGGTAAAATAAGACTAAAAGCAAGGACAATTACTATAAAAATAATCAAAAAAGGCAGAACAAATGGTTTAATTTTCTTTAGTGATAAACTTGCCTTTCTCATTTTAGTTAAAAACTTTACTCGCTTAAAATTATTGATATATCCGCTTGATAATGACCATTGAGAATATCTTTACCAAAGCCACTTAAGGTAAATTCTCGAATTGGTAATTCTTCCTGATTTTGCAAATTTTTAATCACATAATCCACCATTTCAAGCGAAGGAAACTCTATTTTAAAGGAAATAGTTTGCTGATCCAAATTAAGGGAGGAAATGATAACTTCCTCAGGTATTAACCGCTTAATTTTTCGGATTGTTTCAGCTGGAGTAAATCGATTATTGATTAATTTTTCTACACTGGCAAGCCGGTGGAAGTAGTTAAGATAACTTCCTTCAGTGGTTTTTTGTGATTTAATAAAATTGACCGCCTGATCTAATCTTGTCCTTATTTTATCAGTTTCTGAACGAAAGGAAAAATAAATTGAAAAAACAGTGGTCACCACCAGAATAAAAATTACTAAAGAAATCAAGGAAAACCTACGAAGAAATTTCAATGCTGATAATAAAGCTGGTGAAAGTAATTGATTATTTTTAAGTAAGTTAATATTTAAATTCATATTTTCTCTCGCATGGCAAGACCGGTAGCTACTGTATAAACAGCACTTTGACTTAAGTTAAAATTCGGCGCTAATTTATTATCAATACTCACAAAAGAAAAAGGATTACCGATTTGGGTCTCAATCCCTAATTTATCAACAATAAAAGGAATCAAACCCGGCAATAAACTGGAACCGCCAGCTAAAAGAATCACTTCAATTTGTCGATCTGGAAATTTCTCATGATAAAAACTCACGCCTTTTTCCAACTCAGCCACAATTGAGCTCACTAATGGTTTTAGAATGTTAGCCACTTTTCCCTCTAGTTTATCTTCTTCTAAGCCATAGGCTTTTTTATATTCTTCAGCCTGACTTTCTTCAAGCTGAAGATTTTGTTTAATGGCTCGAGTAAAAGCTAAACCACCGGTAGCTACTGAACGAGTAAAAAGAAGTGTTCCCTCATTAAGAAGGGAGAAATCTGTTGTTTCGGCTCCCATATTAACAATCATTAAATTTTTCAGTTGAGGTACACTACCCATTAAGGCACGTGAAGTAGCAATTAATTCGGTTTCTAAACAAAGCGGATTTAAATCAGCCTTATCTAAAATGTATTGGTATTTCTCAATTACCCTTTTTGGAGCAGCCACCAGCAAAACTTGATTTTTTTCGTTAGTTTTCTTTCCTTGAACTAAAATCTTCCAATCAAGAACCACCTCATCAAGCGGCATAGGAATATATTGTTCCGCCTCCCAGTTAATGGAAGAAGCAAGTTCTTTTTCAGAAATTGGCGGTGTTTCAATTACCAAAGTAAAAACTTGAGCTTCCGGTAGAGCCACTCTTACTTCATTATTATTAATTTTAGCTTCTTTCAGTAAATGTTTAATAGCGGAACTAACCGCTTCTTGTTCAATAGTTGATTCACTGAATAAACTTGCTGGCGGAGTGGCAATAATTCCACCATTAACCAGCTTAAATTGCTTATTACCAGTTTTAGCCAACTCAACTACTTTAATTGAGTTTGAACCCAGATCAAGTCCAACATTTGTTTGCGCCATAGGCAGGTAATTTTATTATTTAGTTAAATCGCTACCGCTCCAGACAGCATAATCAAATAAATCAATTGGTGCACTATAAGTCTGCACAACATTCCATTTTCTTGTTATACCTGCACCGCTTTGACCAGTAGAAGTAATGTTTTTGCCTTGTTCGGGTAAAGCAGTACTTTGCGGTACAACCGCAATTTTAGCTTGAGTATAAATCGGCCGCAATTTCAAAAAGATAACTCTATCGCCACTGGTAACATCAATAGGAACATCTGAATCTAAATTAGTAAAATTAATCAGTTTATGGTAAGGGAATTCGGTTGACCGCTGAGAACAACTACCGGTGTCAGGGTTGCTTAAATTACTTTGCTGAGTAGTAATTCTGCTTGAATCTGGATCAAAAGCCTCACGCACTATTTTAAATGCATTGGTAGTTTGATTTTTAGCCAACACCATTAACTCGATAGCTGGTATAGGATCCGAAGCATTAACTTTATTCCAACAAATTTCAATTGTGTTAGTATTATAATAATTACTATTCAAATTCAAAGTGTCATCATCAAGGTGTTCAACCAACCAAATTGCTTGAGCATCAGCTTCTTTAATCGCATTAGGAAAAGTAAAAATTGAATTACCATAGCCTAAAGAAGAAGTTTCAACTTTGTAACGACTGTCACCAATGTTGCCTTCAAGTAACGGTGAAGCAGCCGTAAGACCTTGGGAAAAAATCTCCTCAATTCCTGCTTCAGCAGCGCTAAAAGCTCGACTTGACTCATCAAGACGAGTAGACAAGCTAACATCAGTCACGCTACGACTCACAACCGATAAACCAACAGTTAAACCTATTGCCATCATTAAAAGTATTAATAGAGCTATTTCCCCTGTTGGTTTTTTTTGGTTTTTTTTAACCAATTTTTCTAAAAAAATCTTTTTGATTTTTTCTTTAAACATCGTTGTCTAGCAATTGATTGTCAATTTATACCAGTATAAGCTGTTTTTTTTCTGCTTGTCAACCTTAAAAACCGGTATTTCTGACAACTACACTGGTGGAATAGTTCAATGAAACTGTTTCTTCTGGTCGGCTGGCTGATCCTGCTGACTTACCAATAGTAAAAGAAATTTTCACCACCGCCGGATTAGGAGGGGTAAAATAACAGGAAAATGAACAATTGCTAATTGGTGTCTGTGGAGAATTTAAATAAGCTGATTGAGAAGCAATTTGACCTGAACCAGAAGGACAGCTAAAAGTGGTTTCCTGATTATCCGGATTAACAATGGTGATTGAATTTTTATTAGTATTATCACAAACTGTTTGTATGTCTTTAATTGTTCTAGCGTTCCTTATCATTCTCTCCATCACACTTAAGGTGTAATCACCGTTCTGTTTTACATCATTAAGAATAATTGTTCCCGTACTACTTCTTAAGGAAACAAAAAATAAACTAGTAATTGCCCCGGCAATAAGTAACAAGATACCAATAACCACGACCATCTCAATCAAAGTAAAACCTAATTGACACCTTCCTTTTAAAGATAAAATGCTTTTTAAAAAAAATAATTTTACCATCTTGAAAGTTTGGTAGTGGCAGAAACCACTGCTTCCTCACCTGAATTTAACCGCCATTTAACTTTAACTTCAACCTCCACTAATTCATTGGTGTCTAAAACTTTTGTTAATTTAACTACTCGAGTAAAACCATCAGCTGGATTATCAAAGGAACCAGAAAAAACCCAGTTATTATTACCATCTTTAGCTAAACCAAGTTCATTTCCATGAGCCATATTATAAAGATAAAACCAATCTCTTTCTTTAATGCTTCGCGTTGCCTCCAGACCTTCAATTACATATTTATTAGCAATACTTTTGTGGCGAGCATAATCAGCGTTTCTGACTGAAGAAGTCAGAATAGCCGCCAAAGCAGTGAACATCACAGCCACGACAACTACCACAATAATTATTTCAATTAAAAGCTGACCTGTTTGGTTTATTTGTCCTTTGGTTTTATTCAGCATTAATTTAATATATATCACTTACCCAGATTAATCCCCCTGGTCTAATAGAAACAGTAATCCGTTTATTATTACTTAAATTAGAAATCGCAAATTCTGTCACGTTTCTATCGATACCATAACCCAATGGTTTAAATTTAATAGATAAAGGAATTGTAGTGATGAAAAAGATTAAACCTTCAGGTAACTGAAATTCTTTCTTCCCAAACTCCAGATCCCCGCATTGACCGTTAATTTTATATTTAGTTATAGTATTATCTGCAATTTCAAATTGCCAATAATCCAAAGATTTGTTACCGCAAGCACTGTCTTTCTCACCCGCCAAAGCTTTATTTTGAGCTTCCCGCAAAACAGTTTTTACCTCTTCTGCTGCCTGCTTTAGTAATTGTTCTTGGTGAAAATTATTGTAAGAAGCCAAACCAAAACCGGTTATAATTAAAAGAAGAGAAACAGTTACTAATGTTTCAATTAAAGTAAAAGCTTGGTAACTCTGTTTGTTTTGTCTCATTAGGGATTTTTAATGCCATAATTATAAAAAATACTTTCTGGTGTGCAACTATCAGAAGGATCTTCGGTTTCTAACCTCAACGAAATACAGTAACCGTAAGCTTTATTATCATGCTGATCAGTTGCCCTATAAACATAAGGTATAGTTACCCCTCCAGCAGTTGGATCAATTGGATTTTCTGGTAAAGAAGGCAAATATCCACCATCTACTAAACTATCTCTTAAAACCTCGTCTAATTGACCAGTAACATTAGGATAACTACCATTAACAGACCGATACATCTCCAAAGCGCTTCTGACCTGCTCGATATCAGCTTTGCGCCGGGCATCGCGGGCTTTTTTCACGGTTACCTGATAAGAAGAAACAGCTATTGTCGATAGTAACAGAACAATTGTTACTACTACCAAAATTTCAACAAAAGTAAAACCCTGTTGCTTTTTTCTCATAAATTTATTGTAAATTGCTAACACAAGGTGCCTCACTTAATGTTTCATACTCCTCTGCACAAAATTTATAGTTTTCTAAATCACAATTGGTACAAGAATAAGAATTTCCACTTTTGGGATCACCTGGCATTTCTTCCAAAAAAGTATAAGTTTGATCGTTATAAGTGCAGCTTAAAGCTGATCCAACTGCTGGTGCTGAAGCTGGATAAACATAACCGCAATTAGCATAATACTGCTCATAAGCGTTTTGAATTGCTTTTAGATCTGCTCGTCTTTTAGCATCACGATTTTTTTTCTGGGCGCTAGAGTAAGAAACAGTAGCTAGACTAATTAAAACCGCGATAATGGAAATAGAAACCAAAAGTTCCAAGAGAGTAAAACCAAAATTAGTTTTATTTAACTTAACTCTTTTTTTAAACATTTTACCTCCTTTTTAAGGTTGAGTTAATTCATACTCAATACCAGTTTCCGAATAACCTAACCAGTTACAGGTAGTACCACTTTGTCCTTGAGAATCAGCTTTATTTTCCAAACAAGCTTTTAAAGTGTATTTAAGATCATCTACTGAATCTCTAATATAAGTATACTTACTACCATCTAAGGGATCGCAGGGAAATTTACTCATATAAATTACCTGATGACCACCTATTGTTTCAGACCACTCTCTTCCGCAGGTAATACTATTAAAATCTGTATCTGAGGGATAAGAAGGCGGCGAGTGATTATCTTTATACATCTCCAAAGCTTTTTGAATTTGCTTAAGATCAGATTTACGCTGAGTGTCACGGGCTCTTTGCCGCACTCCCATAAAATTAGGCACTACCAAAGCAGAAAAAAGCCCAATAATGCTTATTACCACTAAAAGCTCAATTAAAGTAAAACCTCTGGTCTTTTGCTGATTTTTTAAAAGCTGGTTTGAATAATAACTTTTCATGGTGTTGTATTAGAACTGGATATACAGTAAGTACAAGTTTG
>FWPU01006666.1_pt1 | contig 22684 bp, 22 predicted proteins | sample 2228361 | NCBI WGS metagenome assembly FWPU01 (sample SAMEA103939777, study PRJEB20133) | metagenome
ACCCGATCATACAAGCACCTGCCATTTTGAGCAAGTCCCCGCGCCACTCCTTTGAGTTGCCTCCACCCAAAAAACCTATACTTGTAAACCGACCAGCCCTTGAGTTCCAAAAATTCCCGCACCGAATATTCATCGTATTCGGCGTAAATTTGTTCCCAACCCGCTTCGCCTTCTTTCTCAATGAGTTCAACCAACGGACGAATGGTCTCTTCCCAGTACGGACCGGCAAGCTTGCCCTTCTCCTGCGGTGCGGTCTCAAAGCCCAATGAATCGGGGTGCGCCTGAGCTTCTGACCAGCGTCTCTTGACGCCACCGATAACCACATAAGCGTTGGGGTTATCCATCACAAAATCGGTGGTGGGTAGTCCAAACTTCTCAAGATAAGCCATGCTCAGCGTATGAGAGCGAGGGATCCGCATAGCTCCGGCTTCCCCATACAAGCCGGGCGCAAAGGGTTCTCGCAGGGTATGGATGCGTCCACCGGGACGTTGTCGGGCTTCCAAGATCAGCACTTCATGACCGGCGTTGATCAATTCATAAGCTGCTGCCAGCCCTGCCAAGCCTGCCCCAGCGATCAGAACCCGTTTTCGGGTCGATTGAGGAAGCTGAGCAGCCAAGCCGCGCTGGACAATGGGAATGAGCTCTGAGATAGAAGAAAGGGATACCATAAAACCTCCTTAAGACAACGACTGTTCTCCCACTATAAAACAACCAAGTTGGGGCACAAGGTGCAGCGCAAGCTTGGCGCAGTTTTATTTTGGAGTAATATCATCATTATACACCATTTATATTTATCTGAACCCAAGTTTAAGGGGGCACCGACATCTTCCCATGCAAATACGGGATGACAGGAAGTATTATAGGATTTTATGCCTAAAATTTATGCCTAAAAAATGAAATCACTACCGTAGTGGCATCCCACACGGCAATTCGATTGCGCCTTTTTTATCCCCTAACTGGTTGCGCTATGGAGAGTTGTCAAACGGTGCCCCAATTTCAATCGCTGACCAGAGTCCCGACCGGCTCGCCATAAATCGCCTTGCGCAAGACATCTTCCTGCCAAAGGTTCAACACCAAAATTGGCAGGTGATTATCCATACACAAGGAGATGGCGGTGCTGTCCATCACCTCAAGGCGGCGGTTGATGGTCTCCATATAACTCAGCCGCTCAAAGCGCACCGCATTGGGGTTCTTCACCGGGTCAGAGTCATAGACACCATCTACTTTGGTAGCTTTGATCAGCACGTCGGCACCGATTTCCATGGCGCGCAGTGCAGCAGCCGTGTCGGTTGAGAAATACGGGTTACCCGTCCCCCCGCCAAAGATGACCACGCGTCCCTTTTCGAGATGGCGAATCGCTCGTCGTCGGATGTAAGGCTCTGCCACCGCCCGCATCTCGATGGCAGATTGTACGCGCGTGATCATTCCCCGACGCTCCATGGCATCCATCAGCGCCAGCGCGTTCATCACTGTGGCTAACATACCCATATAATCCGCGGTGGCGCGATCCATGCCGCGGTCTAAACCAATCCGTCCGCGCCACAAATTGCCGGCTCCGATGACAATTGCCACCGTCACCCCCTCATTACACACTTCTTGCACCCGTTCGGCAATTTCTTCGGCTTGGTATGGATCAATCCCAAACCCATCCGGCCCGGCTAGAGCTTCTCCGCTCAATTTCAACAAGATACGATGATAGATGATCTCTTTCGACATCGTCGCTCCTCTATCATAAAAAGAGCCAACCGAGGGGTTGGCTCTAGCGAACGAACTTAATCTTCTGTGCTTTCTCCACGTTCCCAACGCACAAAACGGCGGATGACAATATTCTCACCCATTGAAGCGATGTTTTGCAATAGCAATTTTTCGATGGTGATGTTTTCATCGCGGATATAGGGCTGACGCAGGAGACAGACTTCGTCTTTGAATTTCTCGATCCGTCCGGCGACAATTTTTTCCACCACGGCTTCTGGCTTCCCTTCTTCCAGGGCGCGGGCACGCGCAATTTGCCGTTCGTGCTCTAGTTCCTCTTCCGGAATATCGCTCTCGCGGACATAGCGCGGCGCAGCGGCGGCAATTTGTAAGGCAATCTCATGCGCAAAGGTGCGGAAGGGTTCTGAGCGGGCGACAAAATCTGTCTCGCAATTGACTTCCACCATCACCCCAACACGTCCCCCACCATGTGAATATAGCTCTAACACCCCTTCAGAAGCCTGTCGATCAGCCCGTTTGGCTGCTGTCGCCAGTCCTTTTTCGCGCAAAAGGTCAACCGCTTTTTTGAAGTCACCGTTTGCCTGTTCCAAGGCTTTGCGGCACTCCAAAATCCCTACACCGGTAGCTTCACGCAGTTCTTTGATTTGTTCGGTCGTGATTGTCATAACTATTCCTCTTCGTCAAAATCTTCAAATTCTTCGTCTTCTTCACGGCTAGCTCGGGCACGCAATTTCTCTTCTTCATCTTCGTCCTCTGTGCCCCAATCAATGTCGTACCCTTCATCCTCGGGCTCTCCAAACACATCTTCCTCCAAGGGAGCTTTAATGCGGCCGCTGATTTTCGCCAGAGTCGCCTCGCCCAAGAGTTCTTCATCCGAGAGTTCTTCCTCTTCCGCCATGGGCATCGAAACCCGTGCTTCTTCAGGCAGTTCTTTGCGTAACGCTTTCCCTTCAATGGCTGCATCGGCGATCTTGGAGACGACGAGCTTTATGGCTCGGATGGCATCATCATTGGAGGGGATGACGTAATCCACATTTGTCGGATCACAATTCGTATCCACCATCGCAATGACCGGGATATTGAGTAAGTTCGCCTCATGAATTGCCGTGGACTCGCGATGGACATCCACCACAAAAACTAACTCCGGCAGGCGCACCATTTGGCGCACGCCACCTAGCAAGACCTGTAGTCGTTCGATTTTGCGGTGCAGGATCAGGGCTTCCTTTTTCGTCAGGCGCTCGAACTCACCTTTATCGCGCATGCGCTCTAGTTTTTCCAGCTCATTGATTCGCTGGCGGATCGTTCGCCAGTTGGTGAGCATTCCCCCTAGCCAACGAACGGTGACATAAGGCATTCCGCAACGCATTGCTTCCGCTTGCACCGTCTCCTGTGCTTGGCGTTTTGTGCCGATAAACAAGACGGTTCCACCTTCAGCAACCGTATCCCGCACCAAATTATAGGCTTGCTGAATGGCTTTGGACGTCTTTTGCAGATCAATGATGTGAATGCCATTCCGCTCGGTGAAGATATACGGTTTCATGCCGGGATGCCACTTCTGGGTACGATGACCAAAGTGAACACCGCTTTCCAACAAAGCTTTCATGGAAACAACAGACATACAACAACTCCTTTTTGCGTTATTCCTCCGCTTCCGTCAACCCTGCTTGCAACCGCTAGCTGCAAGGCTTTTTCCCCACAGCGGCACGCACAAACAGGTCAGAAAGCGTGAGTGATCTTTGCTCTTTTTTCCAGAGCGGACGGTAGTATAACATAAGCTGTTGAAAAAAGGTAGAGAGAAATTAAGGCAAAATCCCCATTTGACGTGCTTTGTTCAACACCCAATCTCGATCGGTACATCGCTCTAGCATCTCAAAATGATCTTTTAGCTGAGCGATTTTACGCAGTGAAATGCTGTCTTGATTCAATGCCTCGATCAGGCAAGTTGGCATAAAGTATAAGCTGTAACTTCCATCGTCATTTTCATGAACGCCAATGACTACATCAGCCGTCTGCACACTCTGACGATATTTTTTCACGCCCGACTTGTACTGGCGGTCTACTCCCCCTCGCTCTCCACCGGTAAAACTCAAGTTTTGGCGAGCTGTTTTGACCTGAGCTCGGATGATCTCCTCTACACCATTATCTTTTTTACGCACGATGATGATGTCATAGGTAGATAAGGGTAAATCAACCAATGACACATTTTGATAGCGCTTCATTAAAAGCCCTACCGCAATATGCTCATTGGCAAAGCCGGTGACGGCTGCATCTTTTCCACTCTCGGGATCACGTGGCAAGCCAAAACCTCCTTTTATCACTCCGTCTTGCTAGAGGATGTTCTTCGGAGAACAACCAAATGCTCCGTCTTCATACGGTGATCATCCAAGCCGGTAGCTGGATTCTTCTCTGACCGAAAAAGCACGCGTGAAACGATCGTATCCACTAACGTTACCTCATGAGTCCAACCAATCTGTTCGAAATGCTCAGCAAAGATCTGGTCAATTGGAATGGCTTGAGCTCGTAAGCTGGCAGGCCCAACAAATAAAAACAGATATTCGCGAACATGCTCGGAAAGGGCTGTCAAAGCTCCTAGAACACTGAAAAAGTAGCGTTCATAAACCTGCACGATCCTTGGTTCGATAAATTTTTGCCGGTAGGTCTCAAAAGTAGAAGAATAAATAGGAACTGATTCAACCTCATGATAAGGTAATTCCTTCTTGCTCAAAGCGCGAATTTGATCTTCTGTATAACCCATCCAAAACAAGTCAATCTTGGAAGCCCGAATATACTCTTGTGCCTGCAGGTAGGGTGGTGAGGTGACCAGCAAATCCCAACGATAGCCATCTGTTTTTCCCAACTCATAAGCCGATTGGATTGAATCAATGCCTGCACGAATCTTGGTGGAGAGGCCACCTTGATCGATCATCAGACTTTGGTATTCCATTTGTTTGCTGAGCACCGCCTTGATCTCAGTCTGAAGCATCGACAGAGCTTGCTCTTGCCAATTGCTTGCTAGCAGATTTTCTACCCTTTGAATCGCTTTCGGAGAACGTGAGAGTTTTTGTCGTTGCGCATCGTTGTATGAAAAGCTCTTCGTCACCTTCAACAACGGTACGGTGATCAATTTTTTGATCTGCGGGTTCGTGAGATCATGATAAAACCCCCACAGTCGGCTCAGAAAGGGGAGAATTTGATCTGGGAACCAATAAGCGAGATTCTGCCACTGAGGCAACCAAGTATTTGGGTAATTCGCCATCTCATTGACAAGCTCAGGAATCTGCACAGCAACGGGCTTCATAATGGCAATTTCGTGCAAGATATCCAGCAGAGGATTCAAGTCCCATAACTCATAATTCAATCCAAAAAGGCGGGCGGTTAAGCCACTTGTGCCGCAGCCTGCAAACGGGTCTAGGATCGTTTGACCCCTAAACCCATAACGTTCAATGACATAGGCAACGACTTGGGGAATAAATTTTGCCGGGTAGCGATATAAACCAAACGTGCCATAAGTCGTTGAAGGGATATAAGGAACAAGCTCTCGAAAAACGACGGGCACTTGTTTCCCGTTCCCTAGTGAGGGTTGAATCCTGCTTTTCGCATCGGTAGGACGGTACCACTCCACCAAAGGCAACTGTCCTATGGGAGGCGAGTAAGAAACAGACGGTTCTTCTAGACGATGATCATCAGGCTTAAGATTCATTAAGGCTCCCGTAAGGTTATCAGACCCTACCCGAATTATACTGGCTTTTTGTGCTATGATTATCCTACTTCAAAATTTCCTGCGGTCGCTAGATCGGGAAATTCGTGTTGTTGTACTAGAAAAGCAGAAATGATTTCGGAAAACGCTGAACAAGCCTTAGGGCATGCCCTAGCAAATTTACCTTTAGGGGGAGTGCGTTTTTTTGAGCGCGTCGGATCAACGATGGACGAAGCTGCAAGCTGGGTCGAACAAGGCGCGCCTGACCTTGCGTTGGTGGTTGCCGATGAACAAACTGCCGGCAGAGGGCGTTTTGGGCGGCGCTGGTTTACAGCACCCAAAGCCTCCCTTGCCTTTAGCTTGACCTTGCGCCAAGTGCCTTCCAACCGCCCAACCGTTCTCAGCGGTTTAGGCGCCTTAGCCGTCTGCGAAGCATTAGAGAAGCAGTACAATTTACAGCCACAGATCAAATGGCCTAATGACGTCCTGCTGAATGGGCGGAAAGTATGCGGTATTCTGATCGAATCCCACTGGCAAGGGGAAGCGTTCACCGCGGCAGTGATAGGAGTTGGCATTAACATTGCACCCTCTGCAGTACCTCCTATGAATGCCGCGCTCTTCCCAGCCACCTGCCTGCAGGACAATCTGCCCGTTGTCGCAGAAGCGCCAATCGAGGTGAATCGTTTTCAATTCTTAGCTGCTATTCTTGAACGTCTGCTTTCCTGGCGCCCTCACGTGCAGGAAGAGGTCTTCATCCAGAGCTGGGAAGCGCGGCTTGCTTATCGTCATCAAACGGTACAAGTTCTAAAAGACTTGGAGGATGACCGTCATCTGATTTGCGAAGGGACTTTGGAAGGATTAAACGCTGAAGGCAATCTGCTCCTTCGTCGAACAGATGGAGAGAACCAAATTGTGAATTATGGCGAGATTCGTTTACGCCCTATTGAATCATACGGAGGTGATTCAGATGTCGTTCGATGAATTACGGGAACAAGCCAGTTCAGCAGAATTTCTCAAGGCAGCACCCGAAACAGCGCCGAAAAGACCTTACCGCGAAAAGCGCTTCTTGGGCTTAACCGCCTTTCAACGGTTTTTCATCTCTCTCTTGCTTTTCTTGATCGTGTGTATGATCGGAAGCTTTTTCCTGCTGGTCACTCAGCGGGTGGTCTTACCATTTTTGAACTGAAGCCCTCTGCTGGAAAGACATCGCTGGATGTCGTTTTCGCATCCTCCAGAAATGCCATCAGGGTACGCAATCCCTCTGCTATCCTTTCGGCGTTGATTTTTTCGGGCGTGTCGTACACCGAGTGGTAGCTCCAATCGGTCAGAGATTTTCCCCCGCTTTCCAATCCAATCGCTCGATAACCGGCTTGACAAAAAGCCGCATAATCGCCACTGCGCAAGGTGTGCCATAGCGGTTGGATGGCCGGATTAGCCAGACGTAACCTCGTTTGCAATTCAGGGGAGGTATGCAAGGGATTGAAAACGCCCTCTTTTGCCACATAATATAAAGTATCGCCATTTCCGACCATATCTACACAAAGGACTTCTGTCCTATTCATCCATTCAGGATGGTCAGTAATGAACTGGCGTGCGCCATAAAGGCCGCTCTCTTCTGCGGTCGTGAAGAGGAAGGCAACTGAATTTCCCTCCGTTGGATGTTCAGCCCACTCTTCGGCAAGGGCAAGTAAGACCCCCACCCCAGAGGCGTTGTCATTCGCGCCCGGCGCGTAGTCGGAAACCGACGCCTTGGACAAAGGCAAAAGCTGCAAGAATGCCAACCATAGCCCCCCTAAGCTACCCAAGGCGGCAACCGCCATCGTCAATCCATCGGCTACTTGCCAGCCCCAGGTTTGTAAGAGCGCTAAGGCAAAGATCATCCAAGCAAAACGCTGCAAGATATCGAGGCTGCGACTGTAAAGGCGCAAGAGCCGTTTATTTCTTAAGGGCACCGCCAGCGCCGTATCGACATGGGCACACAGTAAGAGAGAGGGGGCGAACTCACTTATGCCATGCCTCTGCTGCGCCAACACATTTTCGCTCCACAGAGTAGGTTTACGCCTTTGTACCCATCGGCGCGACCACTGAGGCAGGATCATGAACAAGAAGGGCAAAGCTAAGGCAAAGAAAGGGAAACTTGCGCTAACCCAACCTGCTACCCCCAAAAACAGCGCTCCGATCAAAAAGGGAAGGTTGAAGCGCGGAGAAGGAGCAAAAGCTACAGGCTCTCTCTGCACTTCGTATCCCCACTGCAGCAAGAGACCACTCAGATAATCCATCGTCTGCCGTTCGGCGAGGCTTCCCGCCGGCCGCGGGCCGATATTCCCGGCAAGCACTTCGATGTGTTCTTGTGCTCGGGCGACCAATCGAAGGATGTTTTCAGGGGTGGATGGCGACCAAGACATAGCGATCGATCGAATATCGAAAGAGAGGCGAGTCGAATCGAAATGCAGCGGCGATAGGGATACCAACCGACTGCATCAGCTTCTGTTGCTGTTCATGCTCATCCCTTCCCTGATTGGCAATCACCAAGCCGCCGCCTGGTCTTAAGCTCTGCCAAACAGCTCTCAACAGCGATTTGGGGTCAAAGGTGCTTTTTGGCAATCCCCAACGCAAGTGATCTTCAAGGAAAACAAAAGGAAACAGCAGAAAAATCAAATCGAAATGTTCCGCTTGGGCTTCAAAGGCGTGTGGCAGATAAACCACTCCTTCCAAGCCTTTTAGATAGGCAAGGGCATGGTCATATCGGGAGTGAAAATCGGCATACACCCGATAAGCGTCGCGCTCATAGCCGATTAAGTTTACCTTTCTACCTTGGGGAGCGTCATACCAGCGCAAGAGGGCATACAGCGCTTGAACGTAGAACCAATCCGAAGGTCCTACATCTGCACAAGTGATTACTTCTCCCAGATTTAGCTCTGCTTTCCGCAATGCTTCTTGCAGCAGATCAAGGTAATAAAGATTTTCTTGATAGATTCGGGCGCGGCTATTGTGGTAGAAGGATTCCAAATGATAGGTTTCCAACAGTGCTTGAGCGCTCTGTTGAGCGAGCTGACAATCGGCGGGGGGCAAATCAGAAAATAGCGACTCTTTCGGTTCATTTACCCAACGGATATCCCCTCTTCGCCAGCGAAAAAATTGGCGCAACGGGTAATCCGCCCCGTTGCGCAGGTTCATCAGGAAATGACGCGCCTCTGTCCAGAAAGGCATGGATATGTGCAGTCAGGAACTAGTTTTCTTCACTATCGTCGTCGAAACCAATCTCCAATTCCGCATCCTGCGCTGGGATGCGCAGCCAAAGCAAGAGCATGGGACCTTCTTCGACCTCAACTGCGCGAGCTGCGATGATCGGTGTCTGTTGCTGTAAACCATCCATGGAGCGGTATTCCAGACGCATGGTGCCTTTATTGCGCCAAGCGTTATAGCAGCGCTCAACCAAAGCTGCGCTATTGAAAGAGCGCAAACGGGTAAAAACCAAAGCGGATTGGCTTGGGCCTTCGTGCACTCCTAGCGCCCAGCCATCCTGAGCCAACTCAAACACAGGGGGTGGACCCTCAATGATGGTGATCTTATCGTCCATACCTTAACTCTCCGTGGCTCGAATCATACCACGAAGTTAGCAATTTACGAGGAATCCTAATCTATTCTACATTGCGATGGCGATTTACCATTTCTTCTTTGTTAACTCCCATTTTATCAACTAGCATCATGACAATAATGTCAAATAGAATCAACAAGGATTGTTCAAACAAATTGCCCATCAACTGGATAGAAGGTACTACATTATCCTTGCCATGAAAAACGCTAGCTGGAACCCACAAAACAGTGTCAGCCATTTGAGGCGTTTTTCGATCCGGCGTGCCCGTTACTACAGCTAAGGTAGCGCCCGCTAATTTCGCTTGTTCTGCCACGTAATGGAGGTGCCCAATCTCCCCCGAACCAGATGTGACTATCAAAAGATCTCCTGTGCCTAAAGAAGGTGTGGTATCATCCCAAATCCAATGCACTTCTTTTCCCAAATGCATCAAGCGCATAGCAAAGGCACGAGTTGATAATCCTTCTCTGCCAACCCCGATTAAAAACAATCGCTTTGCGTTAATGATAGCATCCATCAGTTTGTCAATTTGAGCAACATCGATTCGTTCAAAGACTTGGCTTAACTCCCCCAGAATTGTTTGATAATATTCTTTATAGTTCATAGCTTTATCCTCCTTATAAGCAGTCTAGGAATTGTCTCCACATTGGTAGCTCTTTATTTCACATCTATCCGAATTCTTAAGGACTGGTTGCTATTGGTTCGTGATCAACGACAACTCTTTTTGCCCTCGACCTCCAACGATCAATGACAAAGTTAATCACCATTACCAACAGGAGCATTGTCCCCCAGATTAATTTCTTTGCGTAGGGGGTGAATGCAAACAAGGTAAAAGCACTTTGCAACGCTTGCAAGATAAAAATTCCCAGTACCACCCCAATAATCTTCCCCCGCCCTCCTTCAGGGGCAATGCCTCCAAGAACCGAAACGAGGATCGCTTGCAGAAGATAGGTATCTCCGTAACCAACCTTTGCAGAGTTAAAACGCGAAATCATAATGATCGAAGCAAATCCAGCCAACAAACCAGATAAAAAGTAAACCCGCATAATGAGTCTTTCTGTCCGCAGTCCAGCAAACAACGCGGCAATCCGGTTCTCACCGTATAAATAAACGCTTACACCCGTTGAAGTCCGTTCAAGCATAAAGCTGACAACAATGCTGGCAATGATAAATAGAATAAAAATCAGAGGAATATTGGCAACGTGACCACTACCAATACTCAAGAACAATTCAGGAAAACCTACTACACCCTCTCCCGAAGTAATTGCCATACTAATCCCATTGTAAAATGTCATAGTGCCCAAGGTTGCTAAGATAGGGGGTACAGATAATTTTGAAATCAACAACCCATTGAGTAATCCGGCAATCGAAGCCGTCAAGAGAGCGACAAAACAAGCCAGAATCACAATCGTTTGATCAGGATAACCTGATAAAAAGTCTAAACGACGCGTCAGGACAAAAGCAGCTAGGATACCCGCGAGATTTGCATTTGCAACCACTGAAAGATCTATTCCTCCCGTAAGCATTGTAACCGCCATTGCTAGAGCGAGGAACCCAAATTCGGGTATCTGGTATCCCATCGACTGAAAATTATTTAAGGAGAAAAATTGGCTTCCCAGCAACCAACCCAAAGCAAGTAAAACTGTAATCGTTATCACAGCAAGGATGATCAGATTGGTTTCATGACGCAAGAATCTTCGTAAAGCCATATTTCAACCTCTCAATCTGAAAAAGTGAGACTCCGTCGACTCTTTAGCCGCTGTTGGTAGGAAGTTACCGAAACACTAATGAGAAGAATTGCCCCTACAAATAAATCGTTCCATGATGACGAAAGTCCGAGAAAAACCAAAGTGGAGTTGAATAATTGGATGATCGTAATACCCAAGATCGTACCGAGAATAGTTCCTTCTCCACCCGTTAACTTTGCCCCACCGATGACTACCGCCGCAATGATCGCAAGCTCGGTACCGACCAATGAAACAGGGTTAACCCACCTCACCTCAGCAACATATACCACTCCCATAATTCCGGCTAGTAAGCCAACGTAGGTATAGACAAAAAATCGAATCAACAACAAATTGAATCCAACCCGTTTGGCCGACTCCTCCGAATTGCCTAGTGCAAAAATTCCTCGTCCGAGCATTGTGCGATATAAAATAAACCAAGTTAGGACAATGGCAAAAGTTACGGGAATAATGAACACCGAGAGACCGTAAGTATTTCCAGAAGGGGCTACGCTCTCGAATAATCGCGCCGCTCCGAAATTAATAATAGACGAAGGCATCTGCCCAGCATTGATACTCTTTGTTCCCACTAAGATCGTCATTAAGCCAAAGAACGCACTTGAAGTACCTAAAGTAGCAATCAGGGTTGGGAGCCTAAAAAAATGAATAATGAGTGCATTAATTGAGCCTAGTAAGACACCTATCGCTGCGGAAACCAAAAATGCAAAAGCAAGGCTATCTATCCCAGTTGCTAACATCAACCTTGCTGAAGTATAGCCGCCAAAAATTGCAATAGCAGTAAAGGACACATCAATCCCTCCCGATATCAGCACAACTAGTACACCAAGCGCTAAAAGCAATTTACCTGATGCTGCTCGTAGCAGATCAAAAAAGTTCTCGAAGCTCAAAAATGCTGGATTCTTAACCGCTACAATCAGTGAATAAATAATGATGATCAGTAACAGATACGATTCATTACGGGTCAGTAAACGATTTTTCGTCCTCATTCTTCGTCTCTCTTAGCAGCAGTATTACCATTGGCGCTGATTAGCTGTTGAATCCGTTCGCTAATACCCGGCATATTCAAATCCGCTTCCGACAACTCGGTTATCACTTTACCATTGCGTAAAATCAATGCCTTATTGCAATTTGCTAGCAATTCAGGCATTTCATCTGTAATTAGGATAATTCCAACCCCATTCGCAGCGAAGCTTTGGATAAGCTCATAGATTTCCGCTTTTGAACCCACATCAACTCCCACTGTAGGACTGTCAAGAATAAATATATTTGGATTCGTCATTGAAAAACAAGAAAAAATGGTTTTTTGCTGATTTCCTCCCGATAAACTTTGAACCATTGTCTCAACATCAGGTACGACAATCCGCATGTTTTTTACTGCTTCAGTACTTATAGCGCGCTGAGATTTCTTTCTTATTATGCTTAGTTTGGATGTTATTTTTTCTAACAGAGTTACGGAAATATTGTCTTCAACGCTCTTTTTAAGGAATAATCCTTTCGTTTGTCTATCTTCGGGCAAAAGCCCAATTCCCATCTGACGTGCATCTGTTGGAGAGTAAATCTTGACACCTTTGCCCTTAATAATAATCTCTCCACTATCAGGTGGATTTAATCCAAAAAGGGTTAACGCCAATTCAGTTCGTCCCGAGCCTAATAACCCGATTAAGCCAACGATATCTCCCGGATACAACTTAAAAGAGATGTTTTCAAAATTTCCCTTTCGGGAAAGATTTTTAACCTCAAGGAGAGGGATATCTTCATGAACAGTTCGCTGATACCGTGGGTATTCTACCCGACGACCAGTCATGTGGTAAGTTAGCGTCTTGTAATCTAACTCTTGAGGTTTGAAATCACCCACTTTACGTCCATCCCGTAAAATCGTTATAATGTCTGCAACTTCAAAAATTTCATTAAGTTTATGACTAATAAAGACAACCGATAATCCTTTTTGTTTCAATTCCAACACAATTGATAGCAAACGATCTACCTCAACTTTAGTAAGAGCCGTTGTCGGTTCATCCATGAATAGAATCTTGGCATCCAGGCTTAAGGCACGACAAATCGCTACAATCTGACGATTGGCTGTTGAGAGCTCTTCAACAGGAAGGGATAAATCCAGAGAAATACCAATTTTCGAAAGTTGCTCAGATGCAATCTTTTCAATTTCACGTTGATTGACAAATCGATTCCCTTGCGCAATCAGGCGATTAATGGCAATATTTTCAGCCACACTCAGATGAGGGAAAAGCGAAAGATCCTGATAGATAACCTGGATTCCCTCATGAATTGCTTGAATAGGAGATATTCGCGAATAATGATGACCGTTTAGGATGATCTCCCCTCCATCGGGCGAGATAGCTCCTACCACAATCTTGACAAAGGTAGATTTACCTGAACCATTTTCACCAACTAAACAGTGAATTTCTCCCTGCTTTACAGTAAAATTAAAATCCTTCAAGGCGTGAACGCCCCCATAAGATTTGTATAGTCCCTTGGCGACCAAAATCTCCTGCATTGCCTGCTAAACTCCCAAAAATATCTTCTGTCTCAAATTATAACGGCATTACTCCGTTTTGGAGTAATGCCGTTATGAACTCAAATAGGTTTAGAATGGATACTGATCTACCGTATCCGGGGTAAGGATTAATGGAGCATTTCCGTAAATCACCTTGCCATCGACAACAACGCTCTCATATCCTGGTTTCCCTAAATCCATGCCGCTCTCAATGGGTTGACCAGTTAGGATCTTATAAGCAACTAGAGCAGATACATAACCAGCATCCGCCGGCCGCCAACATTGGCCTTGCACCACCCATCCTTCCTTGATGTATGGGCCAGTAACCGAAGGCAATGCCAATCCAACAACCTTGATATTTGTGTTGTTTTTCTCTTTCATTACCAGCCCTTCCATTGTGGTGGAAGAAACAGATGTGCCAAATAGGCCTTTCAAATTCGGGAAAGTCTTAAGGATCTCCTGAACCTTATCATAGGCGATTTTCTCATCGTTTTTATCTTCATAAGGTTGATCGGAGACAAATTTCATATTTGGATAATTTTCTTGGACGTGTTTTAGACCCGCTTCATACCATTGCATGTGGGTCTGCATTGTTAAGGCTCCCACAAAGCCGGTAAACTCCCCTTCATAATTCATGGCGCCTTTGCCAGTGCCTCAAACATTACGACACCAAAGTCTTCATTACGGAATGCTTCCACATCATAGTCTACAATTGGAGCTAACTGTTGAGCCTCATGGCTGATGACCACAATGCCTTTTTCTTTCGCTTTCTTCAGTACAGGCTCCATCGCAGTCGGGTCATTCGGCACAACAAGAATAGCATCTACTCCTTTGGCAATCAAATCTTCAACCATTTGCACTTGCTTAGCAGGGTCGCCTCCTTCGGGTGCAATTTGGTATGCCTTCACTCCGTAATCCTTACCAAATTGCTCGACACCTGTGCGCATGTCATCAAACCAGGAAATTCCCTCGTGTTTTGCCACCATCACAATTTCCAATTCAGCTGCTGGTGCTTCGGTTGCCGCCGGCTGAGCTGGTGCTTCGGTTGCTGCCGGTTGTGCCGGTGCCTCGGTCGCCGCAGGTTGCGCTGGCGCTTCCGGCTGAGATGGTGCTTCCGTAGCTGGAGAAGCACAACCTGCTACTAAAATGGTTAGCATGAGAATTGTTGTAAGGATCAGGCGTTTCATACTCTACTCCTTTATTTAGTTTTATTTACTAGTGAAATGCTTACTAAAGAAAGAATGTTATCTGTTACGAAATATTTTGAAGTTGCACCTCCTTTTCTTCAAACAAGATACACCCAACAACCTCCAATCCAATGTGGAAACATTTCCACATTGGATTATACCCGAACGGACCGAATATTGCAAGACTTTTCTTGAAATACCCCTCAATATGTGACAAATATCGCCATTTTCAGGGATAAATGTCACACATAACAGCATCATTTTTCGCCTAAAATTGAATAAATCGAAGGAATCGTTTCCACATTTTTTAGATTTTAGTTTATAATTTTATTGCAATGGGAATTAACAAACAAAGTGACCAGAAAACCATTACAATCAAAGATGTTGCTAAAGAGGCAGGGGTATCCCTAGCAACAACCTCTCGCGTTCTAAGCGGAAGAGGCTATTCTAGTGAAGAAAGCCGCCGTAAAGTTCATCAAGCAGTGCGCAGATTGGGATATACACCGAATGATCTGGCGAGGAAATTAAAACAGACACGAACGGATACCATTGGATTAATGATCACAGACATCATCAATCCCTTTTACTCATTCTTAGCCAGTGGAGTCCTGGATACAGCAAGAAAATTGGGATACCATGTGATTGTTTGTGCTACAGACGAAGAGCCAGAACTAGAACGGGAATACCTGAACGTTCTAATGAAACAACGTGCTGCGGGAGTCATAGCCGTTCCAACGGGTCAGAATATCGACCACTGGCAGAAAGCCATCAAATTAGGGACAAGGATAGTGTTCGTTGATCGAGAAATCGAAGGACTGACAGAAAACGATGTAATTTTGGTGGATAACGAACAAGGGGCAAGTGATGCTATTGATTACTTAATAAAAAATGGACATCAACGGATTGGGATCATAACAGGCCCATTATCCACAACAACGGGACGAGGAAGATTAAATGGATACCTTAAAACGCTTCAGAAATATGATATTCCAATTTGTGACGAACTCATAAAGATCGTAAGCTTCAAAGGCGAAAGTGGTTTAAAAGCCGCTTCTGCACTGCTTGATCTCCCCCGCCCTCCAACTGCTATCTTTGCAGCTAATAACGCCCTTGCTGAAGCCACAATTCATGTGATTCGCCAACGTCAGATGGAAATTCCGAGAGATATTTCTTTGGTCATTTTTGATGATGTACCGTGGGCTTCCCTAACCAATCCCCCTATCACGGCTGTATATCAACCAACCTACCTATTGGGTCGCTACGGCATGGAGCACTTGGACCGTATCCTCAATGATGACTCACCTAGACCGCGTCAAAAAATCGTTCTGGGGACTGAATTAATCATCCGCGAAAGTTGTTCTCCACCAACCTTTGTCCAAAAGGAGGTTATCTGATGATCTCGAGACAAGATTATATTGATGCTGTCAAATATACCCAGAAAAAACTCCAGGAAGCGCATATCGTTCTCTCAGACGAAGAGATTAGCAAAATTGAGGTTGCCGATTTTGGGCTAGGTAAATTAAAACAAGTTGGCTTACAACTGATCACTTATATTAACACTGAGAGAGTATGCGCAAAAGAATTAGTTCTATATCCTCATCAAACTTGTCCTGAACATTATCATCCATCTGTCGGAGAAGAACCGGGCAAGGAGGAAACTTTCCGTTGTCGAGCAGGTGAAGTTTTCCTTTATGTCGAAGGTGATCCAACGCCTCATCCAAAATGTACCCCCCCACTTGAAGACAAAGAATATTACACCGTTTTTCATGAGATTCATCTCAAACCAGGTGATCAATATACCCTTATGCCTTCTGTTAAGCATTGGTTTCAAGCTGGCAGTGAGGGGGCTATTGTTTCTGAATTTTCAACCACTAGTCGAGATGAATTGGATGTCTTTACCGATCCGCGAGTCATCAGAAAACCAGAGCTTGCCTAACCCTTCCTGAGATGTCTTCTACTTGATAATTCACGGTCTAGGAGTGAGAAGTGAACAATTATTTATTAGGAATAGACCTCGGAACAAGTGGTAGTAAATGCATCTTAATCAATGAAAATGGTGAATTAATTGGACAATCCACCGAAGAATATCCCACCCATATGCCTCGCCCAGGTTGGAGCGAACAAGAACCAGAAGTTTGGTGGAATGCCACCGTAAAATCCATCCGCTCTATTTTGGAGCAAACCAAAATCGATCCTCGGCATATTGCAGGAATTGGATTAACAGGACAGATGCATGGTTTAGTATTGTTAGACTCTACTGGAAAAGTCCTTCGTCCTTGCATCTTGTGGAACGATCAACGCACATTAGACCAATGTCAACAGATTGTCGACAAAGTTGGCCTTGAGAACATCCTAAGATATACAGGAAATTTAGTCCTTACCGGCTTCACCGCCCCAAAACTGGTATGGGTTCAACAGAACGAACCTGAGGTTTTTGGCAAGATCAGCATGATTTTACTGCCTAAAGATTACATCCGTTATTGTCTAAGTGGAGAGTTTTACTCTGAAGTCTCAGACGCATCCGGAACCTCTCTGTTTGACGTTTCTAGAAGACAATGGTCTTCAGAAATGCTTACTGCTTTAGAAATTCCTCAACAGTGGTTACCACCGGTTAGTGAATCCCCAACAATTACAACCAAGCTATCAGCTAGAGCCGCTGCGGAAACCGGCCTTATTGAAGGCACCCCAATTGCTGGAGGAGCAGGTGATCAAGCGGCTCAGGCACTGGGAATGGGAATCATCGAGGAAGGAATTATCTCTGCTACCATTGGAACATCAGGGGTGATATTTGCAGCTTCGAATTCCTATAGAGTTGAGCCAAATGGTCTTCTTCACTCGTTTTGCCACGCAGTTCCAGGAATGTGGCATCTGATGGGAGTTATGTTGTCTGCTGGTGGGAGTTTGCGATGGTTTAGGGATACGTTCGGTAAAGAAGAAATCATTCAGTCCGAACAATCCAAACTAGATCCGTATACCTTGCTGATTGCACAAGCAAAAGAGGTTTCGCCTGGCTCAGAAGGCCTCGTTTTCTTGCCTTACCTCTCTGGCGAAAGAACTCCTCATAACGATCCATTAGCGCGGGGTGTTTTCTTCGGCATTTCTCCTCGGCACCAAAAAGCCCATTTTGTCCGTGCAATTCTAGAAGGAGTTTCATTTGGCTTATTGGATTCTTTGCAACTGATTAAACAATTAGGAATCACGTCCAAACAAATCGTCATATCGGGAGGAGGATCACGGAGTGAAACCTGGCAAAGAATCATAACGGACATATTTGAGATGCCAACTGTTACAACAAATAGCGAAGAGGGAGCAGCTTTTGGTGCTGCTTTATTAGCTGGGATCGGAACAGGAATATTTAGTAGCGTACATGAAGCAGTTTCAAAAACCATTAAAAGCGAAAGAAAGATGGAACCAGGACCAAATCGCCAAATATACAAAGATTATTACCCGATTTTCAAGTCGTTATACGCTTCACTTAGGGTAGAATATGTCCATATTAATTCATTAGTACAAAAATATGCCCTGTATTAAGGCGTTTTATCCAAAATAATTCTTCAATGAATAGTCAAAGTGTCAAAAATTCTTTTAGCTGGTGGCGAGAAGGGGTATTTTATCAAATCTATCCGCGTAGTTTTGCCGATAGTAACGGCGACGGCAACGGTGACTTACAAGGCATCCTCGATCACCTTGATCACCTCAATGATGGGACGCCCAACTCGTTGGGGATCGATGCCATTTGGCTCTCTCCGATTTATCCTTCCCCCTTTGATGATATGGGCTACGATGTGGAAGACTACTGCGACATCCATCCCATGTTCGGTACATTGAACGAGTTCGACAACCTCCTCCAAGCTGCCCATCAGCGCGGTATCCGCCTGCTAATGGATTTGGTCTTCAACCATACCTCCTATCGGCATCCTTGGTTTCAAGAATCCAGACAATCGCGACAAAGCCCCAAACGCGATTGGTATATTTGGAAAGATGCTTCTCCACGTGGCGGACGACCCAACAATTGGCAGTCGGTCTTTGGCGGCAGCGCGTGGGAATGGGATCAAACCACCCAGCAGTATTACTCTCACATGTTCCTGCCACAACAGCCCGATCTGAACTGGCGCAACCCGGCAGTGCGTGAAGCGCTCTATAACGTGATGCGCTTTTGGCTCGATCGAGGCGTAGATGGCTTCCGTCTAGACGTGGTCAACGCCTATTTCAAAGACGCCTTGTTTCGAAACAACCCGCCTCGTTTAGGTTTGCGCGGCTATGACCGCCAAAAGCACCTCTACGATAAAGACCAACCCGAATTGTTGGACGTCTATGCAGAAATGCGGCGCATTTTGGACAGTTATTCGGAACGCATGTGTGTGGGCGAGGTGATGGACGGCAGCCCTGAATACCATGCTCAATATTGCGGCGATGGAAAGCTTCACCTGATCTTCGACTTTAATTTCACCCGCCAACCCTGGCATCCGGCTGCCTTTCAACGCGCCGTGTTGCGCAACGAAGCCAATCTTCCGCCAGGCGGCTGGCCCTGTTACACCTTGAGCAATCACGACATCTCCCGCCATCTCTCGCGCTACGGAGGCCGCTACCCGAAAGAACGGGCAAAAGTAGCCGCCGCCCTACTCCTTACCCTCAGAGGGACTCCTTTTCTTTACCAAGGAGAGGAAATCGGAATGCGGGATGGAAAAATCCCCTATTCGATGATTCAAGACCCACCAGGCAAGCGCTATTATCCCTTCTACAAGGGTCGTGACCCCGTGCGCACCCCCATCCCATGGGATGGCTCAGCCGGTGGCGGATTTACTAGCAGCACGCCTTGGTTACCCTTGAACTCCGATTACCGAGAAGTCAACGTAGCCGCTCAAAGGGAAGACCCGACTTCTGTCTTCAGTTTTTACCGCCGGCTTATCTGGCTGCGCAAGCAATCCCCTGCCCTGCGGCGCGGCGACTTTGAACCGTTAATCCAACGCCCCCGTGATGGACTAGCCTATCTGCGCCGCACCGAAGAACAGACTGTCCTCGTTGCAATGAATTTCTTTGCCCTCCCGGCTATCTTGAAACTGGATGTTTCCTTACCTTCGCAACGTTGGAAAACCCTCTTGGGCACGCATCGCCAAGCTGAAGAACTCCCGCTCGATCAAACTATCTCCGTCGCTCCCCATGAAGTTTGGATTGCAGAGGGAGAATAACCTCTTACGGGAATAACTAGGGTAAAATGCGGCGGGCTTCGAAGTAATATCTCTTTTCGTGCGCCTCACCCATCGAAAAGGTCTTGCGCGGCAGAACCCCATCGCGGATCACCGTTTCAAACAAAGCATGTTTGGACATCGCCGCCAAGTAGAAACCAACTCGCTCAGGGAGAGCACTCAATTGAACGAGCGCTTCGTCTCCATGAATATAATCAATCTGATCTGCCCCTCCTTGTTGGAGAAATTCATCCAAAAAAGCTTGCAAAGTACCCACAGCGAGATTGGATGTCGGCTTCGTGATCTCCGCAACGGCAAAGGTGGGTGACTCTCCGCCGATGATCAATCCAAAGGCTTGACCATTGGAGGGCTGCGCTTGGACTCGGGCAATCATCTCCTGGCTAGTCTGGGCAGGGGAGAGATGAAGATGCTCTCCAAATGCTTCCTCCAAAGCAACTTTGACATCTTGTTTCACCCCAAACAGCAAGCGGTGAATCGGCTCGAATAAGATTCCGCTATCGTGGACGTTTTCGATTTCAACCAGCGCATAACGCGCCGGATGCGTTTCATCGACATGGGGTTTGATTTGCTCCCAAACCGCCTTTGCTGTCGCCAAAGAATGATTGCCATCCCCTACAGCAAACAGCAGCACGGGGGTTTCCTCGCCCACCTTGTAACGACGGGCAAACACGGCTGGTTGGGCAAGCGCTTCGAGAGCCGAAATCACTTGTGCTTCCAGCGTTGCAGTCAGCGCAAATCCTTGTAAAAAGCCCCCGCCAAACATCAATTCGGTCTCATAGAGTTTTTGTAACCCTTCTCTTTGCTCGGCGATGGGCTCGATCACCGTGTGATCTGGGTCGTCAATGAGAACCAAAATATGGGGCAATTCCAGCACAGCGCCCTGACGAATTCGGACGCGCGGAGCAATGCGCTCAACGATCGTTCCTTCCGTTGGGCGGATCAGGCTGGTCGTGCCGCGTCGGTAATCATAGTGCTCTAGATCCAAACACAGCAGGATGCCGTGACGAGTCTTGCCATCCACACTGCGCTCGACATAAACCATCCCTTGATGCTCCTCAAGGATACCTTCTGTGAGGTAGCTTTGCATAGTAGTCTGAATGGCTGCAATCCGTTCCGTTGCATCTGCTGCGTTCAGATAGACCTCCGGGAAGATCAATTTTAGGGTAGAGGGAGCATCACCCACCCACTGAGCGACATTCTCCCAGTACTCAGGTTGGGCGGTAAATTGGTCGCAAGCTACCACTGCCCACTTCTTCAAGTCAATGCCTTTGCGGGGCAGGTAGATTTGGGGAGATTGGACGCCAATCGAAACAGCGTGATTCATAGAGCTATTTTCCTTTCTCAATCAAGGGGTGTATGCCGTTAAAGTTCGACATGAACAGCATTGAAACCTTGTGCAATATATCGCAATCTACCTTGATTTGTCAACCGCCTGAGACAATACGGGGGATAATTGCTAACCAGTTGCTCGAAAAAAACATCCTTAAAAAAACGCCCAACAACGTCTGCCAAGGGAAATAGCTTTTCACATATCTAAGTTTTTGATAACCGGGAAGAAACGATTGGAGTGGGGATTAGAGTATAATACCCTTCGACATTCAGACCCACATAACCTTAGGAGAGCTACTCTATGCGCGTGTATAACTTCAATCCAGGCCCAGCCGCTCTTCCCTTAGAAGTGTTACAACAAGCCCAAGCGGAAATGTTGGATTACCGAGGGACGGGCATGTCGGTGATGGAGCTTAGCCATCGCTCCAAAGATTTCGAAGCCATTCTCAACGAAGCTCAAGCCGATCTGCGAGAACTGCTGAATATCCCTGACCATTACAAAATCCTGTTCTTGCAGGGGGGAGCTTCGTTGCACTTTGCCATGTTGGCGATGAATTTTCGCCCCAATGGGGCTTCGGCGGATTACATTATCACCGGCACGTGGAGCAAGAAAGCTCACAAAGAAGCCCAGAAATTGGGAAAAACACATCTCGCCGCCAATTTGGAAAGCGAGAACTTCACCCGTTTGCCATTACAAGCCGAACTTGACCTTGATCCGAACGCGGCTTACTTGCATTTCACTTCAAATGAAACCATTCACGGAGTGGAATACTTTACCGAGCCAGAGCCGCCTGCCGGTGTGCCATTGATCTGCGATGCTTCATCCGATTTCATCAGCCATCCTCTCGATGTAACAAAGTATGGGATGATTTATGCAGGTGCCCAAAAAAACGCCGGGCCGGCTGGCGTAGTGGTCTGCATCATTCGGGACGATTTACTCGAACGCGTGCCCTCCAATCTGCCCGATTTGTTGGATTATCGCGTCTTATCCAAAGAAAACTCGCTGCTTAACACCCCGCCATGTTGGAATATTTACATCGTCGGGCTGGTCTTGAAATGGCTCAAGGGGCTAGGGGGGTTAGAGGCGATTTATCAGCGCAATCGGCAAAAAGCGGAACTGGTCTATCAAGCCATCGATGAAAGCGGCGGCTATTACCGCGGTCATGCCAAAGCCGACCGATCCTTGATGAACGTCACTTTCCGCCTGCCCACTGAAGCCCTTGAAGAGCAATTCGCCAGCGAAGCGAAGAAGCAAGGATTGGTGGGGTTGAAAGGACACCGCTCGGTTGGGGGTATTCGCGCCTCTTTATACAACGCCGTTCCCTTCGAGGCAGCCGAGGCACTGGTGAGCTTCATGAAGGAATTTCAGCAAAGAAATAGTTGAGGGATTAAAAAAGGGGGCAGGTAAAGCCTGCCCCCTTTTTGTTCCATGTCTCATAGATTTCCTTATAAAGTAAAACCATACTCTTTGAGAACCCACTTGGGAAACTCAAAACGGACTGTCTTCAATGGATCAACAACTTGGCAGAATTTCAACTCACCCACGATACTCATTAGCATTCCAGCATCATTCAAGGGTATTTGGACAAAGTCAGTTAGAAACTTTGCCATATTGTGAATAGCACCATGGGCAGCCTCATCTGCAGTAGGGGCAGAATAAATCGTTGCAACCAACTCTTCTGTCTCAACAAAAGGCGTC
>FWPU01006667.1_pt1 | contig 22676 bp, 15 predicted proteins | sample 2228361 | NCBI WGS metagenome assembly FWPU01 (sample SAMEA103939777, study PRJEB20133) | metagenome
CACGAGCAGCCCCGAAGGGGCTTTCGCTTTGAGCCCGACGGTTTAGCGTCGGGCGGAGCTGGAAAACCCGCAAGATGGTTTGTCGGAGTACCCTGTACCAACTCAAGTCCGAACTTCAGAACCAGGACTCTTCGTTTCTCCCACCCAAACTGTCATCTGGGAGGGCCCCTGATTCCCCCAGAGATGGTACGGGATCAGCGTGATCGCTTCGCCCCGGCGCCCTCTGCCCACGATTTTGACCACACCCCCCAGCAGGTCGGCATCAGAGACGGCCTCCAGGGACTCCGGGATCAGCGCGGCCCGGAAGATGTCCACGCCGGGGTTATCCACGCTTTCCAGGCAGTAGACCAGCGGGCCGCGCGTCACGGCCACTTTGCCCCGGTGCCCCCGCACGCGCGGATGGGCACGGCGCAGGACAATGGGCATCCCCAGCGTGATTTCCACCGTGTCCCCGCGCGCCCAGGTGCGGCGCAGGGAGAGCCACCGACTGCCCCGCGGATCGTAGCCACTCGCCTTGGGGTGGGGCGGCGGCGCGGGCGGAATCATCCGGGCGCTTCCGTTCACCTTCACCTCTATCGGGTCGGCCCAGGACGGCAGACGCAGGGAGAGGATGAACTCCGTCGGGCGGGGCGGGATGAACCGCAGGCGGACGCGGCCCTCCCAGGGGAGGTCCGACTCCATCTCCACGTCCCCCCACTCCCCGGACCAGCGGGCGCTGATGTACTGATGGACCTGTAACTCCTCCGGAAGGCAGGCGTAGATAAACCGGTGCAAACTGGCGAAGGTGCGGGAGAGGTTGGACGGACAGCAGGGGACGGCGAACCAGGTCCGCCGCTCTATCCCCCCACGGCTGGCCAGGGGGTTGTTGTAGAAGTAGGTCGTGCCGTCCAGCCCCATCCCCACAGAGGCGGCATTGTAGAGTTGCCACTCCAGGAGGTCACTGTAGCGCGCATCGTCGGTCAGTTGGGCCATCTCCCGGTTCCAGAGGACACTGGCGATGGCAGCGCAAGTCTCGGCGTAGGCGTACTCGGGGTCCAGTTCGTAATCCCGCCCGAACCCCTCCAGCAGGGGGAGCGAACCGAGGCCGCCGGTCACGTACATCCGTCGGGAGACCATGTGTTCCCAAGCCTGCTCCAGGACGGGCAACAGCGCGCGGTCCCCGTCCAAACGGGCCAGCATCGCGGCCGCGGTCATCAGGTAACCGAAGCGCGCCGCGTGCCCCACCGGGACGGTCTGGCGGTGAAGGGGGGCATGTTGCTGGAAGTACGTGCCGCTCAGCGCACCGACGTACCAGCGGAGGGGGGCGCTCCAAGGGGGTTTCGCCGGGTTTCCGAGCGGGAGGCGGAATGCGGCGTGTTCCGGATGGGCCTGCAGATACTCCCGGCGCCTCCGGCGCACCAGGCGCTCCCGCCGCATCACGTCTATGTACTGGCGCAGGACGTGCAGGGCGAACCGCGGGATGTGCCCGCGCCGCTCCAGGAACCGGCGCGCCATCTCCAGATACGGCCGGTGTCCGGTGACCTCAAACAGGCGCAGCAGCGCGATCTCTATCTCCTCGTGCCCGTCGGTGGCCTCCGGGCCGGCGTCCCGGAAATCTGCCACAATGCGGTCGGCCGCGCGGCGGGCAATTTCCAGCAGGGAGGTTTGACCGGTGGCCTGGTAGTGGGAGACCCCCGCCTCTATCAGATGGCCGTGGCAGTAGAGTTCGTGGTCAATCTGCAGGTTGACCCAGCGGACGCCCGGAAAGTGAATCTGGTTGTAAGTGTAGAGGTAGCCGTCCGGCGACTGGGCGCGTCCGATGAGGGCGATGAACTCGTCCATCATCCGGGCCAGGCGGGGGTCGGGATGGGTGGCATAGATGCGCGCCGCGGCATCCAGCCACTTGTACGCGTCGGAATCGGCGAAGAACCAGCCCTCTCGGAACCCCTCCTTCTCGCCCGCGGCGATGCGGAAGTTATCTATGCAGCCGGACCGCTCCAGTTGCTCCCACTGGTGGAAGATGGCGGAACGGGCGTTGACATCTATGCGGTTCTGCCAGTAGCCGGGAAGGATGAGACAATCTGCCATTGGTGCTCCTCAACAGAGAAGGGGCGTTGGGGTTTTGGTGCTGGCGGCCGAAGGCCGCCAGCACCAAAACCTGCTCCTCTATTCCCTCTCGTCCAGCGCCCGGATGGACGCCCAGGCGAAGGCGAAGGCCCGCTCCATTACGGCCGGGTTCATCTTGTCGTACGTGTCGGCGGCCTGATGCCAGTACGGTTTCTCTCCCCGGCGGCCCATTCCCGTCAGGGTGATGGCGGGAATCCCCACCCGCAGCGCGTCAGCCATCTCGGTGTTGCCGCCGGAGATGCGGGCCGGATAGGCGTCCCACTCGGGATGATCCTTCGCCAGGCGTTCCGCCAGCGCGACCAGGCGCCGGTCGGCCCGGAAGGGGACGACGATGCCCTCCCGCTCCAGCCAGGAGGGGCCGTCGCAGCCCAGCATCTCAAAGACCAGTGCGACCGGGTTGCGGAACTCCGATCGGTGGCGGGCGAAGAAATCGGCCGCCCCGTGGTGCTGCGTTTCCTCACAGCCGGTGCAGACCAGGTAGACGCGGGTATGGCGCAGCGGGCTGGCGACCAGTTGCTCCGCCAGCGTCAGCACCAGCCCGGCCCCGGAGGCGTTGTCGTTGGCGCCGGGGCTGAAGGGGCTACGGTCGGCCTGGATGCAGAGCGCCATCAGCAACACCGCGCAGACCGCCCCCACGCCGGAGACGGGCCATATCCACCCCCATCCGGTTACCGCGCCCAGGATAAAGAGCACCGTTTGTCCCAGAAAGGCAATAAAGGCGACCGTGGTGAAGGCCGTGTAGGCGGCGACCCAGCGAGGGGAACGGAAAATGATGGGCGTGCGGTGGCTATCCACGTGGCCGATGAGGATGAGGTCCTGCCGGTGCTCCCCGGCCGGGGGAATGGTGGCGACCACGTTCTGGCTGGGCCCTTTGGGGATGACCCGGCGCAGGGGATTGTCCTGGAAACTCAATTCCAGGAGGTCGGAGGCCAGCGCGGCGGCGGCGAGCAGGGCGGCAATCGCCGCGCTCACCCGGCCGCCCCAGGGGTAGATCAGCCAGGCGACCAGCATCACTGCCGCAGCCAGCAGGTGGGGGTGGTAGATGGAGCGGGCGCCCCGGAACGGTTCCACCTGGGGGTTCAGCCCCAGGCCGGCCAGCACGTCCCGACAGTAGAGGGCGCCGCGCTGCTCCCCCTCCGTCGTGGAGCCGCGCGGGCCGATCTCCTCCGCCAGCACACGGATATGTTCCAGCCATCGGGAGACGGGTGGGGTCATGGGATGCCTCCTTGGTGGTGTAACCATTCGGGCCTGTAGGGGCGACGCATGCGTCGCCCCTACTTTTGATTCGCAACGGGTTCGCTGGTTGGGCGATCCCGATGTTCTGCGTATGCCCCCCGCCTCTTCCGTTGCGGCGTCGCCGCATGGGGAGGGGGGAGACCTCACCCTCTCCCTCAACCCCTCTCCCTCTCCCAGTGGGAGAGGGAGAGGGGTGTCGCCGAAGGCGAGGGGGTGAGGGTGAGGTCCCCCACCGCAACGGGGGAGAAGGAGATCGGGGAAAAAGAGATATTGGCAATGGATTAAGTTGCTTCGCCCCGAAACGCCCGGTAGAGCCGGGCGTGCGCCTCCCGCAGGGTGGCCGCGTCCATCTTCTCCACCCGACGGTCGTACGTCAGATAGCCGTTGATCTCAATCTCCACGTCGGTCAGTTGCGTGTAGATGGCCGCGGTCAGCCCCTGGGAGATCAGCGGGCGCACCTGCTCGTCCAGCAGGCGGACGTACGCCGCCGTCAGCGCTTCGGGGGTGTCAAAGAACTTGTAGCCGAACCGCCGCTTCTCATCCCACACGTGGCCGGGGACCTTCAGACTGTACCCGCCGAATTCCGTCAGCGCGAAGGCGCGCCCGTCGGGGCGGTCCCGCCGGAGACGGACGCCGTAGATGTGGCGACTCTGGAAATCCCCGCCGCTCCGGTCAAACCAGCCGGAGGCGGCGTCCACCAGCCGGGTGGGGTCTATCTCCTTCAGCCACGCGGCGATCTGGCGGGAGTGAAACTGCCCCCAGCCCTCGTTGAAGGGGACCCAGACGGCGATACAGGGCGCGTTGTAGAGCGTCTCCACCATCTCCGCCAGTTCGGCGCGGAAGCGGGCGCGGCTCGTCTCGTCCTCTCGCCCGAAGCGCCGGAGATTCCTCTCGTCGGAGAGGTTGAGTTTCCGCCAGAGCGCCAGCACCGCCAGCAGGTCGCCCCCGGTGGCGCCGCCGTTGGGCATATCCTGCCAGACGACGAGTCCCAGACGGTCGCAGAGGGCGTACCAGCGCGCCGGTTCTACCTTCACGTGCTTGCGGACGCAGTTACAGCCGATGCGACGGACGTACTCCAGGTCAAACCGCAGCGCCTCCTCGCTGGGGGGTGTGTACAGCCCGTCGGGCCAGTACCCCTGATCCAGGGGGCCGAAGAGGAACAGGGGTTCGTCGTTCACCGTGAAGCGCCCGTCTTTCAGGCCGAACTTCCGCATCCCGAAGTACCCGTCCACCTCATCCACCGTCCGGTCCCCCTCCACCAGCCGCACCTTCAGGTCGTACAGGTAGGGGTCGGACGGACACCACAGGCGGGCGTCCCGCAGTCGGAGGGCCAGTTTCTCCCCCACCGGCGCGCGGTTCCGGGCGACGGTGTCCCCGCCCTCCAGGGCCTCCGCCTCCACCCACAGGCCGGCCGTGTTCCCCGCGGTGCGGACTTCCACGGAGAGCGTCCCGGCATCCGGGTCGGGGGTCAGTTTCAGGGACCGGATGTGGGCGGCAGGCACAACCTCCAGCCAGACCGTCTGCGGGGAACGGCACGAGGATTTCCCCCTCGTACCGGGGCACGTCGGTCTTCTCCGCGGGAAGGATTGCGTACTCCCAGACCCCGTTCAGGTTCTGCCAGCGGGGGCGGACCATCTGGGGGCGGGGGTACTCCGGCCAGGGGATGGGGGTGGCGGGCGCGAAAGGCGTCCTCATCCCGACCTCCGGGAACTGCGGATGAAGGTGAGCGGGATCAGGGCCAGCAGGGTGATCCCCGCGCCGACCTGGAAGATGATGGGGACGGGGATGAAACCGGGTTCGCCGTTGAGGGTGGTGGGGATGCCGAAGGTGCAGATGAGGGTGGAGCCGATCCAGGGCCCCAACACCATCGGGATGGCGATCCAGAAAATCATCCGCACGCCCAGGAATTTGCCCCGCTTCTCCTCCGGCAGCAGGTCCTTGAGCCAGGCAACGGCGGCGATACCGACGCCCATCCCGGAGGCCTGCCAGAGGAAGCCGGTGAGGGCCAGCAGGGGGATCGTGCGGGCCAGGGAGAGGGAACGCGCCCAGACTGCTGAGCACCGTCATCACCGCGATCAGCCCGCGCCGGTCCCGACGGTCGGCCAGGATACCGAACGGGATGGCGAAGATGGCGCTTCCCAGCAGGACGGCCCCGCCGATGATCCCGAACTGGGTCTTGGTGATGCCGACGAAGTTTTCCAGGTAGACGATAAGGTACGGGAGCGCAACCTGGGTGCCGATGGAGGTCAGCATAATGTTGAGCAGCAGGATGAAGAGGGTGGTTTTCCCGGAGCGTGTCCAGCCGGAAGAGTTCGGCGAACTCCGCCCAGAAGGACGTTGCCGGCTTCTCCGGGGGGAGCGGCGCGTCCCGCAGGAAGTAGCCGGCCACCAGCCCGACCAGCATCACCAGGCCGCCCAGCGCGTAGAAAAACACGAAGTAGCCGACGGTATCAATCAGTGCGCCGGCCAGGCCCATGGTGATGATCTGGACCAGAAAGGTGCTCAGGTTGAGCACGCCCTCCACCCGGCCGCGGATGTCGCTGGTGGCGATGTCGGCCGTCCAGGCGTTGAAGGCGGCGTCGTTGGCGGTAGAGCCGAAGAAGGTCATCAGCGAGTCGGCGATCACGACCGCCGCGACGGCGAGGGCGGTAGCCCGAATGCAGGCCACGGTGGGGAACAGGATCGTGGATAGCCCCCAGAGAATGTAGCCGAAGAGGATGTACGGGCGGCGCCGTCCCCAGCGGGAACGGGTGCGGTCGCTCAGTGTCCCCATCACCAGGGTGGTCAGAGTGGCGGTGACCGCGCTGGCGGCGACCATCCAGGCGACCGGCCGCGGGTCGGGGGTAATGGTGTCGTAGACGAAGGTGTTGAACCAGGAGTTTTCTACGGCCCAGGCGATCTGGCCCGTCAGGGCCAGCGCGGCCATAATGACCCACATCGCAGGGATGATATGAGATCGGGATGGGTTCATGTGTTGATGCTCCGGAAGGCATTTGCGCGCTGGATGTTCGGATATGCAGGGAGGTTGAACTGCCCTGCAGAGCAATCGTCATTTCCAGGGTAATTCGGCAGATTGCTTTCAGGGAGCAATTATACGCCGTCCCCCGCGCAAGGCAAACGGAGAGGGTTGCTGGCGGCCAGGCCGCCACAAAAACGCTTTTTCTCCTTACTCTCGCAGTTTTCTAAATCAATCGGATAATAAGCACCAGAGCGCGCCTCTCGGCATATCTGGCCAGAATTCACCTTGGCGCATGTCCAGATTCAGTGCAAGCAGGAGAAAAGAGGCGGACTTCTTGTCCGCTGCAATAAAAGGGACCCCATCCTGCCATAGAATTGAAACACATCCTTCACCATTTAGTATTTGACAAGTGGAAAAAGTCCCCGTATACTTTGGGAGAGAGGGAACTTGGGGCAATATATATGGTGCGCAACATTGTTGGTTGTCTCCTGCTATTCTTTTTGCTCTGGCCAAGTGGGGGGCAGAAAGCACTCCACGGGATGCTCCAGCATCCCTCTCCAGCGCCTCCTGGAACCGGGATGAGCGATATTGTTTGCACTCCTGGGCGAATCTGGCGCTGGCGACAGACCTGTCCGGAATATGGTCCCGGTGCCACGGCCTACCGAATTGCCCACATTCGTCTTCCTGATCCGCTTCCCAAACTGCCGGTGGTGGAACTGAAGCCCGACCCCAAAGAGGATGTGGTCCCCTACACTTATGCCTATGTACGCCATCTTCCCCTGGCAATCTACCGTCATCCGATGGAGGCAGCGCTGGGCCTACCGCCGGTGCGCACCCTCTACTCTGGTACTCAATGGGTGAGTGTGGTAGGAGTTGTGGAATACGAAGGTCAGCGCTGGATTCAAATCAATGCCAATGAATTCGTCCCTGCCGATGCTCTGGTCTTTGGCCACCCCTCCCAATTCCAGGGAGTCTATTTGGCCGATCAACCTGCTTATCCCTTCGCCTGGATCAATCGGCTGGTACGCCCCTCGCGCGTTCCCCAGGGGCCGCCGGATCCGACCGCGCCGCTCTACTCCCGCTACCAGTTGGTCACTATCTACGCCCAGGAGTTTTGGGCACCGCAGGAATTGTGGTATCTTATCGGTCCGGACCAGTGGGTAGAGCAGAAGTACGTTTCCAGGGTGACGGTGGACCCACCTCCCGCCGGGGTGAAACCTGGAGCGCGCTGGATAGAGGTAGACCTGTTTGAGCAGACCCTGGCGGCCTATGAGGGGGAGCGGATGGTCTATGCGACTCTGATCTCCAGCGGCCGTACCGCAACCCCCACCCCTTCTGGTCTATTCCGTATCTGGGGCAAGTTCCCGACCGCTAAGATGAGTAACCCCGACGTTCAGGACGGAAGCCCCATCTGGTATTATCTGGAGGACGTGCCCTGGACGATGTATTTCAACGGGCCCTACGCACTGCATGGTGCTTACTGGCACGACTCCTTTGGATTTATCCGCAGTTACGGGTGTGTGAATCTGGCCCCCCGAGATGCCCGCTGGCTCTATGAATGGGCGGAGGTGGGCACTCCGGTCTGGGTTCACTTCACACCCCCGTTCCCACAAACGGAGGGCCCATGAATTTTACTGAAAAACGGTTACATCAGTTAGAGCGCATTCTGGAGGTCAACCTGGAACTGGTCTCTACCGTGGAACTGGCCTCTCTGCTGAACCGAATCGTTGCCATCGCAGCGGAATTGACCGAGAGTGAGGGGGCATCTATCCTTTTGCTGGACGAGCGGAGCGGCGATCTGCGCTTTTGCGCGGCCGCGAACAGGGAACTGGCTTCCCGGTTGGAGGAGATCCCGGTGCCGGTCCAGGGCTCCATCGCCGGCGTGGTGTTAAGGGAGAGAAGTCCCCTTATCGTCGCAAACGCAGCAGAAGACCCCCGCCACTTCCGGGAAGTCGGCGCGCAGATCGGATTCCAGACCCGTGCCCTCCTGGCCGTCCCGCTCCAGGCCCAAGGACGCTGCATCGGGGTACTGGAATCGGTCAACAAACGGGATCCGGCTGGTTTCACCCAGGAGGACGAGGAGATTCTGACCGCTCTGGCTGCCCAGGCTACCGTCGCCATTGAGAATGCCCGCCTGGTAGAAGCGTTGCGAGCCGCTTATCGGAAGTTGGGGGAATTGGACCGATTGAAATCGGATTTCATCGCTATTGCGTCCCACGAACTGCGCACGCCACTCAGCCTGATCCTGGGCTATGCCAGTCTGCTTCAGGAACGAAGCGCCGGGGTGCACGAGGTGGAGATGGTCCTTCGCGCAGCGACGCGGTTGAAACACATTATTGAGACGATGCTGAATCTGCGCTACCTGGAGACCGGGGAGATGGTCCTTTATTGGGAGGTGTTTGACCTGCGGGAAGAGATCGTTCAGGCCCGCGAGGTTTACCATTCCTTGGCAGAAGCCAATAAGTTGAGCCTGGATTGTTATCTCCCTGATGACCCGCTATTTGTCCGGGCCGACCGGGAGAAGATTCGCTTAGTGCTGGATAACCTGCTCTCCAATGCGGTGAAGTTCACCCCTGAAGGGGGGCGGGTGGAAGTGCACGCTGTCCACCGACCCGATACCGCTGAGGTGATTGTGAGCGATACCGGAGTAGGGATTCCCCAGGATGCGCTTCAACGTATTTTTGAACGGTTCTACCAGGCGGAGGATCCCATGACTCGCCGGTATGGAGGGATGGGATTGGGTCTCTCCATTGTGCGGGAGATGGTAGAGCGACACGGGGGACGAGTGTGGGCGGAAAGCACACCAGGACAGGGCAGCCGCTTCATCGTTCGGCTCCCACTTTGTACCCCGGGTTGTTAAGAGAGGAGTTTTGCAGAAGCGGGTTTGACAGCGCCGCAAATTTTCGCCTATGTGATTCCAGAATCCATTCATAGGAGAACCCTCGCATGGAATTTGAACTTTCTGAAGAGTACCGCATGATCCAGCGGATGGTGCGAGAATTCGCCGAGAAGGAAATTGCTCCTCGTGCGGAAGAAATAGACGAGACCGATCGGTTCCCCGAGGACCTCTTCCGCCGGATGGGAGAATTGGGTATCCTGGGATTGCCGTTCCCCGAAGAGTACGGCGGCTCCGGCGCTGACTACATCGCTCTGGTACTGGCGCTGGAGGAAATCGCCCGGGTCTCCGGCACGATGGCGATCATCCTGGATGCCCACACATCCCTTTGCTGCGAGCCCATCTACCTCTTCGGTACCGAGGAACAAAAACGGAAATATCTGGTTCCCCTGGCACGCGGCGAGAAAATCGGCGCCTTTGGCCTCACCGAACCGCAGGCCGGCTCTGATGCAGGGGCCACCCGCACCCGCGCCGTCCGGGACGGCGATTCCTGGATCATCAATGGTCAGAAATGTTTCATCACCAACGGCTCCGTTGCCGACGTGGTCGTCATTACAGCCAAGACCGCCCCGGAGTTGGGAACGCGCGGCATCTCGGCCTTTATCGTAGAGAAAGGGACGCCGGGCTTCCGGCCGGGACGGGACGAGAAAAAGATGGGACTGAAAGGCTCGGTCACTTCGGAATTGTTTTTTGAGGACTGTCGCATTCCGGCCGAGAACCTCCTGGGCAAAGAGAACGAGGGGTTCAAGCAGTTCCTGACCACCCTGGATGCCGGCCGGGTGGCGATTGCTGCGATGGCTGTGGGACTGGCGCAGGGGGCTTTTGAGCGCTCGGTGGCCTACGCCAAACAGCGCGTCCAGTTTGGCCAGCCCATCGCCAATTTCCAGGCTATCCAGTGGATGATCGCCGAGATGGCCACGGAGATAGACGCGGCCCGTCTGATGGTCCATCGCGCCGCCTGGCTGCGCTCAAAGGGCGCCCGTTTTACCAAAGAGGCCTCTATGGCCAAACTCTTTGCCACCGAGGTCTCCGAACGGGTCTGCCGGAAGGCGATCCAGATCCACGGTGGCTATGGCTACATCCGGGAATATGCCGTGGAGCGAATGTATCGGGACCAGCGACTCTGTGCGATTGGTGAGGGAACGAACGAAATCCAGCACATTGTCATCGCCCGACATGTGCTGAAGGATTAACGGCAGGTTCAGCCCACCTTGCATCGGCCAGACCCGCGCTTCGGATGAATGAACTCACCATTGAAGAAATCCGCGCGGCCATGCAGGGGCCGAGACCGGGACTGATGGCCCAGGCCACAATGGCCCCTCGTCCGCGCCCTTTCCGCCCCCCAGAAGGCTCGGCGCCCCGACAGGCCGGGGTGCTGCTCCTGTTGTATCCAATCCAGGACCGGCTCCACATTGTGTTCACCGTCCGGACGGCCAATCTGGAACATCATGCCGGACAGGTCTCTTTCCCGGGAGGGGGGAGGGAGGAAGGGGATGAAGCCCTGGCGGATACCGCGTTGCGGGAAACGCGCGAAGAGCTGGGATTCTCCACAGAGGAGGTGGAAATCCTGGGACCGCTGACCCCTCTCTATATCCCCGCCAGCCATAACTGTGTTTACCCCTTTGTGGCATATACTCCGCGCCGACCCCCTTTCCGACCTGACCCGCTGGAGGTGGCGGAATTGCTGGAGATACCGCTAGTCACCTTTCTGGACCCGACCATCCGGCATGAAGACCGGGTAGAGCGGGACGGGACGGAATTCGTGATTCCGTACTATGCAATCCGCGGCCATAAAATCTGGGGCGCGACCGCAGCCATCCTGGCGGAGTTCCTGGCGATGATTTCCTGACGGTTGCATGCAGGGCAACTCCTGGGGCTGCCTGCTCCTGAAGTTCGGACATAAGTTCGGGCAACCGGGAAGGAATGGGGTTTCGGGGCGGTGGCCTTCGGCCGCCGCCCCGAAACCCCCACAACTCCCCCTCCCTGTGCGGCGCAGCGCTGCAGAGAGAGGGCCGGGGGCATATGCGCTAACTTAGGGCAAGAGAGCCTCCCCGCCGGAGGGTGAAATAACCCTGCTTCGCAGGCTGGTAAGGGCGACGCATGCGTCGCCCCTCCCGCTGCGCTTCGGGGATCGCCACGAGCAGCCCTGAAGGGGCTTTCGCTTTGAGCCCGATGGTTTAGCGTCGGGCGGAGCTTTCAGCTGCTCCACTGGACAAATTTGCGAAAATCGTGTATTATCATTACAGTTGACAGCCATTCAGCTTGCTGGTTCTGGCAAACCTTATCGCTCTCCGCCTGAGCGGGCATTATCCTCCTCCCCCTTGCCCGCTCCCTGTTGCGGCTTCGCCGTACGGGGTACAGAGAGGGAAGAGAAAGCAGGGGTTGTGGGCGGCTTCGCCGTCGCCCACAACCCCATCTTCCCTTTCCTGCCGGCGGGTGCTTAAAAATTGGGATTTTCAACCGGCAGTGGGCCGCCCATAGGGAGATCGGTGACGTCCCCTCGCCTCTTGTCCCTCTTCTGAACTCCGGCCTTTTGGGCTCCGACCGCCTGGAAGGGGGAGCGATGGCCCTTTGCTCGCCCGCGAAAAACAGAAGAAAATATTTTTCATCACAGCGGCGAAGCCGCCGTGATGATATCTCTTTGCAGTGGATTTGCTAGAAAGACCAAGCTTCAGGAAGGGGAAGAGAAAAAAGGGGTTTTGGCGCTGGCGGCCGAAGGCCGCCAGCGCCAAAACCCTTGCAAAAACTATAGTTACCCCGTGTAAAGGTGAGAGCTCCCTCCGGCTGAACAGTTGCCATTACGGTTGTTTTTACCGACCAGACAACGGGTAACACTCATCCTTTGGAGGCCAAAATGGACCCCACGCTGGAACTCCTGAAAGCGCTCACCGAGGCCCACGGTGTCCCCGGATATGAGCACGAAGTACGCGCCCTCGTTCGCCGGTATCTGGAACCCCTGGGACAGATAGAGCAGGACCGCATTGGCAGCCTGATCTGCTGCCAGGGGAAGGACGGCCCGCGCGTGATGCTGGCCGGTCATATGGACGAGATCGGGTTTATGGTCCATCATATCACCAAGGAGGGCTTCCTGAAGTTCATCCCCCTGGGCGGCTGGTGGGATCAGGTGCTCCTGGGCCAGCGGGTCATCGTCAAAACCCACAAAGGGGACATCCCCGGCGTGATCGGCGCCAAGCCCCCCCACCTGCTCCCCCAGGAAGAGCGCAACAAGGTGGTGGAAAAAAAGGATATGTACATTGACATCGGGGCAACCTCCCAGGAAGAAGTGGAAGCCGCCGGTGTCCGGTTGGGCGATCCGGTCGTTCCCGATGCCCCGTTCCGGGTGATGGCTGGCGGCAAAGCGCTGATGGGCAAAGCCTTTGACGACCGGGTCGGTGTGGCCCTGATGGTAGATGCCCTGCGCCACTTCGCCCGGAACCCCCACCCCAATATCCTCTACGGCGTGGCCACCGTGATGGAAGAAGTGGGGACACGCGGCGCCAAGACCAGCGCCGAAGTGGTCAACCCCGATGTGGCCATCATCCTGGAATCCGATATCTGCGGCGACGTGCCAGGGATCAAACCCGAGGAGTCTTCGGTCAAATTGGGGGCTGGCCCCACACTGGTGCTGGTAGACGCCCGGATGATCCCCAACCTGCGCCTGCGCGACCTGGTGATAGAGACGGCAAAGGCGCTGGACATCCCCCTCCAGTTCTCTGCCCTGACCGGCGGGGCAACGGACGGCGCAATGATCCATCTCCATGGAGCGGGCGTGCCGACGGTCGTTCTGGGAGTCCCTGCCCGCCACATTCACAGCCATTCCGCCATCATCCACCGGGACGATTACGAGCGCGCCCTTCGGTTGCTGATCGGAGTTGTAGAACGACTGGATGAGGAAACCGTCCGGAAACTTTCCCGGGATTGAAGCGGGTTTCACCTGGCAATAGCCCCAGGAGGGACATGAGCCCTGAACGTATCGGTTCCATCCTCGCTATAGACTGCGGCACCGTACTGACCAAAGCGGTCCTGCTGGATCTGGTGGACGGTTCGTACCATTTCGTCGCTCGCGGCACCGCTTTGACCACCACAGGTCCCCCATGGCACGACGTCGCTTTGGGTATTCAACATGCAGTGGAACAGATTGAAGACATCACGGGTCGGGTGCTGCTGGATGAAGCCCGCCGCTTGATCATCCCCCAGCGCGGGTTGACGGGAGTGGATGCATGCGTGGCGGTCAGCAGCGCCTCCCCCCCGCTGCGCACCGTGCTGGCCGGCCTGGTCCCCGACATCAGCATTGCCAGCGCCCAGCGCGCCATTTCCGGCACCTGTGCGACCCTTGAGGAAACCATCGTCCAGGACCCCCGTCGGAGAATGACCGAAGAGGAACAGATTCGCGTACTGCTCCGGCATCGCCCGGACGTCGTCTGCGTCGTGGGAGGCACTGACGGGGGAGCAACGCTGCCGGTACTGGAACTGGTGGAAACGGTCGCCCTGGCCTGCTCTATGCTCCCAGAAGGCGAGCGTCCCCAGATCATTTTCGCCGGAAACACCGCCCTGCGCCAGAAAGTGGTAGATGTGGTGGGAGGCCAGGCCCCGGTCCATTCCGTGGATAACGTTTGCCCCTCCCCGACCACCGAAAATCTGACCGGGCTGCAGATGGAATTAGATGCCATCTACCGGGAAAAGCGCCTGACCAGTTTGCCTGGTGGGGAGATTTTCCAACGCTGGCTAAATGTGCCACTGATGCCGGTGACGGAATCCTATGCCCGATGCGTCCAGTACCTCTGGTACCTGGACGAATCCCCGAAGGGGACCCTGGGTATAGACGTAGGGGCGGCGCACACCCTGGTGACCGCCGTTTTCGGAGGAGAGCCCACAGTGACCGTTGGGACGCGGGGGACGGTGTACGGGGTGGACCAGATTTTGGGGGCGCGCGGTGCAGAGGCCTTTTTGCGCTGGATGCCCCTCCCCCTGAAGCCGGAACAGGTGCGCGGGGCCTTGCTCCACCGGGCGCTCTGGCTGGCCAGCGTCCCTCAAGAGACCGAGGAACTCTGGCTGGAACAGGGAATCGTGCGGGAAGTCATCCGGGAAACCCTTCAGACTGCCCGGCCCAACTGGCGCCCGGGCAAAGCCCAGCCATATCCCCACTTGTCGCCCTTGCTGGATCCCATCCTGATCGGGGGCGGTGTTCTGGCCAACGCGCCCCGTCCTGGCCAGGTCGCTCTGATGGTTCTGGATGCCGTGGAGCCGATTGGGATCACAACCCTCCTCGTGGACGCCTATGGCCTGGCGACGGTCCTGGGTGCTGTGGCGATGCTGAAACCCCTGGCTGCAGTAGAGACGGTGGATAGCGGCGGCCTCGTTAACCTGGCGACCGTGATCGCTCCGGTGGGCATTGCCCGCAAGGGGGAGATCATCCTGCGCATTCGGGTCCATTACGAGAAGGGAGGCCATCTGGATGTAGAAGTACCTTACGGCTCCTTGGAAGTACTCCCGCTTTCGGTCGGTGAGGAGGCAGTACTGGAACTCCGCCCACGCAGCCGGATAGACGTGGGATTGGGCGGGCCCGGTCGGGGGGGCAAACGGCGTGTGCGGGGCGGCCTGGTAGGGCTGATTGTGGACGCGCGCGGCCGTCCGCTTACGCTCCCCGACGACCCGTACGCGCGGATGGCTCAGATGCAGCAGTGGCTCTGGGATGTAGGAGGGTAAAGATGCGCTTCTATCTCCCCCATACCGTCATCTCCCCCCTGACCATTGTCCGCAAGGAGCGCCGTTTACCCGCACAGGGAGACATCCTGGTGCGCGAAGGGGACCGGGTGGAGCCGGTCCAGGTCATCGGGCGGGCGCAGGTCCCCGGAGAGTTCCGCATCGTCAACGTCGCGCAGATTCTGGAAGTTCCCCGGAGGGCCATTCGTCGCTACCTCAAAGTAAAACCGGGGCAGGAAGTCCGACGAGGCGATGTACTGGCCGTCCGCGGTGGACTATCCCGCCGGGTCTGTCGTGCACCTATAGAAGGGACAGTGACCGGCATCGGGGGCGGGCGGCTGATCATTGAGGCTCCGCCCAATGTGGTGGAAGTGCGTGCCGTTTACCCCGGCGTCGTTCGGCGGGTCCTCCCGCAACAGGGGGTAGTCATCCAGATCGCCGGCGCCCTCATCCAGGGCGTTTGGGGAAACGGCCAGCAAGGGTTCGGTGTCCTGCGCCTCCTGGTGGACTCCCGGGAAAAGCCCCTGCGGGAACGCCGGATAGATGTTTCCTGCCGGGGAACCATCATCATTGGGGGCGTCCTGGCCGATGCCGAAGTGCTGGAGCAGGCAACCGAGATGCAGGTGCGAGGGATCATCGTCGGTAGTCTGGCACCGGAATTGCTGGAGAAAGCTGCCGATTTTCCGCTCCCCCTCGTGGCGACGGAAGGCATCGGGACAATGCCGATGTCCCCGCGCAAGTTCCAGTTGCTTTCCACCTACAATGGAAGAGAAGCCGTACTGGACGGGCAGTTCCGATGCGGCCGCATCCCCCTTCGTCCGGAGATCATCGTGCCGCTGCCTGCAGAACCGGGAACTGGGCCCCTGGAACTCCCGGATACCCCGCTGAAAGTCGGGGACGCCGTGCGCATTGTCCGTTACCCCTATGCCGGCCGGACAGGGACGGTGACGGAGATTCTTCCCGCCGGGCGGATCGCCACAGGTGGCCGATTCCCGGCTGCAAAAGTGTCCATTTCAGAAGAGGAACCGCTGATCGTCCCCATCTTCAACCTGGAAATCATCCGCTCTTGAATCTGCAATCTGCAATCTGCAATCCGCAATCTGCAATCTGCAATCTGCAATCCGCAATCTGCAATCTGCAATTCCGAAAGGAGCGACGGATGTTAGAAGACATGGACCTGGAACTGGAGGAGCCGGTAGAAGGAGAAGTGGAAGAGGCTGGCGAACGGCAAAACCGCACGTTTATCATTCTGGTGGCCGTCATGGGAGGACTGCTCCTGATCGGCATCCTGGCCTTCTGTGGCTGGATGTTCACCGTGGGCCGGGGAGCCCTGTTTGGACGGGCCGCCATCCCGCCCACCAGCACCCCGGAGGTGATCCTCCCGGCCGCTGCGACGGCCACCGCCGAAGCGCTGGCCCTGGCCGAGGCATCCCCGGAGCCCACGGTGACCCCCCTGCCTCCGCAACCGTCCCCCACGCCGATCCCGCCATCGCCGACCCCCCTGCCTACCATCGCCGCGCCGGAGGCCACGCCTACCCCGCGGGTGACCGCGGCCGTGGCAGGGGCTGAGGCCACTCCCTCCCCGACCCCGGTCCGTACCCCCACCCCCGTGCCCAGCACTCCGGCCCAGACCGGGATCGGTGCCTACACCGCAGTTGTCCTGGCTGCCGGCCTGATCCTCCTCCTGGTCATCTCCCGCCGCCTGCGCACCGCCCAGGGAGGCCGGTAGCGGAAATATCGGCCACAGGAACCCCCAGGACTCCACCGAATTCCCCGCGGGATGCGGGGGGCTTCTGTGGCTATCCCGGTTTCCTCCGCGAGCGAAAGGAGGGCAATGTTCTCTCACCGCCTTTTCGGGCTGGGAATCCTTATCGGCCTGGCGGGTGCCCTTGTCGCCCTGTTCCTCTCCGTCCCCGCCTCCGGCGCCCAGAGCGATCCTCCCCTTGCCCCGCCGAACCCTCCTGCCATCCCGCACCCGCCCGACCCCCGCTGGCTGGACCTGCTGCGAACGTCTTCCGGCGGCATCCGTCTCCAATCCGCCATCCCATCCCTCCACATCCACCTTACCGACCGGATGGTGGCCGGGCGGATGCCTGCCCCTGCCGCCGTCTCCCTGCAGGTCCGTCGCAATGGGATCGTCGTCGCTACGGCGACCGCCCATCCCTTTCCGGACAGCGATGGATACCTCTACGTCGCCTATCCGATTCACGTCTACCCGGACGGGTGCGGCGGTCCCTGTGGCTGTTTCTCCTTCCAGCCCGGCGACGAAGTCCGGGTAATCCAGGGCACCACCGTCGTCAGTTTGACCGTCCCCCCGCTCACCGCGCGGGCCGATTCCGAGACCGACGTCATTTCCGGCACGGCCCCACCGTCCAGTTTGGTGACCCTCTACCTCTACCCGCGCGCCGACCCCTCCGCCGTCCTCACCGACACCGCCACAACGGACGACCAGGGCCGCTATGAAGCCCACTGGCATCCCACCGACCTCCGCCCCGGCGATACCGGCTTTGTCGCCTGGAACGCCGACCCCTATCGGGCCGCTTACGTCCGCTTCGTCGCCCCCCTGCTTCAGGTCCAGTGGAACGGCGCCGAAGTGCTGGGGATGGCCGCCCCATGCAGCACCATCCACCTGACCGTGAGGGACCCCGCGGGGCAGTGGCTTGGGGAGAGTTGGGCCTGGGCCGACCGGTACGGCTCTTTCCAGACGTGGCTGTACTGGATGGAGAAGGGGGAGGGCGTGCGGCGTCTGCTCCCCGGCAGCCGGGTGGTCGGCGAGGCCGCCGGGCAGACCTTCGCGACCGCCGTCCTCTCCCTGACCGTCCGCGCCGACCGGGAGAACGGCCGGGTCCTGGGGACCGCGCCGGCAGGCGCGGAACTCCGCGCCCTGCGCTTTCCCGGCCCCCTGCGCTACAGCCGCAGCGTCCTGGAGCAGGCGCCCGTTGAGGAGGTCACCGGAACGGCCGACGTTTCCGGCCACTACACCCTGCCCCTGGCCCTCGCCCCTGCCGACTACGGCGCCCTCTTCGCCCCAGACCCCGACGGTCACGAGACCTTCGCCCGCTTCGCCGTCCCCTATCTCTTTGCCCGGCTGGGCCCCCGGGGCCCCGCGGCCGTCGTACCGCAAGACGTCCGCCTCTGGGGGCAGGTGGACGGAGCGAACGTCCCCATCACCGTCGCGGTTGTCGGGCCGCGCGGCTATCCGAAAGACCTGCGCTTCCTGACCTCCGGCAGCGGCGGGGAGTTCAGCGACCTCTCCTCGGAGCGCGACGTCCTGCTGGAGACGGAGGACACCCTGACCGTCACCACGCCGGATGGGGTTCAGGTCGCCACAACCCTGCCGACGCTGACGGCTCGCACCGATCCCCTTTCGGACACCGTCTCCGGTGAGGCGCCGCCCGGCGCCCGCCTGGAGGTCTTCGTCTATGCCGCGCCGCTGGGCCTCTACGGCGGGGGAGGGCCGGAGTACCCCGTGTACCGGATTTTCTCCCGCATCGTCACCGCCACGGCGGAGGGGACCTATATCGCCGATTTCCGCGGCATCGCCGATATCCCTCCCGGGGCCGCCGGAGAGGTCGTCCTCTACCTCTCGGAGGACGTCGCGGTGGGCCGCTCCTTCATCCCCTCCAGTTGCCGCCCGATGCTGATCGGGGTAACCGTAGGGGGCAACTACCTGGCCGGCGTCTCCGGACAGGGCTGTCCCTCGGCCACCATTACCCTGCGGGGCCCCGGGGGCGATATCAAGGCGCAGCGGGTCGCCGATTTCCAGTGGTGGACGTGGTTCAATATCTATCTCTACTCCCAGGACGTTTGCGACCCGGGGTGGGGATGCGACCCCCGATCCGTTCCCATCCTCATCCTCCCCGGCGACCGGATAGAGATTCGCTCGGCGGAGGAGGTGCTCACCTGGACGGTGCCCACGCTGACGCTGGCGATCACTCCGGAAGGCCTGACGGGTCAGGCTCCGCCGGGAGAACCCCTCACGGCCGAATTCTGGGACGACGACGGGGTTTCCCACCGGGTCCCTGTCACGGCGACCGATCAGGGGGTGTACACCGTCCCGCTGACCGGCATTCGCCTGGCCCCCGGCCGGATGATCCAGGTTTCCTGGCGCTCCGGGGAGACGTTTTTCTTTGTCCGGGACCTCGTTCCTTCCCTGGAAACGGTGCTTTTCAGTGAATATCTTTACGGCTACCTGCATCCGCTGATCCCCTACACCGTCACCCCCACCTTTGTCACGGGATACGCCGGGCCGGACGGGATGATCGCCGCCCGCACCCAGCGACTGGTACCCGGGGAACAGATCACCGTCACCACGCCCCGGGAAGTGATCCCGCTGACGATACCTTTCCTTTCGGCGCAGGTGAACCGCGCCGCAGGGACCGTCTCCGGGGAGAGTCCGCCGAACGCCCGCCTGGAGGTCTCCGTCGGTTTCCCCGACTATACGTATGAGACCCGCCGGGTGACCGCCACCGACGCAGGGACGTACACCGTCTCCTTCCCCGGCCTGGTCGGAACGGGAATCCGATACGGGATGCTGACATATCTCCATCCGGATGGCCATCGGGTGAGCCTCTATTTCGGTTCCCGCCAGTGGAGGGTGCATCTGGGGAACCCCTGTGTCAGCGGTTACGCGGATACGGGCATCGGGCCGTACACCCTCACCCTGCGCGCCGATCTGGAGGAGGAAGAGGTCACCGGTACAACCTGGTCCGATGGCTCATTCTGGGCCTGCTTCTCCCGCCCCATCCGGCCGGGCGACCATCTGACGCTGACCCAGACCACCGGCCGGATGACCTTCACCGTCCCAACGGTGACCGCCGTCCACGACTTCGGGCGGCAAGTGCTGGAGGGGGAGGCGCCCCCCGGTAGTCTGGTGGAGGCGGTCTTTGGGGATAGTTATCTTCCCCCGATGCGCCGCACCCGGGCCGACCCCTCGGGCCGCTACGGCCTGGATACGTCCGACCTGGGCCTGCGCGTCGGCCAGCGGGGATATGTCCAGATAACCGATGTGGAGGGGAACGCCGTCCGGGCCGATTTCACCGTCTGGGGCTACCGGGTCTTCCTGCCGGTGGTGTTGCGGTGATAAGTAGGACAACTGCTCGCAGTTGTCCTATGCTAAGGAGGAGAGATATGCGAACCGCGCTGCGCGTCCTGCTGGTCATCCTGCTGATTCTGGTCGTCCTTGCCCTCGCCGTCTTCGGGTACGGCTACGTCACGGTGCGCCGCGCCTGGCCCCAGATCAACGGGACGATACAGGTGCCGGGGCTACGGGCGCCGGTCACCGTCATCCGGGACCAGTGGGGTATCCCCCATATCTACGCCGACAACCTTCACGACCTGCTCTTCGCCCAGGGGTATGTCCATGCCCAGGACCGCTTCTGGCAGATGGAGTTCAACCGCCGCATCGGGTCCGGGCGGCTCTCGGAGGTGCTGGGGAAACCCGCCCTCCCTCAGGACCGCTTCATCCGCACCCTGGGCTGGCATCGGGCGGCGGCGCGGGATTGGGAGCAGATGGATCCGGAGACCCGCACCGTGCTGGAGGCCTACGCCGAAGGGGTCAACGCCTACATCTCATCCCACAAAGGCCGCCTGGGGCTGGAGTTCACGATCCTGGGGCTGACGGGCAAAAAGTTTGACCCCGAACCCTGGACGCCGCTGCACACCGTCACCTGGGGGAAGGTGATGGCCTGGGACCTGGGCGGGAACATGAGCCTGGAACTGCTGCGGGCCTACATCATCGCGCGCCTGGGCGAGGGAGCGGTCCCGATGTTGATGCCCCCTTATCCGGCCGACCGGCCCGTCATCGTGCCCCATCCCCTCTCGGAGACGACCCTCCAGACCATCCCGGAGGCCGTCTTCACGACCCATTTCCTGGGCGAAGGGGTGGGTCTGGGAAGCAACAACTGGGTGATCGCCGGAAGCCGCACCGAAACCGGGATGCCGCTCCTGGCGAACGACCCCCATCTGGGCATCCAGATGCCCTCCATCTGGTACGAGGTGGGCCTGCACTGCGAGCCCAAAGGCCCTGAATGTCCCATCAACGTCGTCGGCGCGTCGTTCCCCGGCGCGCCGGGCGTCATCATCGGCCACAACGACCGTATCGCCTGGGGCGTCACCAACGTCAACCCTGATGTCCAGGACTTCTTCGTGGAAAAGGTTAACCCTGCCAACCCCAACCAGTACGAGTACCAGGGCCGCTGGGAGGATATGGAGATCGCCCGCGAGGAGATCCGCGTCGCCGGGCAGGAGGAGCCGGTGGTGGTCCTTGCCCGTATCACTCGCCACGGCCCCATCATCAACGACGTTGTCGGTGGCGAGGAGCGGGAATGGACCTACGGCTGGCAGCCGCTGGCCCTCTCCTGGACCGCCCTGCAGCCGGGCGGGACGCTGATGCGCAGTATCCTGCTGCTGGATAAGGCGCAGAACTGGGAGGAGTTCCGCGAGGCCCTCTCCTATTGGGACGTCCCCAGCCAGAACTTTGTCTATGCGGATGTGGAGGGGAATATCGGCTACCAGACCCCCGGCCGCATCCCCATCCGCAAAAACGGCGACGGTTCCGTGCCCGTCCCCGGCTGGACCGGCGAATACGATTGGGCGGGCTACATCCCCTTTGACGACCTGCCGCGCGCCTTCAACCCGCCGGAGGGGTATATTGTCACCGCCAACAACGCCGTCGTCCGGCCCGATTACCCCTACCTGCTCACGGTGGACTGGTCGGACCGGACCGGGTTGCGCGCTCAGCGGATTGTGGAACTCATAGAGGAACTGACCCCCATCTCCGTAGAGGATATGCAGCGGATTCAGGGGGATAACCTCTCCGTCTGGACGCGGGAGGTGCTGCCGTACGTGACTGCGCTTTCCAGCAACGACCCGAAGGTCGCCCGGGCGCTGGACCTACTGCGCGCCTGGGACGGGCAGGCGACGCGGGACAGCGCCGCCGCGGCGATCTTTGAGGCTTTCCGCCTGCGTCTGGTGGACCTGACCTTTCGGGACGAGTTGGGAGAGCCGCTGTTGCGCCAGGCCCGGACGATGGCCCTCTACGCTCTGGAAGACCTGCTGGCCGACCCGAACTCGCCGTGGTTTGACGACCCCCGGACCCCGGAGGTGGAGACGCGGGATGAGATTCTGCTGCGGGCGATGGATGAGGCGGTGGCGGAACTGACGGAGCGATTGGGGCCAAATATGGAGAAGTGGCGCTGGGGCGACCTGCACACTGCCACTTTCCGGAATCAGAGCCTGGGCCAGAGCGGGATTGCCCTGATTGAGCGCATCTTCAACCGGGGGCCTGTGCCTGCAGACGGCACCATCGCCACGGTCAACAATACGGCCTACAGCGTCGGTGCACCCTATGCCGTCCGCACCGTCCCGTCCTACCGCCAGATTGTGGACATTGGGGACTGGTCCCGTTCCCTCTCCATGCACACCACAGGCCAGTCGGGCCACCCGTTCCACCGCCACTACGACGATATGATTGACCCGTGGCGGAACATCCGGTACCACCCGATGCTCTGGAATCGGGCGGAAGTGGAGGCCAGCGCGGAGGGGATTCTGCGGCTGGTCCCGTGATGCCTTCGGGGCAGGGAGCGAGGCTTCCCGGATGCGAACGGGGAAAGCGGGGGTTACGAGGATTTCACCACCTCGTAACCCCTGCTATTTTTACCGCTGATGTTCGGACATAAGTTCAGACAACCGAGAAGGGATGGGGTTTCGGAGCGGCGGCCGAAGGCCGCCGCCCCGAAACCCCCACCACTCCCCCTCCCCGTGCGGCGCAGCCGC
>FWPU01006668.1_pt1 | contig 22672 bp, 17 predicted proteins | sample 2228361 | NCBI WGS metagenome assembly FWPU01 (sample SAMEA103939777, study PRJEB20133) | metagenome
GCGTGCCGCGCCCAGCACCGTGAAGTATCCGATATGCGCGCCCACAGCCAGACAATCCGCCCCCGCTCGCGGGAAACGGTGCGCGAGCGCGGCGGCGTGCTCGGCCGCGCCCTCGAAGGAGCGGCGCGAGAGCGCGAGCCTCGCGAGCTCGGCCTCGTAGCGCAGGTACTCGGCGACAATCGCCGCGCGCGCGCTTCCGGGCGGAGCCGCCGGGGGCTCGGGCGGCGGGCCGCCGCGCGAGCGCGGCGCGACGGGGCGCGAGGACCCCACCTCCGCGTCCTCGGCCGCGGGGCGCGCGCCTCTCCAGCCGACCCGGCGGCGGAGCTTGCGGAGCACGATCGCCGCCACCACGAACGCGAGCACCGCCGCCGCCGTCAGGGCCGAAAGCCGCAAGACCTCGGTCCACGGGATCTTGGGAGGGCGGAAGCGGTCGGGGAAGCGCGGCGCGAGAGCGCCCGCCCCCGCAGTCGCATCGGGTGCGGCGGCAGCGCCCGGGGTGAGCGCCGCCGCCGCGAGAAAGAAGACGGCGAGCGCCGCGCCGGCCGCCACTCCCGGAAGGAGCGCGTCGCGGAGCGCGCCCGGCCGCTCGGCCAAAAAGGCGGCTCGCTCCAGGTGGCGCGCCGCGAGCGCGATCGGGAAAAGCCAGACCGCGGTCGCGATCGCGGGGGCGGCCGCCGCCGCGCCCGCGCCCGGGCCCGGGCCTGCGCCCGCGTTCGCAAGCGCGACGAGCAGCGCCGCGTTCCAGACCATGAGCGCGCGCACGCGGGGTTCCTTGGGGCGGAGGAGCATGACGCCGTGCGCGGCGCCGAGGAGCGCCGCCGCTTCCGCACGCGCGGCCCCCGGCGCAACGAGCGCCCCGAGCGCGACCCCGCTCGCGAAAGACCCCTCGAGCCGCGTTCGCAAAATGCGCGCCGGCGCGGGGGCGTCCTCGCCTTGCTCGCCGTCGCCCTCGAAGGCGCCCCCGGCGGCGCGCAGGAGCCCAAACCCGATCGCGGCCGCGATCCCGGCGTAGAGCGGCGCCTCCGGCGCGCTCGCGGCAACGGCGGCGGCGGGTAGGAGCGCGTCGAGCGCGGCGACGAGCGGCCGGAGCCGCTCGCCGGCGCCCGGGCCCGCCGCTTGCGCGCTCGCCGCCGCGCCGCCGGTCATCGCGCGCCGCCTCCCGATCCGAGCGGAGCTGCGAGCCTGTTCGATATCTCGTCGCCGCGCGCGACGTAGTAGACGGTCGCACCCTCCCCGACGAGCGCGGCCACGAGCTCGGCGACCTCGGGCGCCGCGCGCTCGACCTCCGCCTGTTCCTCGAAGACCTTCATGAACGTGCGCGCGTCGATGAGGATCGCGATCGCGCGCACGCCGCGAGCGCGGTAGAGAGCGAGCACCTCGGCGTACTCGCGGAGATCGATTTCGAGCGAGCTGAAGACGACGATCGCCGTCGCGCCCCGGCCGAGGTCCGCCGCCGTCTCCCGCAAGAGGTCCGCAAGGCGCGTGGCCCCGTCGGCGCGCGCGACCGCCAGCGCCTCGAGCACGCGCGCGACCTGGAGCGGGCCGCTTCCGGCGGGGACGTCGTACGGCCGCGCCCCGCGGGCGTACAGGCGCACGCGGTTGTGCCCGCGCGCGAGGTGCGCCGCGAGCGCGGCGCCGAGCGAGATCGCGTATTCGACCGTGGAGGCGCGCCCGAGCCCGCGCGCGGCCATCCGGGAGAGATCGAGATAGATCGCCACGTCCGCGGCGGCGCTCTCTTCCATCTCCATGACGACGAGCTCTCCCGCGCGCGCCGTCGAGGGCCAGTGCACGAGCCGCATGGGGTCGCCCGGCCGCCACGGGCGCGTTCCGAGGAACTCGAGCCCGACCCCGGCCCGCCCTGCGGCGAGCGTCCCCGCGTCGAAGGCCGTGCCGCCGCTCGTGTCTGCGAACGCCGCGAGCGGGTGGATCTTCGGGTAGACGGTGAGCCGCGTGACGACCTCCAGCGTGCGGGCCGCGCGCGCGATTCCCCAGGGATCCCACGCGCCGATTTCCACCGGCCCGATCGCGTAGATCCCGCGGCGCGCGTCGCACGCGGCGCGATAGCGCACCTCCACCTCGGAGGCGCCGGGAAGCGCCGGGTAGATCGTTGCGCGCTTTTCCGCCGCGCGGTCGGCCGCAAAGACGTCCACGACCTCGAGCCCCACGAGCGGAAGCGGGCCGTCGTTGCGAAGGACGATGCGCACCGGCATGCGCTCGTCCTCGGAGGCGCGCGGAGGGTGCTCGCGGAGCGCGGCGACGCCTTTCGCCCCGATCCGCGCCCAGAGCCACGCCACCGCCGAGAGCGCGCCGAGCGCCGCCGCGAGCGCGAGCCCCGCGGCCGACGCGGCCCGGAGCCCGAGCGCGGCCGCGAAGAGCGCCGCCGCCACAAGGGGAAAGAGCGGGCGCAAGAGCGGGTTCGCCGAGAGAGCGCGGCTCACGGCAGCGCGACGGGAACCTCGGCCCCCTCCAGCGCGTCGCGCACGATGTCCTCTGGCCGCACGCCCGCCACGCGCGCCTGCGGCCGCACGAGCACGCGGTGGTCGAGCGCCGCGTGCGCGAGCGCCTTGACGTGCTCGGGGCGAACGAACCGCTCGCCCTCCATGAGCGCGAGCGCCTGCGCCGCGCGCATGAGCCCGAAGCTGCCGCGCGGGCTCGCCCCGAGCAGAACGTCGCGGTGGCGGCGGGTGCGTTCGACCACGTCGACGATGTAGCGGCGGATCGCCGGGTCCACGTGGATCTCCGCGGCGGCGGCCTGCACCGCGCGCACGTCGTCGAGCGCGAGCACGGGCTCGATCGCTTCGATCGGGTGGGCGCGGCGGTGGCGCTCGAGGAGATCCGCCTCGACCTCCTTTCCGGGATAGCCGAGCGAGATCCGGAGGAGAAAGCGGTCGAGCTCCGCCTCGGGGAGCGGGAACGTCCCCTGCTGCTCGATCGGGTTCTGCGTCGCGACCACGAAGAAGAGCGGCCCGAGCGGGCGCGTGGTTCCGTCGGCGGTGACCTGGCGCTCCTCCATGGCTTCGAGCAGCGCCGCCTGCGTGCGCGGGGTGGCGCGGTTGATCTCGTCGGCGAGAAGGACGTTCGTGAAGATGGGCCCCGGGCGAAACTCGAACTCGACGTTCTTCGGATGGAAGACGGACACGCCCGTGATGTCCCCGGGAAGCAGGTCCGGCGTGAACTGTACGCGCTTGAAGCTCGCGCGAATGCTGCGGGCGATCGCCTTCGCGAGAACGGTCTTGCCGACGCCGGGCACGTCCTCGATGAGGATGTGTCCGCCTGCAAAGAGCGCGACGAGGGCGTGGCGGACCTGAACGGGCTTGCCGCGCACGACCCGCCCGACGTTCTCTTCCAGCCGGCGCGCGTGCGCCGCGGCGGTCTCGAAGAGCGCCTGCATGCCGCTTTCGCCTCCGCCTCCGCCTCCGCCTTCGCCTTCTGCGATCGCGCCGGGCGCCGCACGCCGTCCCGCCCCACTTGGCGCTTCGGGCGCGCGAGCGCTATACTATGCGCGGCCCCGGCATGAGCATCAAGCCGCTGCTCAAGGAGTTCCTCGGCTCTCCGGCCTTCCGGCGGGCGTGGCGCGTGGCCCGGGCGCGGGCCCCGCTCGAGGCTGAGGCGCGGCGGCGGATCGCCGCCTTTCTGCGCGGGGACGCGGCGCTCAGCGAGTTCTTCGGCGACCTCGCGGGTACGGCCGGCGCGCACGGGCCGATCGAAGGAGCGGACACCTCGGCGCTCTTCCCGCTCGATGCGCCGGCGACCGCGCGCTTCCTCGAGGCGCTCGCGCGCGCGGCGCCCGAGTCGCGCATCGAGGCGGAGCTGCGCCGAGCGCTCGCCGGGATCGACACGCGCGATCCAACCGAGCGGCTCCGGGGCTTCCTCGCGTTCGTCGCGCGCGTCGCGGCGGAGGGAGGCGAAGAGACCGCCTTGCCGCTCGAGCCGGAGCACGCGGCGGCCTTTCTCACCTTCTGCTGGCACATGCTTTACGACGGCGAGGTGCCCGCCTTCACGCCCGCCGCGCAGCGCGCGCTCCTGCCGCTCGCGGAGGCGGGCTTTCTCGCCGGAGCCGACAAGAAGCGGGCCGCCGCCCCGGACCCGGCGGACCGATTCGCGATCTTCTTGCGATTCGCGCGTGAGCTGCGCGATCTCCTAGCGCGCGTGAACCCGCAGCTCGGCTTCTGGGCCGTCGACGCGTTTCTGGAATGGTACCTCGGGCGCGCCGCGGCGGGCGCGGCGGCGGCCGGAACGGAGGCGCGCGCGGCGGCCGCGCGGGAGGAAGCGCCGGGACCGGCCGCGTTCGCGGACCCGATCGGCGCGCTCGCGCGCGAGACCTTTCTTCCCGAGCCCTTCCTGCGCGACATCGTCGAGGCGCTGGAGTCGCGCCGCCAATTGCTCCTCGAAGGGCCGACGGCCGTGGGGAAGACGTTTCTCGCGCGGCGCCTCGCGGCCTTCGTCGCGCGCGATCCTTCGCGCGTCGCGTTTCTCGCGCTTCATCCCGCCGTGCGCCACGAGTGCGTGGTCGAGTCGGCGGCGGGGCCCGGAATTGTCAGCGCGCTCGCCGAGCGGGCGGCCGCGGAGCCGGAGGCGGCGTTCGCGCTGATTCTCGACGACGCGGGGCGGGTCGACCTGCGGGCGGCGCTCGGAGAAGCGCTGGTCGCGCTCGACGACCGCGACGCGGCGCCGCTCCTCCCGTTCTCGCGGCGCCCCCTCTGCCTGTCGCGCAACCTGCGCGTGATCGCCACCGCGACCGAGCTTTCGGACGCGGCCGTGCGGCGACGCTTTGCGACCGTACGCCTTGCGCCCGACCCCGCCGTGCTCGCGCGCTTCTTCGAGGCGCGCGCGCCCGATCTCGCGTGGGTGGCGAAGGCCTACGCGCGGCTCTTGCGCCGGCTCCTCGAGGACGGCGGACCGGCGGCGGCGCTCGGGCACGGTGCGCTCATGCGGCCGGGGCCCCTCGATGCAGGCGCGATCGAGCGCCTCTGGCGGACCGAGATCCAGCCCTTCGTGGAAGCGCACGTGCGAGATCCCGCGCGGCTCGCGGGCTACGATCTTGGGGCGCTGCGCGCGGAGGCCGAGGCCCTTTGGAACGCCGATCCGGGAGCGGTCGGGGGCAAGAGCGCGCGCGCGGCCGCGGCGAACGGCGGTAGGGGAGGGGCCGGCGAGGGAGCCGCGGTCGCGGGCGAGCCCCGCGAGGGAGGAGCGCGCCCCGCGGCGATCGCGGCGCCGTAGCGGCGCGGGGCGGGCGCGCGGGCTCGCGCGTTCTTTTGCGGCGATCCGACCCTCCTGCTATACTCGCGCGAAGCACCGAGGAGACACCCCGGATGGACAAGATCGAACGGATCTCGCACGAGCTCATGCACGTCGAGGAGGGGAAGGTCCGCGCCTACGCCGATCGCGACCGGGTGATCCTCCTGATCAAGGACGCGCCCGTCGAGCTCCGCAAGCTCGCCGACGCCCTCGAGCGAATCAACGTGCGGGAGATCCAAGCCCTCGTCGCGTACCCGAACCCGGCGGCGGCCGGGGAGGAGCGAGAGGGCGAGCGGCGATCCGGGCGCGTCTCCCGCGCGAAGAAGAAGTGACCTTCCGTTGAAGCTGCGCGAGGCGGGCGAGCTCCGGCTTGTGGCGGCGATTCGCGACGCGCTCGAGCGGCGTGCGAGCGGCGGTGGCGCCGGCGGGAGCGCCGGCGGGGGCGCGGGCGCGCCCGTGGCGAAAGACGCGGGCGTGCGCGTCGGGCCGGGCGACGACTGCGCAGTCGTGGCGCGCCCCGAGGGCGATCTCGATCTGCTCCTCAAGGTCGACGAGGCGATCGAGGGCGTTCACTTTGAGTTCGCCTGGGCGCAGGCGCGCGCGGTGGGGCGGCGCGCGATGGCGCAGGCCCTTTCCGACGTGGCGGCCATGGCGGGCCGAGCGCGCTGGGCGACGCTCGCGCTCGCGCTTCGCGAAGACCTCGACTTCGAGGACGCGCTCGCGCTCGTCGAGGGCGCGGCCGAGCGCGCAGCGGAATACGGGTGCGCGGTCGTCGGGGGAAATGTCGCGCGCGGCCCGCGCGTCTCCATTGCGGTGAGCGTGGTGGGGGAGGTCGAGCGCGGCCGAGCGCTGCTCCGCAGCGGGGCGCGCCCGGGCGACGCGCTCTACGTGACGGGGGAGCCGGGGCTCGCGCGGGCCGGGCTCCTAGCGCTTATGGCGGGGCGAGCCGGCGAGCCCGCGCTTGCGGCGGCGGTCGCGCGCTGGCGCGACCCGCGCCCGCGGATCGAGGAGGCGCGCTTTCTTCGCGATCGCGCCGGCGCCCGCGCCATGATCGACCTTTCGGACGGGCTCGCGGGGGACCTCGCGCGGCTTGCGGAGGCGAGCGGGGTCGGGGCGCGGATCGAGCGCGCGCTCCTTCCGGCAAGAGCGGCGCTCCGGGCGGCGGCGCGGGCGCTCGGGGAGGACGCGGCCGACCTCGCGCTTCGCGGCGGAGAGGACTTCGAGCTCCTCTTCGCCGCGCCCGAGGAAGCCGTCGAGGCCGCGCGGCCCGAGCTCGAGGCCCGCTTCGGCGGCGATTGCGCGCTCGCGCGGATCGGAACGATCGCGGCCGGACGGGAGATCGTCCTCGTGGGGGCGGGCGGGGAGGTCGAGCCCATCGCCGCCGCGGCCCACTCCTACGAGCATTTTCGCCCGGCCGAATAGCGCGCGCTCGTCATCGTCTACCATGCAGCGGGCGAGGTCGGGGTCCTCGCTCGCTCTTCCTTCCCACGGGAGGCGCCTCATGTCATTCGCACGCGATCGCTGCGCCGGGGTCGGGTCTTTCGCGCGCGTCTTCGCCGCCGGGCTTGTTGCGCTTGCGCTTGCGCCCGGCGCGCTCGCGCGAGCGGTCGAGGCAAGCGAGGCGGCGGGAGCGGACGAGCGGGCGGCGCACCGCCACTTCGATGGGTGCGGCCACTGGTGGGACGGCGCGCGCTGGCTGAGCTTCCCTCCGGAACACGCGCACGGCGAGGGGTGCGGGCACTACTGGTACGACGGCGACTGGCACCGCTTCCCGCGCGAGCACGTTCACGGTCCTCGCTGCGGGCACTACTTCCACGGAGGCCGCTGGAGCGAGTTTCCGAGCGCGCACATTCACTCGCCGGCATGCGGGCACTTCTACTACGACGGAGAATGGCACCTCTTCCCGAAGGGGCATGTCCACGGCGAGGGCTGCGGACACTACTACTGGGCCGGGTGCTGGCACGTCGTCCCGGAAGGGCACGTTCACGGTCTCGGGTGCGGGCACGTCTTTCTCGACGGCGAGTGGCGGGCGGCCGCGCCCGGGGCGGCGCAACTTCCGGAGGACCGGCTCGCGCGCGCGAGCGAACCCGAGCCGCCGCTTGAGCCGCGCCCCGAGGAGCGTTGGTTCGCGGGTGGCGAAGCCGTCGGTCCGGAGCGCGAGCGCGCGGCGGTCCGGGCGAGCGCGCCGGCCGAGGGAGAGGTCGCGCTGATCGAGCCGATTCCACCCCGCGTGCCGCCGGCGAGGCGCGAACCGATCGAGCGCGATCCCGGGCACCGATCGTACGTCATCTCGGGTCACATCGTCGTGGTGCCGCCGCCCCCGCGAGCGGCGGCGGCGCGCTGCGAGAGCGTTCCCCTCGGGCGCTGGGACCACGCGTTCCAGCACGTGCACTCGCCTGGCTGCGGGCATTACTACTGGATTGCGGACCGCTCGTGGCACGACCGGCCGTACCCCAACGCGCCCCACGTCCACCGCGCGAGCTGCGGCCACGACTTCTCGCCCACGACCTGGAAAAAGAGCTACGGGCGCTGACACGAGAGCCCGTTGCCCTGACCACATGCAACTTCACCCGGCCTCTTTTCCCGCCGGGCGCCCCATATGAAGGCTCCCTTGCAACGCCGCCTGGCCCGCCGGACGCCGCGGCGTCGCTTGCACGGCGCGCCCGTCGTATCCCACGATGCTTGATCCCCACGTCCCGCACTCTCTGACCCACTCTCGCCCGGAGCCGACGCCCGCGCGCGGCGACGCGTGTCGCGGTTCCCACCCGCGCCGGACGCCTCGCGGCGCGCCCCCCGGCGCGGCGACACGTCTCGCGGTTCCCACGCGCGCGGGACGCCCCGCTGCGCCGGCACGGGGCGCGACCCAACGCAGCGACACGTGTCGCACGCTTCACGCTTCCTGAGCTGCCGTGTCCCACGTTCTTTGTTTCGTGAGAAGGCCGCGCCGGACAAGCGATTGCCGACAGAGGTCTCGCGACCACGAGCCGCGAAGAGGCCAGAGGGCGTGCCCCTCGCCGCGCGTCGTCGACGGTTCCGCCCACATGGGGCCGCCGAGGGCCGGGACCCGTGCGTGGGAGCTCGCGAGGTTCCATAAGCCCTTCCTGCTGAGGCGCGAGCGGTGAGAATCGAAGAGCGTGGGACATGGGAATCGTCCGGCCCCAGGCACCACAAGCAGAAAGCCACATCGTCGCGATCCACCCTTACATACTTTCATGTTTGGTAAGTTTGCGCATACCGGAGGATTTGGTGTCGTGTCCCACGCTATTACGCTATTTGACCGCACCGTCCCACGTTTTTTGACCGCGCAGGGAGGGCGTGTCTCGTCGCGCGCTCAGCTGGCGCGCGCTCGGGCGGCGACACGTGTCGCACGCTTCACGCTACCTGAGCGGGCGTCCGGCGCCCCCCCCCAATAAAACACTACATACTTTTGCAAATGTGCATGCACAAATCCCAGGTGCCCTCATCGATGCACTTTGTGCATGAATAACCCCGGGTCGGAACTCCACCGGCCTCTATCCATGCACTTTGTGCACGGATAGGGGCCCCTCGCTTTTTGGCTTACCTTGTGGTAGGCAGGCGGGGCCCCGTGCCCCGATGCTGCGGGACCTTCGCTCCCTTCCCTTGAATGCGCGCTGGTGCGCCGGGACGCCCCCCGCGCGCCGCCACACGTGTCGCGCCCCTGAATCCGGCCACAACCCGGCTCAGCTGCGCGCCCGCAACCGCTCAGGGCGATTCCCTTTTTGGCTTACCTTGTGGTGGGGGCGAACTTTTTCCAACCGCCGAGCCTTTCGCGCACGTCGGCCTTCCTGAAGCGCTTGCCTTGCGAAGCCGCGCCGCGATCTCGTCGCCCCCGCCAAAGAACCCCGCTGGGGGAGCCGGGTCCATTCCCGGCGGCGCCCTTCTTGGCAGCTGGTCCTGTGCGCGCCGACAAAAAAACGACCCGATTGTCGGACTCGGATGTTAGGCTCTTGTTTGGAGCCGCGCAGCGACACTCCGTGAAACTCAGGGAGGACGACATGATTCCCGTTTCCATGCGCCGGGCGATCCGCAACGACCTCGATCGCACCCTCGCGCGGGTCGTGCTTGGTGCAATCGACGAGTTCACCGACGTTGTCGGCGAGACGCCCACCGCGACCGACGTCGCTCGCTTACTCGTGGGCGGCGCCGGGCGTGCCCGCGACCCCTGGGCGCAACAGCTCCCCGGGGGCATCCCCGTTCGTGACCTCCTCTTCGGCGGGCTGCTCGCGCGCCTCACGCCGGCCGACATTCGCGACGCCATAGCGATCCTCGAATCCCTCGGGCTGATCGAGCGCGCCGAGGACCGCCCGACGCGCCTCGCCCTGACGCCCCAGGGAGAACAGTATCTCCTCGGGCGGACGGAGCGCGCGACCGGCCTTCTCGAGCACCTCTTCGTGCGGCCCGACCGCGAGGGAGCGACCTATCAAGCCCTCCGCGAACTCCGCCGCAAGCTGGCTCAGGAAAACGACCTCTCGCCGGGCTACGTCTTCTCCGAGAGGACGTTGCGCGCCCTCGCGGCGAAGCGCCCCAAGACGCTCGACGAGTTGCATGCGATCCCGGGCCTCGGACCGGCCAAGATTGCCCGGTACGGGAGGGCGATCCTCGACGTCCTCGAGCGTCTCCCGCCGCGCGACGACTTGGACGAGTACCTCGCCACGTCCGTCTTCGATCCCACCTTCGACCTCCCGCTGGCCGCACCGTCCTTCGGCCCCGGCGCCAACGACCCGCCCGGCCGGCACGCGCACCGGAGCACCCTCGCCACGTGACGCGGCGCCGCGCGACCCCGCCGCCGGCTCAAACCCGGCGGCGGGGCCGGGGGAGACCGAGCTTGGGTCCGATAATCCCCCTTATGTTGCGTTGACGCGGAGAGCGACAGTCACTTCGGCGGCCGGAACTCTCCACCGCAGCCTCGGCCGTCGTCCCCGTTCCGAGGAACGGGTCGCGCAGGTGCGCTGCCCTCGTGTCGCCGCGAACGTCGCCAGCGAAGTTGCCTGAAAGGGCACGGCCTCGGGCGCTCCGGTCGCGGGGCTTCCACGGGGCGCCGCTCGGAGCGGCCATCGGCGCACGAGTGCCGCGCGGGGTGCCGCGCCTTTCCCCCGCGATCGGCCGGGAGAAAGCCGAGCTATGCGAGAACGAATCGATCGAGGGAATCGCGCACCAGCGGGTGGAGGTCCTTCGCGCGCGCGCGAAGGGCCGCGGCCGCCCCCTTTATCTCCGCGACCAATTCGGGGTCGAGCCGGTAGGGCTCCCCCAAGCCGAAGAGGTAATACGGGAGGTTGAGCGCGTTATAGACGTGAAGCGGCGAATCGGAGCGAAGATAGCGCGCAATGGCGCCGCCGATCACGCGGGGTGGATAGGCCGCCCGCACGGCGTCACGCAAGAACTGAAAGGCGGTATCGTCCGCAATGTTGATGAGCGCCTCGTCCAGGGCTTGCCGCCGGTGCGCCGCGTCGAGGAGAGGAAGGAGCGCCATCGCGAGGGCAAAGAGGCGATCGTAGTCGGCGGCCGGATCCACGACCGTATATCGGAGCGGAGTGAGGTAATAGGTGAGAAAGGCGACCGCTGCGTCCGCGACGGACGGGTCCTTTTCGAGCTGCGCGACCGCTTCTTCCCGGGAGAGCGCGGCGACGAGGTCGTAGAACGCTCCGAGCTTTGCCGTGGCCTCGTCGAAGCTCATGGCGGGGGAGCGAGCCGTGTGCCGCGCGCGCAGCTCCGAATAAGCTCCGGGCCCTGTCAATCTCCCGCGCGCTCCACCTGCCTATGCGACAAGACCCATTCCTCGCGCCCCTAATAATAAATGTGCTCCGGGGGCGGCTCGGGCCTGGTGGGCGGCTCGACCTCCGGGGGATTCTCCGGCGGAAGATAAACGGGCCCCTCGCGCCTTTCCGTGGTCGCCGTCGAACTGGAACCGCTCGGTAGAGCTTCTTCGGGTTCCGAGAGCGCCGTTCGTAGTGGATCCGGGCCGTACGCGTACTGGTCCAACGAGACAGGCGGACTCTCGGCGGGAGCGCTCGGCGGCGGCGCCGAAATCGGGCGGCGGCCCCGAGGGAGATCGTCCGACGGAATATAGCCAACGACCTTGTTGGTCGCTTCGGAGGTGCTGGCGCCTCGGGACGCCCCCGGAGCGGAGCCCGGGAGATCCTCCGCGTGGAGATACTCGGTCACGAGGATCTCGGTTCCGCCGCCGCTCGGAGGCTCTGAACCCATGGCCGCCGGCACGGCATCGCCTCTTCTCGCTCGTTCGATTTCCGCGAGGAGTCTCGCCTTGGCCCCCCGGTCGTCCTCGTCGAGCTCGGCGTCATCGAAGACCGTGAGCTCGATCTCGGCCCGATCGAAGTTGCCTTGAGCGATGTAGTCGAGCGCAAACTCCTGGGCTTCTCCGAACCGGTTCTCGACGTCGGTGAACGGGAAGATCTCGCGCGCCCGCTTGCGAAAATATAGAGCCTGCTTGGCGAGCTCGGCGCGCCGCAGGGGGTCGGACTCGTTCCTTGCCCTGGCGCTGATCTCGTCCGCCTCGTCGCGGTAGTGTTTGGCCACCACCTTGGCCACGTTCTGCGCCGGAATTCCCTCTTTTTCGAACTTCTCTCTTTTTTGGTCCGAAATGTAATGATTCAGCCCGAGACCGAAGATCCTCACCTTCGAACCGGAGACGTCAAGCCCTTGCTCCTCAAGCTTCTTGAGCGCTGCGATCAGTGTATGAGGCTTTGGCTTATAATGGCCGCTCTGGTTGGTGAGGAGCGTGAGCCGCCCTTCTTTCGCGACGATCTCTCCCGCGCAGAGGACGTCTCCGCCCGCAAATATGGATGAGTGGTGAATCCGGAAGGGCTGTCCGGCGACGACATGCAGGTCGCCGTCTGGCGACATGGCCCAGATCATGACGTCGCTTCTTTGCTCGATCCCCTTGCCGACCTCTCCAATCAGAGGCTTTCCCTCAGTGGTCAGGGGCTTGCCCCTGTGATGGAGGAGCCCGTCCTGCACCGTAACGCGCGTCTCCTCCCTCTGCTCGGGGGCAAAGTAGACGACGCCCTCCCTGGAGAGCCGCTCCCGCTGCTGCTCGATACGCCGAAGTACGGCCTGATACTCGGCTTCGGTAATCGCGCCCGACTCGCGCTTTTGCCGTAACTTCTTGATGTCGCGCTCCCAGAAAGCCTCCCGCTGTTTGCGGTGCTCCTCTGCGCTCAAGACGGTCACGTGCTCGCCTCTGTACCCCGGGCCGAGGGGCGTCGGCTTCGTCTTGACCCTGACGCCAGAGAAGAGCGTCATCCGCGGTCCTTGCTGGTTTTGCGGAACGTTTTGAACGTTCGTGACACGCGTGGGTTGCGGTCTCGGAGACTCCGGACCGTCCTCGTCCGGAGGTATGTACAGGACCCGCGAGGGCGGCTGCTCGCGAGCGGGCACGTCCTCCTGGGCGAGATAGAGGGGTTGCTCGCTTTTTGGCTCCTCTTCCGCGACGTCTTCCTCGTCTGGCGGGATATACAGGGTGCGGGTTTGCTCGGGAGCGCTCGGCGCCTTCTCGTCCGGCACGCTCTCGTCGGACGGGATATACAGGGTGCGGGTCTGCTCGGAAGCAGTCGGCCCCTCCTCGTCTGGCAGGTTTTCTTCGGACGTGAGATAGACCGTTCGGGGCTCTTCGGAGGTGGACGCCGAGGTCTGCTCCGGCACGCTCAGATTCGTAGTCGCAAGGGCGCTGCGCCGCCGGTGGGCTGCTTCCAGGGCCGCCTTCTTTATGTCCAGGGCGATGATCCGCGCGAGCCGCTCGATCTCAGCCTCGCGGCTGTCGATCGGAAGCGCAAGATCGATGTCCACCTCGCAGCTCGACAGCTCGACGTCCCCGAACTCGCCTTCGTCTGCCGCGAGGATCTGCTGCGCGCGCGCAACTGCCCTGCGCAAAAGGAGTTGCGCAAGCACCGCGTGGGCCTCCTGGACGTTGCCACGCGGCCGGATCTCAAGGCTCCTGTAAGTGAAGCCTGCCACGACGCCTCCGAGAAAGTGGAGCCCGACGTTTCCGGGAGACCGCTCCCCTCCCGCCCAACGCCCATCGAGTTTAGGGCGCAAGAAGGAGCAAGTCAACCCGGTGGTCGGCCGCCTCGGCGGCCGCTTCGCGTCTGCCGGTCCTCGCAAGCAGCCCGTCGTGAGAGGCGCTGCTCGCTCGCCGAGCGCTGTCTGCGGCGCGTTCGCTCGCGGCGCCCCAGGGAATTCGGAACGTGGGTGAGGCGCCACGTCCAACTACGGGTTACGTCGGATCTGGGCGCGCTTTGCCCGACCGGCGGGCCACGTGCCGTCGGGCGACCGAGAGCGGCGGGGCGGCAATCGCGCGGGCGAGACGCAGGAGGCCCCGCCGCGGGCGCACGGGCGCCGCTCCTTCGGCCCCAGCGGCTGCCGCAGTTGGCTTTTGGCCCGGCCGCGGGCGCCCGAGCGCCGCGCGGCCGAGTGCCGCGCGGCCCGCGCAGCGTCAGCTGGCTCCCTTCACCTCCACCGCCTCGATCGCCGGCTCCTGAAGGAGCTCGAAGAGCCGCGCCGTCGGAACTCTGGCGACAAGGGTCGCCTCCTTGCCCGCGGTGACGGCGCCGCCGGCGGCCTTCACCCGGCGTTCGGCGGCGGCGGCCGCAGGCGCCGAGCCCTCCGCCGCCCCTGCGAGCGCGATCTCGACCTCCGCCGCGCGCGCGCCCTCCGAAAGCGCCGCGCCGAAGAGTCGCGAGGCCAAATCGATCCAGGCGAAGAGGTCCTTTCGCTCGGCGAACCGCGCGATGTCGCCGGGAAGGACGTCCACCTCCAGGATCCCGGGCGCGCGCGGGCGCGGGCTCCAGAGGCCGTCCTGCGAGAAGAACGCGTCGAGGTCGGCGGGCCGCGCCCCCGCCGCCACGGCGACGACGAGGCGCTGCGGGCCGGCCCGCGGCGGCAGGCGCTCGAGGCGCGCCGCGAGCGGCTCCGAGATCCGCGGGTGGCGGCCGGCCGTGTAGCCTTTCGGGATGAAAGTCTGTGCGTCGGGCATGGTGGCTCTCTCCGCAGTCAACGTTCAGGGCCGCACGGGGGTCGCCGTCTTGAGGTCCGGCGCCGCGATGAACCCCCCGGGCAAGGTCTGCCCGCTAAAACCTCCGAGCGACGCAAGATAGAGGCGCTGCACGTCCGCGTTCTTCACACCGGGCGCCTGCGACTCTCCCGTCCAGCGGTCCTTCCACGGATCCTTCACGTGCTGGGTCCAGACGAAGTCGGGGACGCTGTCGTTGAGGTACGCGTAGTCCGCAACCTTTCCGTCGTTGTCGAACCGCACCCAGTAGCGGTAGGTGGTGCCGTCCACCTTCGTCTCGAAGAAGTACTTGTTCGCGTCCCCCACCGTCCCCGCCATCATGCCGGGGAGCTTTGCCCGCTCGCGCTCGGCGGCGCTCAGGCTTTCGGGGCGCAGCGGCTGCGTGTCCACGGAATTGATCGTGTAGTTCCAGACGTGCGTGCCCGGATCGCGCTCGATTACCGTTGAGCCGTCCTTGCCCACCGTCTTGTGCAGCCCCCAGAGCTGGTCGGGACGGAAGTCGAACTTGTTCTCCCACGCGATCATGTCCACGTCCGCCGCGTCGATCACCTCCTCCCGCCCGTCGGGGTGGATCACGGTGATCTTCTTCACGTCGTCTTCCCGATAGCGGTTGAGGTCCTTCATGTCGACGAAGTTGAACGCGTAGCGGCGCCCGGTGCCGTCGCCGATCGTGCGGCTGGTCATGCCCGGCGCGCGCAGCGGGGCGCGATCGCGCTCGTAATAGTCGTGGCCGCTGCGCGACCCGATCTCCTCGGTCTTGCCGCTCGCGGTCGAGATGGACTTGATGTACGCGTGCACCTCCCGCCCGTCCTTGAGCGCGATCACGTCCGGCATCGCGTAGTAGCGCGCGCCCTCGCTCCCCTTGTAGACGACCGCGCCGTCGCCCATGTGCGAGACGAGGGCGTCCACCTCCTTCGGCGAGAACGTCGCGACCGCCGCCTCCTTGAGGCTTCCGTCGCGCCGCACGATGACCGCCGTGGCCTTGTTCGCCTCCGCGAGGCGCGCCGCCTCCTCCACCGACACCTCGCGCGTGGACACGACCGCCCCGCCGCCTGGCGCGCGCGTCTCCAGCGCGTACTTCGCGATCTTCCCGGAGGCGTCCTTGATGGGCCTGAGGACGCTGTCGCCCCAGCGCAGCGCCGCCGTGTCCCCGGCCTCCAGGTTCGTCACGACCTTCACCGCGTCCTTCGCGCGCGGCATGTTCGACGTGCCGATCGAGGCCACGTTGTGGCACTTCCCCCACCAGCTCATGTCGTAGGTCTCGGAGACCTTGCCGTCGCCGGCGAGCGCTCCCGTCGAGCGGTTCTGCACGCGGTGGATCACGTCCTTCCCGCGCATGAGATCCTTCGCCTGCGCCTCGGAGAGCTGCTCGGTCCGTTCGACGCGACCGTCGCGCCCGATCACCTGGTGCTCGTAGGAAGGCGGCGTCCCCGCTCCACGGGCGAAGACGTGCCACTTCTCCCCTTCCGCATACGCCTGCACGATGCGGTCGCGCGCGGGGCTGTACGCGACGAGACGCCCGGTCGCGTCGAGGAAGTCGAACTTCACCCCGCCCGACGCGCCCGCAAGCGTCGCGCGATCTTCCGCCCGATCGCCGGGCTGGTAGCGGATCTCTCCCGTGCGCGACTTGAGGCGCCAGACGACGTCGGCGGCGTCCACTGGCGTGCCGTCGGCCGCGCGGTAGCGCCCGTCCCCGTCGACCTCCAGCTCGACCGGGCGGCCGTTCCGGATGGCCGCCGGCACCAGCCGGTCGCCCTCGCGCACCGGGATCTGCTTTCCGCTCGCGTCGCGCAGCGCGAACTTCGCGGACGCGGGCGCCCCCGCCTCGCGCAAGAGCTTGTAGGCGGCGTTGTCGATCGGCCGGTCGCCGCTCACGTCGATTCCCGTGGACGCCTCGAAGTCGCTCTCGCGGATCGAGCCGCTCGCGATCCACGACCCGCGGGAGAGCCCCGTGGGCGGGTTCGCGTAGTGCTCGAACCAGCCGTGCGCGTCCGCGGCCGCGTCCCCGCCGAAGACCAGGTTGTGCTTGGCGAACGAGATGTACTGGACGTCCCCGAAGTACGGGAAGTAGCCGACGTTCCACTGCGGGCCGTCGTAGCGCGACTCCGTCTTGAGCTTGTTCGGATCGAGCCCGTACTTCTCGAGGTACGCGGCGGGGACGATGTCCGACGCGCGCGGCTCCGCCGCGGGCGCGGCCGGCGGGGTGGGCGTTGCAGGCGTCGCAGGCGCGGTGGGTGCTGTCGGCGCGGCCGGCGCCGCGGGCCCCGCGCCGGGCAGAGGGTTCGGCACCCCGAGGAAGTCCGCGAGCGCCTGGCGCGCGGCCGGCTCGAACTTCGCGGCGTGTTCGTTGAGGAGCCGCAAGAGCGCCTGCTTCTCTCCGCCGCTCATGCGTCCGAAGTCGTACGCCCCGCGCACGAGCCTTTCCACCTCCGCGGCCGTGACGTTGCCGTCCTCGATCGCGCGGCGGCCGAGCTCGCGCACGTTGCTGTCCCCGTCGAGCCAGGAGAGCCACCCCGGCAGCGAGGGGCGCGCGCCCACGGCTACTCCGCGAAGCTGCGCGAGGAGTGCCGCCGCGGCCGGATCGGCGGCGGGGGCGCTCGAAGGCGGCGTTCGCGCCGGCGGCGTCGCCGGCGTAGAAGACGTCTCAGTGGTCTCGGCTGGCGGCGTCTCGAGATCGGGATCGACGCGGGGGGCGCCCACGCCCCCGGGGCCGCTCACGCTCATGGTCGTGCTCCTCTTGCTGGGGGAACTGCTCTCGCCCGGCCGGGCGTCCCCCTCGCCCGGCGCGCCCATTGTACCGCGGGGCGGCCCGAGTGGCCAGCGTTTGCCTAAGTATTGAAGCTTAATTGTGTTACAACCGAACCCGCCGCGCACGCAACCGGGGCGCCCGAACCGCGCAGGGCCTTGGATCGATTCCGGCGGCCGCCGCCCAAGCCACGGGGGCTCTTGACAGCCGGCGGGCGTGGGTGCGATACGTCGGCCCGTGACTCGGGAAGCCAAAGCGGCGAGCTGCGAAGAAACGTTGCCGCGGCCGCGCTTCCGCCGCGCGCGCGGGGCACTCCTCGGGGCCGGCGCGCTCCTGCTTTCGAACCCGCTCGCCGTCTGGTGCTGCGCCCCGCGCGTCGAGACGCTCCCGCCCGGCGCGACGCTCGTCGTGGCCGGCCGCGTCGAGACGCTCCACGCCCTGGCGCGCCGGCACGTCCCCGTTTTTTACGACGACCCGGCGATCCCGGGGGGGCCGCTGCGCGAGGCGCTCTACGAGGCGCGCGCGGCCGGCGGCCGGCTCTCGATCCTCTACCGGACGGTCTGGGACGACGAGGTGCACCCGGTCCCCGCGATCGACTGCGCCTACCGGCTGGCGCGGCGGATTTACTTCGGGACCGTGCGCGACGTGGAGTACGTGCGCGTCGACGTGAACCTGGCCAGCGGGCGACCGGTCGCGCTCGAATATCAGACAGAGCCCACGCTATCTCGCGATGAGCTGACTTCCGCTCATTTCCACACGATCGAGCGCGACCCCGCGCTCCCGATCGAGCTCTACGTCGTGAGCTGGAATCACCTCGTCTCTCGCCTGGGCGCGGAGCTCCCGGGCCGCGCCTTCGCCCGCGCCTTTCCCGAGGTGCGCCCGGTGACCGACGCCGACCGCTGGCGGCTCTGGCTCGCGCGCGCCACCTACTCGGAGCTCGCGGACTTCGGCCCGCTTTCGCTCGCGCGCGAGGCGCCGCTCCACCTCGGAGCGCTCCTCCTCGCCTGGGCGATCGGTCGCCCTCGATGGGGGCGCGGGAGGCAGGCTCCATGCGCGACCGGGAGAGCCTGACAAGATGGGTCATTTTCCCTGCTCGCGCGGCGCGAAGAGCCGCCGGTGTCGAACCGAGCTCGCGCCCGGCGAGGAACCGGGGAACCCCTTTCCTCGCCGATCACCCGCTCGGGGCGACACGTGTCGCGCAGAGATGGCGGCGCTCGTACGACCCGGCGGGGGCTCTCCCTCGAAGGGCGGCGGCGCGGGCCGCGCCCTCTCGGGGTCGAGTCCCGAGGGCTCGGGACCGCCGCGACCCGAAGCGCGGGGTCCGGCCCCTTCGGCGGCCTCCCTCGCGAGCGGCCGGGCCGCTCCCCGAGCCGCTCTCGGGGCGCCCTCGAAAAATCGAAAATTCGAGGGAGAACTTGTCGGACCCGTGTTGCATCCTCACGGGCAGTACCGATCGATCGGTACCCTCACCGAGAATGGAGAACGAACGATGGCGAAGAAAAAGAAGGCCGCCAAGAAGGCGGCGAAGAGGCCCGCGAAGAAGACGGCGAAGAAGGCGAAGGCGAAGAAGGCCCCCGCGAAGAAGAAGGCCGCGAAGAAGCGCGCCGGAGGAGGACGGCGCGGCGGCGGGGCCGCGTTTATGAAGCCCATGACGCCGGACGCGGCGCTGGCGCCGGTCGTCGGACCGGAGCCCAAGCCGCGTACGGAGATCGTGAAGAAGCTCTGGGAGTACATCCGGACGAAGGGGCTTCAGGACAAGACGAACAAGCGGATGATCAACGCCGACGACAACCTCGCGAAGGTGTTCAACGGCCGGCGTCAGGTCACCATGTTCGAAATGACGAAGCTCGTGAACCAGCACCTCAAGCCCTGAGAGGCTGAGGAACGTCCGGCGCCGGGCGCCGGCGCGCCGCCTCGCGCGGCGTGCCGGCGCCTTTCTTGACGCGCGGCGCGCTCCCTGGACAATGGCCCCGAAACACGCCGGAGGGGCGAATGTTGCGGGCGCTGGTCACAGGGGCGAAAGGGCACGTCACCGAACGCGTGCGCGCGGCGGCCGAGGGGTGCGACCTCGTCTTCCACACGGCCGCCGTCTACGACATGAGCGGAAAGACCGCCGCGGAAGTCGTCGAGCCCGCGGTCGTCGGGACGCGAAACGTCTTCGCGGCCGCCGCCGCGACAGGCGTAGGGAAGCGCACCGCGTCGAGGCAGTGGTCGTCTGCCCCTCGGGGATCGCCGGTCCCTACGACTGGAGGCTCACGCCATCCATGGCGCTTCTTGCGGACCTCCTCGACGGCCACGCGGTGCTCGGGCCGGGAGGGGCGAGCTGGGTCGGGCGGCCGACGTCGCGCGCGGACACCGGCTCGCCGCCGAGAATGGCCGCCCCGGGGAGCGCTACATTCTCGCCGGCGAGCGCCTCCGCAACCGCGAGGTGGCGCGCGCGCTCCGCGAGGGCCACTATCCATGCCCAAAGTGCCCGGCCGGCGCGCCGCACGTCCCGATCCGACCGGTCACGCCGCAGCACGCGGATCGGTTCTCTCGATCGCCGACCCGCTGAGCCGATCGCCGAGGAACGCGCGCCGCGCGAGCGCCGACGCCCCTTCGTGCTCCGCCAGAGCCCGCCCCTGGGAAACGCGGTGTGGTGTTCCTCTCGCGCGCGGCCCGACTTTCGCCCCCCTGGAACGAAGGGAGACGCGCCCGCCTTCCCCGCACCTCGGCCTCGGCGCGCAGGGCGGCGAGCCGGCGAGCGGCCTGGAACGGAGGGGAGCGCGCCCCCTTCCCCGCACCGGCGATCCGGGCCGGGGGGCCGCTCCGCGTTCGTCACTTTGCGAGTAGTCCTTCGGTGGCAGTCTCGGCACAGAGGCCGGCGGTCGAGGTCGCGGAGTTTCACCTGGAGAGCTTACGAGGCCGCGGCTGCGGGCTCCCCCGCCGGGCGTCCCGCCGGCACGGCCGCGCGCGTCACGAGCAGCGCGACCCCGCGCGCGCGTCCGCCTTCGTCCCGCATGCGCGCGAGCGTGGCGTGCGCCGCGAAGGGCGCGCCCTGGCGCGCGACGCACGTGGCGGGGCCGCTTGCCCGCCCGACCTCGAGGGCGGCCGCGATCCGCGACTCCAGCGCTTCGCGCTCGCCGCCGCCCTCGGCGAAGAGGCGCGCGGCCTGCGCGCCGATGATCTCGTCGGACCGGTACCCGAAAAGGCGCTGCGCCCCCGCGTTCCAGCTCGCGATCCTCCCCTGCGGATCGACGAGGACCACGGCCACGTCCTCGATCGCGTCAAGCAGCATCCGGAACCGCTCCTCGCTCTCGCGCAGCGCCTCCAGCGTGAGCCGCCGCTCCGTGACGTCGCGCACGACCTTCGCGAACCCCCGCAACGTCCCGAGCGAGTCGCGAAGCGGCGTCGTGACCACGTGCGCCCAGAACCGGGATCGATCCTTGCGCACGCGCCAGCCCTCGTCCTCGTAGCGGCCCTCCGCCGCCGCGATCTTGAGCCCGCGCCCGGGCTTTCCCCCCGACGCGTCCTCCGGCGCGTAGAAGAGCGAAAAGTGCCTGCCCGCCACCTCCTCCTCGCGGTAGCCGAAGATTCGCTGCGCCCCCGGATTCCAGCTGCTCACGTAGCCATCGCGGTCGAGGAGGAGGATCGCGTAGTCGCGCACGCCCCGGACGAGGATCGCATAGCGTTCCTCGGTCTGGAGCTGGGAGCGGCGGATCGCCGCGAACGCCCGCGCGATGAGGAGAAAGAACCCCCCGCGCATGATCGCGTTCCAGACGGGGATCGCCGCATGCGAGTATGTCCATCCGTTGAGCTGCTCGGCCACGTACCAGGCCGCGGCGCTCGCCGCCGACGCGGCGATCCCGGCGCGCAGACCGCCGAACCAGGTGGCGAGCGCGACCGGCCCGACGTAGAAGATCCCAAAGCTGATCTCTCGCCCGGTGAGGTAGTCGAGCGCCCCCACCGCGAGCACGAGCGGGAGCGCGAGCCCGACGATCGCCCGCGCCGACCGGCGCGCGCACCAGTCGGCGATCCGCCGCCACACCTCCCCAATCGCGTGGTCCACGCTCCCCTCCAGCCGGCTCGACCAGCATTATAGGATCGAGCGGCCCGGAGCGCCGCCCCCTCGCCGGCCGCCCGGCCGCCTCCCCCGCCAGCGCCCTCCGCGCCCGCGCGCCCCGGCGCCCCGGCGCCCCCGCCGATTGCAATCGGCCCGTCTTTTGATAGCATGTCGGCGCCATGGCCCGCTCCCGGAACGTCGCGGCGCCCGCGCAGGACGCCCTCCCCATCGAGAGAATTCTGCGCCCCTTCCAGGAATTCGCCGCCGTCGAGGCGTCCGGAGGGATCGTGCTCCTCGCCTGCACGGCAATCGCGCTCGCGTGGGCGAACTCGCCCTGGGCGGAGAGCTACGCCCGGTTCTGGAGCACGACCCTCACGATCGGCGCGCCGGGGTTCGCGCTCTCGAAGCCGCTCCTCCTCTGGATCGACGACGGCCTCATGGCGGTTTTCTTCTTCGTGATCGGACTGGAGATCAAGCGCGAAATCCTGGTCGGCGAGCTCTCGACCCCGCGCAATGCCCTCCTCCCGATCGCGGCGGCGCTCGGGGGAATGCTCGCGCCCGCGGCCATCTACGCCGCCGTGAACGCAGGCGGGCCCGGCGCGCGCGGCTGGGCCGTGCCCATGGCGACGGACATCGCGTTCGCGCTCGGGGTGCTCGCAATGCTCGGGCGGCGCGTTCCGCTCGCGCTCAAGGTATTCCTCGCGGCGCTCGCCATCGTGGACGACCTCGGGGCGGTGCTGGTGATCGCGCTCTTCTACACGGGGAAGATCGGGTGGGGGCCGCTCGCCCTCGCGGCCGTCGCGTTCGCCGCGCTCGTCGCCGCGAACTGCGCGGGCGTGCGCCGCCCGCTCCCCTACGTGCTCATCGGGATGGTCATGTGGGTCGCGATTCTGAAATCGGGCGTGCACGCGACGCTCGCGGGCGTGCTCGTCGCCATGACGATTCCCGCCCGGCCGCGGATCGACGTGCCCGCGTTCCTCGCGAGCGCGCGGGCGATCCTCGACGATCTGGAGGGCGCCGCAGGCGATCAGGAGAAGCGCATGGCCGCCGTCCAGGCGCTGGAGGTGGCGTGCGAGCACGTGGAGACCCCCTTGCAGCGGCTCGAGCACGCGCTTCACCCCTGGGTCACCTTTCTGATTCTTCCCGTCTTTGCGCTGGCGAACGCGGGCGTGTCGCTGCGCGGCGATCTCGCCGGCGCGTTCGCGGACCGGATCGCGCTCGGGGTCGTCCTGGGGCTCGTGCTCGGAAAGCAGATCGGCATCGCGCTCGCGTCCTGGCTCGCGGTGCGCACGGGCCTCGCGGCGCTGCCCGCGGGGGTCACCTGGCGGCACATTTACGGCGCCGCCTGGCTCGGGGGGATCGGCTTCACCATGGCCCTCTTCATCGCCGGGCTCGCGTTCGAGGACCCGGCGCAGCTCGCGCGCGCCAAGACGGGAATTCTCGCCGCGTCGGCGGTCGCCGGAGCGGTGGGCTGGGGGATCCTGCGGCGCGGCTCCGAGCCGGCCGATCAGACCCATCTTCTCCGGAAGCACCCTGTTTTAGGGGTGGGCGGCGTCCGGAAAATCCCGATTGATGCGGATTGTGGATAAGGGCCGCGCGA
>FWPU01006671.1_pt1 | contig 22668 bp, 23 predicted proteins | sample 2228361 | NCBI WGS metagenome assembly FWPU01 (sample SAMEA103939777, study PRJEB20133) | metagenome
GTTGGGGTGCGCCAGCGTGTGCGATCGTATCACAATCCTCCGGATTGTGGGGGCGCGACGCGGCGCAATCCGGAGGATCGCGGTACGGCCGCACACACAGGCAATGGCGAATGAGCAATCAGGGGCGCCACCTCTTCCAAAAAACCGAAATGTACCCTGCGCGATTCGTGTCTCGGCGGCGAGGGAGGCGTCGGACTGAGCAATCGCCGGCGTCGCCCGGCTCGATCAGCCTTCTCGTCTTGACAGGCGCCCCGCCCGACAGTATCCTGCCGCCGATCCGCAACGCCGATCGCGAGCGGCACAGCGGCTCGCATCACTCGACTGAGCATGGCCATTCTCTGACAGGAGGGAACGATGAGACCTCTCAGCAAAGTAGCGCCTGGTTGGTGGGACTACACCACCCTCGATCGCGCCATCCTCGACGACGCGGCGCGACTGACGGCCGAGGATCTGCTGCAACTGGCGCGGCCTGGCTTCACCGTCAAGTTCTACGACACGCTGGAGGATTTCTACCTGGCCGAAGCGCTCGAATACATCACCGCCTGGCGCCAGGCGACCGCCGACGCCCCTGCGGGCATCTGCGGCCCGATCGGTCCGACCGAGCAGCTTCCCCTGGTCGCGCGGCTGGTCAACGAGCTGGAGCTTGATCTTCGCCATGCCCACTTCTGGGCCATGGACGAATGGGTGATCGATGGCAAAGAGGTCGGCGTCGACCATCCTCTCAGCTTCCGGCGCGCCGATCTCGAACTGTGTTTCCATCGTATCCGGCCTGAGCTGCGTATGCCCGAGGAGAACCTCCATTTTCCGCAGGCGGATCTCCGCGAGTACCTGGCGAGCTGGGACCAGGCGCGTTGCGTCGTCATGCAGGGCGGCCAGGGCGAAGTCAAGCATTGGGCTTTCAACGACCCCGTCAAGCGCGAGGGGCCTTACGTCGACGAGCCGCCCTCGCCCGAGGAATATCGCAAGCTGACGACGCGCATCGTCGATTTGCATCCCATTACCCTCATCCAGAACGCGCGCACATCGGGCGGCGGCGTCGTCCAGAACGTCCCCAGCCAGGCCCTCACCGTCGGCCCGGTCGAGACCTGGAAGGCGGAGAAGGTGTCGATCTGGCACGCGGGCATGCACGATAACCCTTTCGGCATGCGCCTGACCACCTTGATGATCTCCAAGCGCATCGTGGACAGCGCCGTGCCGATGTCGTTGCTGGCCGATCATCCCAACGTTCAGTTCAACTTCTATCGCCCCGGCATCGGCGTCTGCGCCGTGGAGATGCACTGAGATGACCCCGCGCGCGTTTGCCATCGCTGCCCACCCCGACGACATCGAGTTCCTCATGGCAGGCACGCTGATCCTGCTGGGGCAGGCTGGCTATGAGTTGCACTACATGAACATCGCCAACGGCTCATGTGGGACGGCGCGCCACAGCCGGGAGGAGATCATCGCGTTGCGGCGCGCCGAGGCGCAGGCGGCGGCGGCTCTGATCGGCGCCGTCTATCACGAGAGCCTGGTCGACGACCTGGCGATCTTCTATGAGCCGACGACGCTGGCGCGCCTGGCCGCAGTGATGCGTGAGGTGGCGCCGGAGATCCTGCTGGTGCAGTCGCCGGTCGACTACATGGAGGATCACCAGAACGCTGCGCGCCTGGCGGTGACAGCCGCCTTCGCGCGGGGCATGCCCAACTTCCCCACCGATCCGCCGCGCCCCCCCGTGAGCCAGGAGGTCGCCGTCTATCACGCCCAGCCACACGGCAACCGCGACCCCTTGCGGCAGAGGGTGATCCCTGACCTGTATGTGGACATCAGCAGCGTGTTGGCGCGCAAGCGCGCGATGCTGGCCTGTCATCACAGCCAAAAGGAATGGCTGGATGAGAGCCAGGGGATGGATTCCTATCTGACGGCGATGGAGGAGATCTGTCGTGAGATCGGGGCCATGTCCGGGCGTTTCGCCTTCGCCGAAGGGTGGCGCCGCCGGCTACACCTGGGGTTCTGCGCGCCGGAGGCCGATCCGCTCGCGCAGGCTCTGGCCGGCTATGTATGGGCCAGACCGCAAGGAGACCTGGCCTGAGAGGAGCGCGTTAGCCTGCCGACTTTGACGCCAACTCTACGACGTCAGCGCAGCGCATTCTCCGCTCCCAACCCCGCAATGGAGGCTTTGGTCGGAGTTAGGCACGACTACTGGATTGGCCGCGTGGGGTGTTTGGATCACGGAGGCGCGAAGGTTCACGGAGAACACGAAGCACGAAGAGCACGAAGACCGCATCGGCGGCGACTCCCTTCGTGTCCTTCGCGCTTCGCGGTCTTCGCGTCCCCTTCGTGGCTTCGTGATCCAGGCCCTTCGCGTCCCCTTGGAGCCTGTCCGAGAACTCACAGATCAGGGGTGGGCGAAGGCATCGCCTTCGCCCACCCTTGACACTTCATCTGTGAGTTTGGGGATAGGCCCAAAAGCCTCCCACCCGTCAGGGGTAGATGCCGCGCAGCTTGGCCGCCTGCCCTACCCGCGTGATGGCCAGGATGTTGGCTGCCAGGCGGTTGTGCACGTGCTTGCGCTCAGCGATCACCATCACCGCATCGAAGGCGCGATTCATCACCTGTTCCAGGTGATGGTTGACCTGGTCTTCCTCCCAGAAGAACCCCTGCATGTTCTGGACCCACTCGAAATACGAAACGGTCACCCCGCCAGCGTTGCACAGGATGTCGGGGATAACGAAGATGCCACGATCGTGGAAGATACGATCGGCTTCTGGTTCGGTGGGGCCGTTGGCCGCCTCGGCGATGATTTTGGCTTTGACTTGGTCGGCGTTGCCAGCGTGCAACTGCTTCTCGAGGGCGGCTGGCACCAGAATGTCGCAAGGCAGCGTGAGCAGCTCCTGGTTGGTGATAACGTCCGCGCCGGGGTAGCCAACGACCGATCCGGTCTCCTGCTTATGGCGCAGAACGGCCGCCGGATCGAGGCCGTGTGGATTGTAAATGCCCCCGCGCGAGTCGCTGACGGCGATGATGATGGCGCCATCCCGATGCAGAAGCTCGGCGCTGATCGAGCCAGCATTGCCATACCCCTGGATGGCGACGGTCGCCCCATGGAGGTTCAGCCCCAGTTTCCTGGCCGCGCGACGCACGCATACCTGCGTCCCCCGGGCAGTGGCCTCTGTGCGCCCCAAGGAGCCGCCCAGCTCGATGGGTTTGCCCGTGATCACAGCCGGCGTGGGGTGTCCCACCGCCATACTGTAGGTATCCATGATCCACGCCATGATCTGCGGCGTCGTGTTGACATCGGGGGCCGGGATGTCGCGCTCGGGGCCGATCAGCGGGGCGATCTCAGTTTAGCGATCGTCCTCTCCTGCTGATTGGAGCGCTTTCTGCAACAGTTGGCGAACCACCTGAGGATTGGCCTGGCCGCGCGTGGCCTGCATCACCTGGCCCATCAGCCAGCCCAGGAGGCTGGTCTTGCCAGCCCGGTAGCGCGCCACCTCGTCGGGATACGCCGCCAGCACCTGGGCCACCGTCGTCGCCAGGGCGTCCTCGTCGCTGACCTGCGCCAGGCCCTCCTCCTGAACGATCGCGGCCGCCGAACGGCCCGTGTGGAACATCGTCTCCAGCACGCGCTTGGCCGTGTTCAGGTTGATCGCGCCGCGGTCGGTCAGGGTCTGAAGCTCGGCCAGCCCGGCGGGCGTCACGCGCGCGTCGCCGATCTCTTTCCCTGTCGCGTTGAGCAACCGAAACAGCTCGCCGCTGATCCAGTTGGCGATGAGGCGGGCGTCGCCAGCGTAGGCCCGCGCTGCCTCCTCGAAGAAATCGGCCACGGCCCGTTCCTCAGTGAGCAGGGCGGCCTCTGCGCGTCCCAGTCCATACGCGGCCACAAAGCGCTCGCGGCGCGCGCCCGGTAGCTCCGGCAGGCTCGCGCGCAAGTTGTTGATCCACGCCTCGCTCAGCTCCAGAGGCGGCAGATCCGGCTCCGGGAAATAGCGATAATCGTGGGCCGACTCCTTGGCGCGTTGGACGACCGTGCGCCCGCGCGCCTCGTCCCATCCCATCGTCACCTGTTCCACCGGCCGGCCCTGCTCGAGCAGGGCCACCTGCCGCGCGATCTCATACTCCAGGGAGAGGCGAACGGAGCGGAAGGAGTTGAGGTTCTTGATCTCGACTTTGGCGCCGAACTCGGGGGCGCCTGCGGGCCGCACGGATACGTTGACCTCGCAGCGCATGGCTCCCTTTTCCATGTCGCCGCTGGAGACCCCCAGATAGCGCAGGATCTGCCGCAGGCGTACGACGTAGGCGTATGCCTCCTCCGCCGTGCGCAGATCTGGTTCGCTGACAATCTCCAGCAGCGGTACGCCGGCGCGGTTGAAGTCGATCAGAGAGTAGCCGTCTCCGTGGATGAGCTTGCCGGTATCCTCTTCGAGATGGGCGCGGCGGATGCCGATGCGGCGCGTCTGTCCATCGGCCAGCTCGATGTCGAGCCAGCCCGCCTCGCACAGAGGCAGCTCATACTGCGAGATCTGGTACCCCTTGGGCAGATCGGGGTAGGTGTAATTCTTGCGGGCGAAGACGGCCACCGGCAGGATGCGGCACCCCAGCGCCAGCCCCATGCGCACCGTCTGCTCCACCGCGCGCCGGTTGATCGTCGGCAGGACCCCTGGCATGGCCAGGCAGACGGGGCAGACGTGTGTGTTCGGCGGAGCTGCTGCGTAGTCCGCGCTGCAGCCGCAGAACATCTTGGAGGCTGTCAGGATCTGGGCATGCACTTCCATGCCGATGACGGCTTCGTAGCGAGGGCGCATCGTCGGTTAACTCACCTGCCCCAGCAAGTAGTTTTGCAGCCCCATCTGCTCGATCTGGTCGAGCTGGGCTTCGAGCCAGTCGATGTGCTCTTCTTCGTCTTCCAGGATGTCTTCCAGCAGGTCGCGCGTGCCGTTATCCCCCTGCTCGGCGGCCAGGCGGACCGCGTCGTTATACAGCTTGATGGCCATCTCCTCGGCGGCGCGATCGTTGCGCAGTTGCGTCAACACATCGGCGCCGATGTGGAAGGGGTTGAGCCGGCTGACGATGGGCGTTCCCTCCAGGAAGATGATGCGGGCGATCAGCTTCTCGGCGTGGCCCATCTCGGTGATGGCGCGTTTCTCGGTGGCATCATGCAGGCGCTCGTATCCCCAGTTGGCGCACATCTCCGAATGGACGATGTACTGGTTGATGGCGGTCAGCTCTTCCGCCAGCAGCTCGTTCAACCGCTCGATGACCTGCGCGTTGCCTTTCATGGGATCCTCCTATCCGTGGCGCTGTACGAAGCGCGCCATGCGCTCCAAAGCGATCTCGATCTTCTCGTAGGCGGTGGCGTAGGAGCAGCGCACGTAGCCGGCGCCGCCAGCGCCGAACGCGCTGCCCGGCACCACGGCCACCTGCTCCTCCTGCAACAGCCGCTCGGCGAACTCCTCGTCGCTCATCCCCGACCCGGCGATCGAGGGGAACGCGTAGAAGGCGCCCTGCGGCTCGAAACATGGCATCCCGATCTGGTTGAGGCCAGCGACGATCAGGCGACGGCGGCGATCGTACTCGGCGCGCATCGCCTGGACGCAGTCGTCGTCCGCTGTGAGGGCTGCCAGCGCCGCCGCCTGCGCCGTCGTCGGCGCTGACATGATCGTGTACTGGTGGATTTTGCGCATCGCCGCCAGCAACGGCGCGGGCGCCGCCGCGTAGCCGATGCGCCAGCCAGTCATGGCGTAGTTCTTGGAGAACCCGCCCAACAGCACCGTGCGCTCGCGCATCCCAGGCAGGCTGGGCACGCACACATGTTCGGCGTCGTACACCAGGCGATCATACAATTCATCGGAGATGATCAGCAGGTCGTGGCGGGCGGCCGCCTCACACACCTCTTGCAGCAGGGCGCGGCTCATCACGGCGCCCGTGGGATTGTTGGGATAGCCGATCAGCAGGGCGCTCGTGCGCGGCGTGATCGCGGCCTCTATCTGTTGGGCGGTGACCTGGAAGCTGTCCTCGACGCGCGTGGCGATGGGCGCTGGAACGCCGCCGGCCAGCGTGACCTCCGCCGTATAGGCGACAAAGCATGGCTGGGGGACGATCACCTCGTCGCCGGGGTTGATGAAGGCGTTGATCGCCAGGTACAGCCCCTCGGAGACGCCGACGGTGACCAGGATCTCGGTCTCGGCGTCATAGACGACGCCGTAGCGTCGCTGCAAGTCTGCGCTGATGGCCTGGCGCAGCTCCAGGGTGCCGGAATTGGAGGTGTATTTGGTCTCTCCCCGCTGCAGCGAGCGGATACCAGCCTCCAGGATATGGCGCGGCGTCACGAAGTCCGGTTCGCCGATGCCCAACGAGATCACGTCGGGCATGGTGGCCGCGATATCGAAGAAGCGCCGGATGCCTGACGGCGGGATCTGGCGCACACGGTCGGCGATGAAATCGCGCAAACTGTTCCCTCCTTCTACGCGATGGGCGGCGGCGCTGCTCAATCGGCCCCGCTGAAGTCGACCTGCGAGGAGTCTCCCACGTTGAGGCGGCGATAGCGGCCGCGCACGACGGCATCCTTGCCGATCAGCGACTGGTCGAGCATCGTCTGGCAGATCTGCGCGCCCTCGTCGATGATCGAATCGCGGATCAGGGCGTTGCAGACATGCGCGCGATCGGCGATGGTCGCGTAGGGGCCGATCACCGAGTTCTCGACGCGCGCCGAAGGGGCGATATACACGGGCGGGATGATCGTCGTGTTGATGATCTCCAGGCTCTGGGGGTTGCTCCCCAACCGCTCCAGCAGATAGCGATTGGTGTGCAGGACCGTCTCCGGCTTGCCGCAATCCTCCCACACATCGACCGTGCGCGGCACCAGGCGCGCCCCTTGATCGATCATCAACTGCAGCGCGTCGGCCAGGTAGAACTCCCCCTTCGTCTGGATGCGGCGTTGCATCAGCTCCTCGATCGCGCGCATCAGCCAGGGGCTATCTTTGATGTAATACACGCCGATCACGGCCAACCGATGCTCGTCGGTCGTCGGCTTCTCGACCAGGCGGGCGATGCGGCCGTGATCCATGACCACGACGCCGAAACGGCGTGGGTCGTCGACCTCTTTGACATACAGGACGCCGTCGGCGTCGATCTGCGCCAGCGCCATGAGGTCGGTCTCGAAGATCGTGTCGACGAAGATGATCAGCACGTCGTCGTGAACGTGCTCGCGCGCCAGCCAGATCGCATGGGCCTGCCCCAACAGCTCTTTCTGCTCGATGTAGCGGGTTGGGAAGTGGTAATTGGCCTCCACGTAGGTGCGAATCTGCTCGCCCAGATAGCCGACGATGAAGATCACTTCCTCTAACGCGAGTCCGGCCAGCTTGTCAAGGATGTGGCCGAGCACTGGCTTGCCGGCGACGTTCACCAGGGGTTTGGGCTTGGAATAGGTGTGTGGGCGCAGCCGCGTGCCGAACCCTGCCAGTGGGATGATGACTTTCATTGTCTTTGCCTCGACAGATTCGCTGGAACCGGCCGCGCGCTCATACGATCGGGACGCGCCGCCACGCGGTGGCCTGCTCGTACACGTAGGCGGCGGCCAGCAGACGCTCCTCGTCGAACGCGCGGCCGATGATCTGTAAGCCGATGGGCAACCCTTGCTCGTCGAAGCCGCAGGGCAGGCTGAGGCCGCAGACCCCCGCCAGGTTGACGGAAAGGGTGTAGATGTCCGCCAGGTACATCGAGAGCGGATCGGACGCGCGTTCGCCGATCTTGAACGCTGTGGTGGGGCTGGTGGGACAGACGATCAGATCGACCTGCTCGAACGCCCGCTCGAAGTCCTGTTTGAGCAACGTGCGCACCTGGCTGGCCTTGAGATAGTAAGCGTCATAGTACCCCGCCGAGAGGGCATACGTGCCCAGCATGATGCGGCGCTTGACCTCGGGGCCGAACCCCTGCCCGCGCGTGCGGCGGTACGTCTCCCAGATATCGTCCGCGGCGACCGAGAGGCCATAGCGGACGCCGTCGTAACGAGCCAGGTTGGCCGACGCCTCGGCGGGGGCGATCAAGTAATAGACCGGCAGCGCGTACGCGGTGTGGGGCAGCGAGATCTCGCGCACCTCGGCGCCCAGGGCCGCGAATTGGTCGAGGGCGGCGCGCACGGCCTGTTCGACCGCAGGCTGCATGCCCGCGCCGAAGAACTCGCGCGGCGCTCCCAGGCGCAGGCCGCGCACGTCGGGTTCGGATCGCAGCCTGGCGACGTAATCGGGCACGGGCAGGGGCAGGCACGTGGCGTCGCGCTCGTCCTCGCCAGCGATGGCCTGGAGCAGGATGGCGGCGTCCCAGACATCCTTGCCGAAGGTTCCCACCTGGTCGAGCGAAGACGCGAACGCGACCAGCCCATAGCGGGAGACGCGACCGTAGCTGGGCTTGATGCCGACGACGCCGCACAGCGCTGCTGGCTGGCGCACGCTGCCGCCTGTATCGCTGCCCAACGCGCCCAGGCATAACCCGGCGGCGACCGCCGCCGCGCTGCCGCCGCTCGATCCGCCAGGGACGCGAGTCAGGTCCCAGGGGTTGCGTGTGGTGAAGAACGCTGAATTCTCGGTGGACGAGCCCATCGCGAATTCGTCGGTGTTGGTCTTGCCCAGGAAGATCGCCCCCAGCTCGCGCAGGCGACGGACGGCGGTCGCGTCGAACGGCGGGATGAAGCGTTCGAGGATGCGCGAGCCGCAGGTGGTGGGCGCGCCCTTCAGGCAGAGGACGTCCTTGATCGCCAGGGGGATGCCGAGGAGCGGCGTGCGTTCGCCTGCGGCCAGGCGGCGGTCAGCATCAGCGGCCTGTTCCAACGCCAGCTCCGGCAGACGCGTCAGATAAGCCCGAATCTGAGGATCGAGGCGATCGATGCGGTCGAGCAACGCGCGCGTCAGCTCGGTTGCTGAAAGCTCGCGACGGTCGAGCAGGGCGCGCGCTTCATGGATCGTCAAAGCTGCCAGGTCCACACGATCTCCTTGAGCGTCAACGAATGTTCTCACTGAAGCAGGAGCGAGTCGGCGGGCCGATGCCTCTGCCTCTTATGAGCCTACCCGAAAAGTTCCGGCACGGTCTCCTGACCGTGCCCCTGGCTGGTCAGGAGACCAGCCAGAACCGTTTTTTCGGATAGGCTCTTATCTCCCCAGATTGTCAACGGATGCCGTGCTGATTCAAGAACGGCCCGTACCTCTTGTCGACGCCCAAAATATGCTGCGAGAGCCAGTCCTTGAGGAAGTTCATCACTTCCAGCGACAGGGAGGCCTGCCCCTTGGCGAAGGCCTCGCGAAAATCGGACACTTTCCAGATGAACTGCTGATGCGCCATCTTGTGATCCACATAGTCAGGATACTCGAAGCGCGACATGTACTTCTCTTCAGCCGCAAAGTGCGACTGGGTGTAGTCGGCCATGCCCTGCAAAATCTGAGCGATGACCGCCTTGCCCTGGCCGGCCTTCATCGCATCGTGCAGCTCGTTGATCATGGCCATCAATTTCTGATGTTGCTCATCGAGCTCGCGGACGCCGACGCTGTATTTATCGCTCCAGGTCAGTAGAGCCATCTGTTCTCCCTCCGACACGGTTTCGCAAAAATGATCGCTCTTTATCGAGGCGCGACAACACGCCGTGATCCATGAACTTCTTCGGCGCGCCGCAGGCGTAGGGTCATTCAAGGATCGCGCGCACGCAAAAATGCCCATCCAGGGTGGCCGGCGCGTTGCGCAGGGCCTCCTCGCGCGGCAGCGAGGGGAGCACAACGTCATCGCGCAGCACGGTGCGGATGGGCAGGACTGTGGCCGTCGGCGAGATCGCCTGCGTATCGACTGTCTGCAGTTGCGCGAAATGGTCCAGGATGGCAGCGAGCTGATCGCGCAACTGCTCTTCTTCCTCCGCTGTCAGTCCCAGTTTGGCCAGTTCAGCGATATGACGGACATCAGCCAGCGTCAGAGACATCGCGGTCCTCCGTCGGGCCAGGGCGTGGTGGTTGGCTGGATTGGTCGATTATAGCACCCTGCTCGCGACGCGGCAAACACGAGTGGAGAGGCAGGGTGCGCTGGCAGTTGATTGGGATCGGGCAAAAGGTCCGACGATCGCGCACGAAGGATTCGCCACGGAGCGCACGGAGCATTGCGGGAGCGGTCTTCTGTTCTCCGTGCCCTTCGCGCCTCCGTGGCGCAGAGGGGTTGTCGCTAGCCGCGCTTGTCCAGCGGGATCCACGGCAGGTCGAGCGGCCCGATATAATCCTCGGTGGGGCGAATCAGACGATTGTCCTCCCACTGCTCCATCACGTGCGCAGTCCAGCCCACGACGCGCGCCATGGCGAAGATGGCCGGGAACAGATCGATCGCGATCCCCAACGTGTAGAGCACGGGCGCCGAGTAGTAGTCCACATTCGGATAGAGGCGGCGCTCATTGAAGTAGGGATCGACCTCTGCGACCTGTTCGAGCTTGAGGGCGATGTCGAGCCAGCGCTTCTCCTTCGCCACCTGGTTCAGCTCGATGGCCATGTGGCGCAGGAGGCGGCCGCGCGGGTCGAACACCTTGTAGACGCGGTGGCCGATGCCCATGATGCGACGCTTCTCGGCCTTGGCCTTCTCGAACCAGGGCTTGACGTTCTCGACGCTGCCGATCTCCATGAACTGCTCCATCGCCCCTTCGTTGGCGGCGCCGTGGAGCGGCCCCTTGAGCGTGCCCACTGCCGAGGTGATGGCGGAGTAAAGATCGCTGAGGGTGGAGGCAGTGACGCGGGCCGCGAACGTAGAGGCGTTGAAGCCATGGTCGGCCAACAAGATCAGATAGGTATCGAGCGCACGGCTGGCGATCTCGCTCGGCTCTTCGCCGGTGAGCATATACAGGAAGTTCGCGGCGTGGCTCAGGTCCATGCGCGGCATGATCGGCTCCAGCCCCTTGCGAATGCGGTCGAACGCGGCGATCGCCGTGGCGAACTGGCTGGTCAGGATGTACGCCTTCTGCAGCGTGGCCTCGCGACTGCGATTATCAGCGTCCAGATCGTAATGGCCCAAGAAAGAGACCGCGCAGCGCAGCACCGCCATGGGCACTGCCCCTTTCGGCGAGCGCCGCATCTGGTCGATCAGTTCCGTGCGCAGGGTGCAGCGGTGCTCGGCCAGGTACCGGTTGCTCTGGGCCAACTCGAGCCGAGTGGGAAGGTGACCATACCACAACAAGTAGGCCACCTCTTCGAACGTCGCGTTCTGCGCCAGGTCGTCGATGGAGTAGCCGCGATAGTAGAGGCGGCCGGCGATGCCGTCGACCTTGCTGAGCCGGGTGCTGGCGACAATGACGCCTTCCAATCCTTTGCTGACCTTCTCGGTCTCGGCGGCCGTTGACATGGTGGTTCCTCTCCTCAGCCTGAATCTTCCCACGGGGGAATCGATAGAAGCAATATATCTCCGTTCAGGACGCTGCTCCGCAAGCTAGTGTACGATTCGACGAGAATCAGCCCTGCCAACCTGCCGCCAGCAGGCGCCGAAAGCGCTCCGCCGTATCGGCGATGCCCACAGAGAGGGGGGTATGAGGCGCGTCCCCCAACAGGCCGCGCAGGCCGCTGTCGTCGAGCGCGGGCGCGATGGCGATCGGGCGGTCGCTATAGGTGATCAGGCCGCGCGCGCCCGGCACAGCCGCCTCGATGGCGTCGATGATGGCGTCGACCGTGACGACGTCGCTGTGCAGGTTGAACACCGGCGCGCCCTCGCCAGGAGCCAGCGCGCAGGCGATGAAGATGCGCGCCACATCGTCGACGTATTGCATGTCGGTCCGTCCGCCGAAGCCGATGTGAAAGCGCTGGCCGCGCAGCGCGGCCAGGATCGCTCGCGTCGGGTCCGAGGTCATCCCCTGATCGCGCCCCACGCCGTAGACGGTCCAGGGACGCAGGCCGATGGACGAGAGGCCGTGATCCTGCCAGTAGACGCGCGCGTTGCCCTCGTTGCACTGCTTGAAGACGCCATAGTGGCTGGTGGGGGCGAGCGGACCGCTGTCGGGCACAGGCAGGGTGGCGTAAGCCTCCTCAGGCCCGAACACGGCGGCGGACGAAGCGTAGACGACGCGCCGCACCTGGTCGGGAAAACGGCGCGCTGCCTCGAAGACGTTCAACGTGCCCAGGACATTGATGCGCGCGCCGAGCAACGGATCGGCGCGACAGGCCGGCACCTGCAGGGCGGCCAGGTGGATGATGTGCGTGATCCCCTGGGCCGAGATCACGCGCGCGAGATGATCGCCATCGGTGATGTCGCCAGCGACGAAGCGCACGCGCGCCATCTCATCGGGCGTGGCGATCAGCCGCAGGCGGCGCGGCTCAGGATCGAGATCGAAGGCGACCGGCGCATAGCCGGCGGTCACCAGACGATAGACCACCCAGGCGCCGATACAGCCCTGCGCGCCGGTCACGAGAAAACGGGCATCGCCAGACGTTGCGGATGGGGTCATCGCGTCCCTCGTCATCGGAGTAGAAGTGGGTCATCGTAGCGGTTCACCGTTGGGATAAAAGCGCCGCATGTCCTCCTGGGGCGATCTGGACGGGCGCAAGCTCCTCCGCTACGCGAGAACAGGAACAGCCACTCGTCGTCGATCAAGATTCGAAGCGGGAGCATTCTACAAGGGATCGCCGTTTGCTTCAAGCGATTTGCCCATCTCTGGGCGCTTGCGTACAATGGCGGCGATTACCTTGTGTACCCTAACCCTTGCTCGCCGCCTGGTCGGCTGGCATGTTGTGATGACGCTTCCCGGGGGGAAGCATCATTCCTTGCGAACCCTCCACGCGCCGCAGCGGTCAACGCAGCGCCCCCGGAGGGGGGAGAGCCATGGGCCTTTCACCCAAGATCCCAGACAGCGCCTGCCATAGGAGACGAGCGCTCTTTGTTGCGATCATCTTCCTCTGTGTGAGCGTCGTCCCTGTCTATGCTCAGGCCGGTGATGATCCTTTGGCGGCGTTGCCGGCGGAAGCGCAGAGCATCGTCCTCGCGATCAACCGCATCCGCAGTGAGCGCGGGCTGGCGCCTCTGGCGGTGCATCCGCTGCTCAACCGGGCGGCGCAGGACCATGTCGATGACATGGTCGCCCGCCGTCGCTATGGGCATCGCGGCGGCGATGGCAGCACCGTCACACAGCGCATCCAGCGCACGGGTTACGCCCTGGTCGGCCGCCCTGGCGAGAACTGGGTGGCGGTGCGCGACGCCGAGCGGGCCATCCGCTGGTGGATGAACGACGCCCCTCATCGGGCCAACATCCTCAACCCGCGCTGGCGCGAGATCGGCGTGGGGGTCGCGCCCCATCCAGGCGGCTGGGGGATGGTCTTCGTCACCGATTTCACCGAAGGCAGCGGCGATCAACTGGCTGAGCTGCCCGCCATCCAGGCCCCAACGCTCGCGGAGAGCGAGCCGGAGACCATCGACGTGCCTCCCGAGGGGATTGATTACACCGTGGTCGCGGGCGACACCCTGATCGGCATCGGCGTCCGCTTCGGCGTCGACTGGCCGCTGATCGCAGCCGTCAACGGGCTGACGGGAGACTCGCTGCTGCAGATCGGCCAGGTGCTGCGCATTCCGGGCGCAAACGCCCCAACGCCAACCGCCGCCGAGATGACCCAGATCGTCACCCGTCAAGAGGACGCAGCAGCGATCATCCCCGCCGGCCCCTACAAGAGCTACTTCGTCCAGCCGGGAGACACCCTGTCGGGCATCGCGACGCGCTTCGGCGTTAGCTGGCGCGAGCTGGCGCGGGCCAACGGGTTGGGAGAAGAGACCGTATTGCAGGTGGGCGTCGTGCTGCGCGTCCCGCTGCCGTCGCCTGACGCCGATCAGTCGGCGGCGGCGACGGCCGCTCAGCCAGCCCAGGCCCCCGGCGCGTCCACGGGGACGAACGCCGTCGCAGCCAACTCCTCTGTTTCGCCGGAGCCAACCGCACGCCCGGCCGCCGTGGCCGCATCTGCGCAACAGGCAACGGCGGCGAGCGCCGCTCTGCCTCCAGAGGCGTCGGCCACGTACGTCATCCGCCCGGGAGATACCCTCTCCAGGATCGCGGCGCGCTTTGGCATCTCGTGGCAGGAGCTGGCGCGGGCCAATGGCCTCTCTGAGCATGACATCCTGGCGGTGGGCGGCACGCTGGTGATCCCGCAAGCGCGCGGCGCGGCGGGCGGAGCGTCGGCGCGCACCCATACCATCGCCAACGGCGACACGATCATCGCCATCGCGCAGCGCTACGGCGTCGACTGGCGCGAGCTGCTGCGCATCAACGGCCTCAGCGAGACCAGCCTGTTGCAGGTGGGGCAGACCATCCGGCTGCCGTGATCATCAGCTTGCGATCGCTCGCACGGCATGGAACAGCGTTGTGATCTCCGACCCGGTGGCGGGGACGGCAAAGGGGAGATGCGCTTCATGATGGTAGAGTGGCCTCATGGGTCTCAGCCTCGCGCGCTGACGTCGGCGCCGTCGCTGCCGTTGTCCGGTCTCCGCAAAGCCACTTTGTTCGTGACCTGCCTGGTCGATACGTTCTATCCTGAAGTCGGCGAGGCGGTCGTCGATCTGCTCGAAGGGATAGGGATCGCCGTCGACTTTCCTGCCGATCAGACCTGTTGCGGCCAGCCGGCGTACAATGCGGGCTATTGGGACGAGGCGCGCGCGCTGGCGCGTCGCTTCCTCGATGTGTTCGCCGGCGCTGATGTGGTGGTCGCCCCGTCTGGTTCGTGCGCGGCGATGATCCGCCACGGCTATCTGGAGCTGTTCGCCGACGATCCGCCTGCTCTGGCGCGCGCGCGCGACCTGGCGGCGCGCACCTGGGAGTTCAGCCAGTTTCTGGTGGATGGGTTGGGGATCACCGATGTCGGCGCGCGCTTCGCTGGCAAGGTCGCCTACCACGCCTCCTGTCACCTGACGCGCGAGCTGGGCGTCGTCGAGCCGCCGCGCGCGCTGTTGCGCCAGGTGGCTGGCGCCCAACTGGTCGAGTTGCCGGGCCACGATGAATGCTGTGGGTTCGGCGGGCTGTTCGCCATCAAGATGGCGGAGATCTCGTCGGCGATGCTGGCGCGCAAGCTGAGCAACATCGCCCATTGTGGGGCCGACGTAGTCGTCCTCAACGATGTGAGCTGCATGATGCAGATCAACGGTGGGCTGTCGCGCGCGCGGCAGACGGCGCGCGCGGTGCATCTGGCGCAGTTCCTGGCCGAACATCGCGATCGATAAGCGATCGTTTGTCGCCGTATCCTGTGCTGGCCTGTAGCGACCCTGGGGCGTCGGGCCTTCTGAAAGCCCTCAGCGCACGCTGATCAGATCCTTGAGCTTGGCGAAGGTGGCTTCGCCGATCCCCGCAACCTTCTTCAGATCCTCGGGCGCGGCGTAAGGGCGTCCCTCGATGATGCGCTGCGCCTTCTCGGGGCCGATCCCCGGCAGCTTGTCTAGCTCCTCTACAGTGGCCGTGTTGATATTGACGCGCGCTGCGCCGCCCGCGGGAGCGGCCAGCCCCGCGCCGCCTGAGATGAGAGGCGCGGCCGCGACCTCTCCTTCGCGCGGCACGTGGATATGGGCGCCGTCGGCCAGAGGGAGGGCCAGGTTGATCGCCGCCAGATCGCCCTCCTCTGTGGCGCCGCCCGCTGCCGCGATCGCGTCGCGCACGATCGCAGTCGGCGGGAGCGGATACACATCCGGGCGCTGCACGGCGCCGCTGACGTAGACGCGGATGGGCGCTGGCGTCGGCGTGGGCAGGGGCGTCGGCGGGGGGATCAGCTCGATGGGGGCGCCCAGCGGGCGACGCATCGTCAAGACGACCGCGCCGCTGAAGATGGCCCAGGCCAGGGAGAGCAAAAGATAGGGACGTGCGCGGAGCCACCAGCCTTCCATGGGTTCCTCCTCAGGTGGATGGCTACACTATGCACGTCCCTACTCGCAACGCACTGACAGCGGAGTGGTCCGCTGGCGCTCCTTCTCCTCTTATGTTCCGCTCTGGGCGCCGGGGGCGCTGCCTGGGGCATGGCCCCCACTGGCGGCCAGCAACCGTTCGATCTCCTCGTCCACCACGCGGTCTTCGAGTTTGACGAAGATCGGCTGCGGCGCGCGCAGCGCCTGGCCAGGGGGCAACCGGTGGGCAGCCCAGGTCGCCGCCAGCTCCGAGGCGTCATAGCGCAAGGCGAGATGGGAGCGGGCGCTCTCCTGGTAGCTCTCCACATATTGCCGCCCCAGGAGCGAGCCGTCGTAGCCCAGATACTCATGGAGTTTCTGGGAAGAGAATGGCAGGAAGGGGCTGAAGAGGATGTGGAGCCAGTCGATGACCTGCAGGCAGACGTAGATGGCCGTCGCGGCGGCGGCGGGATCGGTTTTAATGCGCTGCCATGGCTCTTTGACGTTGAGATAGCGGTTGCCTTCCTGGGCCAGGGCCATCACCTCGGCCAGGGCTGCTTTGAACCGGCAGGCGGCGATCTGCGCTCCCACGCTGGCGAAGCCGGCCTCGACGCGCGCGAGCAGGGCGCGATCGGCGTCGTCGAAGGGGCCTGGCTCTGGCACGCGGCCGTCGAAGCGTCGGTAGGCGAAGTTGAGCACGCGATTGGCCAGGTTGCCCCACGTCGCGACCAGCTCGTTGTTGTTGCGGCGGACGAACTCCTCCCAGGTGAAGTTGACGTCGGCGGTCTCCGGCGCGTTGATGGTGAGGATGTAGCGCAGGGGATCGGGGTCGTAGCGCTGGAGCACATCGAGCACCTCGATCACCCAGCGGCGGGATTTGGAGAGCTTGGCCCCTTCGACGTTGAGGTACTCGTTGGCTGGCACGTCGTAGGGCAGGTTGAGGCCGCCGTAGCCGTACAGCATGCCGGGCCAGATGATGGTGTGGAAGGGGATGTTGTCCTTGCCGATGAAGTTGTAGATCTTGACATCGGGCGCGCGCGTCGCGTCCCACCACTCGCGCCAGGCGTCCGGCTGTCCGGTGATGGAGGCCCACTCGCGCGTCGCCGAGAGGTAGCCGATGACGGCGTCGTACCAGACGTAGATGCGCTTATCGTCGTAGCCGGGCAGCGGGATGGGCACCCCCCACAGGATATCGCGCGTGATGGGGCGGCCGCGCAGCTCCCCTGACTCCAGTTGGGCGCGCGTGAAGTTGAGGACGCTGGGGCGCCAGTGCTCTTTGCCCTGGCTGATCCAGGCGAGGAGCGGCGCGTTGAGTTTGCCCAGGTCGAGGAAGAAGTGTTCGGTCTCGCGGACGACGATATCGACGCTGCCGCACACCTTGCAGCGCGGCTCGATCAGCTCGATGGCGTCGAGCGTGCGACCGCAAGCGTCGCACTGGTCGCCGCGAGCGCCGGCGGTGTGGCAATAGGGGCAGGTCCCTTCCACGTAGCGGTCGGCGAGGAAGCCGCGATGCTGGTTGCAATAGAGGGCCTGCTGGACGGCTTTGTAGATATAGCCGCGCTCCAGGTGGCGCAGGAACATCTCCTGCGTCACGGCCCAATGGTTCTCGGTGTCCGTTTCCGTGAAGAGGTCGAAGGTGATGCCGAGTTGCTGGAATGTCTGCAGGAAGCGCGGGTGATACTGATCGACGATCGCGCGCGGCGTGACCCCCTGCTCTTCGGCGCGCACGGTGATCGGGGTGCCGTGCGTGTCAGAGCCGGAGACCATGAGGGTGCGGTTGCCGGCCAGGCGATGGTAGCGGGCGAAGATGTCGGCGGGCAGGTAAGCGCCCGCGATATGGCCAATATGCAGGTCGCCGTTGCAATAGGGCCAGGCGACGCAGACAAGAATCTTCTCGGACATGAGAGTTCTCCCTGAGCGATCGGCGCTCGGCCGTTCGAATGACAGTCGTCCATGCGCGCCCGCGCGGATGAAGCGCTCGCGCAGATCGAAAGGGAACGCTGACAGGTAGCGTGAACAGGGTGAGCAGGCCGTGGCGCGGATCAGGCCGGCGTCCTCACGGCGCGGGAAAGCAAGGGGTAGGGGGGAACCCCCCCCATCGTGCCGGTGGCGGCCGAGGCGTAGCGGGGATGCGGCCAGGGTTGGATGCGATACAGGTAAGGGATCATCGTGCTCTTTCCACAACAAGGCGATCGTCAGTCCACTGTTCCCATTGTAACACATCATGGGCAAATCGAGTAGCTCTGAAAACCGCTTCTGCACGGTCAGGAGATCGTGCCAGAACCTTTCGGAGCTTGCGAAGAACGACGACGACCATTAGACTGGGTGGACAACCCAGGCCAACTTGCGCGAAGCGAAGCTTACAGCGCACTCCGTGAGTCTTATTTGATCATGGAGGGTCTACAGCATGATCCCTATAGAAAGGGCGCGTGCCCTGCGGGAGACAGGGGAGTCCGAGGCGGGGTATCTCCTCATCCTTCTGTGGGGAGGGCGGGTCCAGCCCACCCTCATCCTCGCCCACCAGCTCCACCCATCTGCGGTAGCCTGCATCGTCTCGCGCGACACCCATGATCCGCCTGTGGGCGTCTTGCGTCGCATCCTGCCCCACGCTGCCGTTGCCGATCCGATCCTGGTAGATCCTTATCGCACTGCTGCCACGTTGAGCGCGCTGGAGCAGGCCCGCAGCCGATTCCCCCACCTGCGACCTATCGTCAGCGTCACCAGCGCCACCGTGCCCATGACCGTCGCCGGTTACGAGAAGGCGCGGCATTGGGGATGCCCGGCTTACTATATCAACACTCGCGGGGGCGAAGCCCTCGACCTCACCCGACCGGACGAGTCTGATCCTTTGCGCATGCAGGTCAAGGTGGTGGACTTCGTCCGCATCCATGGCCAGGAGCCTGTCGCGCCGGAGCAGACCACCGCCTACGCCACCACTTTGGAGGCGCGGCGCGCCGCAGCCCTGGCTTTGGGGCGCGGCGGTCGGCCAGCCGCCGAGGTCCTGGCCTGGCTGCGGGGCAACAGCCCGTCGCGCGAGGAAACCGCCACGCAAGGGCCTAAGAGCAAGCGCTGGCCTGCGCACTTCACAGCGTCCCATCGCGGCGTCTTCCTGATGCTCGAAGAGCACGGCCTGATCCGCCAGGTTCGTCACAGCGCCCACGCCGTGTCCTTTGTGATCCCGGAGGCTGGCGAAGGGGAGTTCCTGCGCGGGGACTGGCTGGAGCAATACGTTCTGGCTGTGGGCCGCGAGTTACAGGCGATGAACCTGCTCCACGACTGCGCAGCGGGGATGCGTCTTCGCGCGGGGGATGCGGAGCGCGAGCTCGACTTCATCGCCACGTTCCGTGGCATGGCCCTGATCGCCAGTTGCAAGGCGGTCAGGAAGCCGTGGCAGAAGGGCTACCTTGATGAGCTGGGCGCCGTCGCGAAGATGCTGGGCGGCGACTATGTCACGCGGCTGTACATCACGGATGGGCGACGGGCGCCGGCCTCGCCCGGTCAGACCGACCCCTTCGTTGCGTTCGCCCAGCAGGCCCGCCAACAGCGCACCGTCATTGTGGCGGGTGAGGAGCTGCCTCGTCTCGACGAGGTGCTGCGACGCGAGATCGAGACGCCCACCTACCCGCCCCGCTAGCGAGCGCGGATGCGATCGGCGATGCTGGCGCAGGCGATTGGGGAAGGAGACGCGCGCCCTGCGACCGTCCAGCTTGGCGAGTGGCGCGGCTCTCCGCGCCGGGCTGGCGTCCTACCTGGGGCGGGATGAATAGGAGGAAATTCTTATGAAAGATCAGAGGTAACGCTGATGTGCGGTGCAGCGGAAACTGGTACCCTGGAAGCTGGTAGCCCGAGGGCTGGGGTAGGCGTTGGCGGCGGAAACATCCGATCATTGGTTCGTCCGGGGGGCGGCGATGCAAGGAAGGCCCGCGAGCGCGATGGTCACTCTGGGCGCGGCGACGCCGCCTGGCGCGCCGGAGCTGCGGGCGCCTTTGTCCCGCGGCGCGCTGCGCTGGGGAGGTACGACGAGGATGAGGAGGTCAAGACAACAGCCATGTCTGATAAACAGCTTATCGTGAGTGCCGAACGGGTCAGCGAACTGCTGGCAGTACATGACTTCATCGAATTCGCCCTTCTTTTCGGATCTTTCGCTCGCGCGGCCCCTCAACCATGGAGCGACGTGGACATCGCCATCCATGTTTCGCGTCCTCTGGCTCTATTGGAGCTTGGGCGACTCACGGCAGCGTTAGAGCGCGGCCTTGGCCGGGATGTGGATGTGCTCGTTTTGAACACCGCTCTGGACCGCAATCCGGCCCTGGCCTACAGAGTGATATCGGAGGGGATGTTGTTGTTCTGTCGTAGCCGCAAGACGTTTGTGGATTTCAAAACAAGAGCCATACTTGGGTATCTCGACACCGCTTTCCTGCGGGCGATGATCGCGCGCGCCTTCCTGGAGCGTTTGGAGACAGGTCGGTTCGGCACAGGAGGATAACATGCGAGAGCGATTGCAGCGTCTGGACGCAAATGTGCGAGAGCTTGAGCGCTTTCGTCAGATGTATACGAGCGAGGATGTACGTCGGGAGCCTCATCTCGAATGGGCACTGCGATATGGCCTGCTCGAAGCTATCCAGATCGTGATCGATGTCAGTTGTCATTTGGTAAGTGAGAAAAACCTGGGCGTGCCCGCTACCTATGCCGAATGTATAGAGCTGCTGTGTCGGGCCGGGCTCCTGGATAACGATCTGGCCGAAGCTGTATTGGGGATGGTCGGCCTGCGCAATGTGCTGGTGCATGAGTACGTTTCTATCGATCTCAGGCGTTTGTACGGACTGCTTCATCGATTGGACGACTTCCGGTCATTTGTCAAACAGGTTAGCCCCCATATCGGATAGCGGAAGGGACCCACTGTGGACCTACCGATCTGCCCTCTCTGGCCATCGAGTCGCCTGCGCAGCGAGCATCCCGGTCGCAGGCAGAACGTCTGTCATTCAGTTAGCTGGAGAAAGCCATGATCATCCTCAACTTCTCTCATCCCTTGACCCAAGATCACCTCGCCCAGATCGAGCATCTGGCGGGCCGTCAAGTCGAGCGCGTCGTCGAAGTGCCCAGCCAGATCGACCCGCAGCAGCCGCTGGCGCCGCAGGTCGTCGCCATGGCCGACGCGGCCGGACTGACGCCCCAGGAATGGCAGTCGCTGCCCATCCTGGTCAACCCGCCGTCGCTCAACTACAGCGCAGTGTTGCTCATCGCCGAGCTGCACGGCCGCATGGGCTACTTCCCGACGTGCGTGCGCCTGCGGCCGGTGAAGGATGCGCTGCCGCCTCGCTTCGAGGCGGCGGAGTTGTTGAACCTGCAGGCCGTGCGCGACACGGCTCGCCAGCGGAGGTGATCCTGATGAAGAGCTATCGCAAAGAGCTGTGGTTCCACGTGCCTGCCCGCCGTGACTTCATCAACATCACGCCCCAGGTGGAGGAGTGCCTGCGGGAGAGCGGCGTTCGAGAGGGCCTGTGTCTGGTCAACGCCATGCACATCACCGCCTCGGTGTTCATCAACGACGACGAGCTTGGCTTGCATCAGGATTTTGAGGAGTGGTTGGAAGGATTGGCCCCCCACGAGCCGGTGAGCCACTATCGTCACAACCGCACGGGCGAGGACAACGCCGATGCCCATCTCAAGCGCCAGGTCATGGGTCGGGAGGTCGTGGTGGCCGTGACGAATGGCCGGCTCGATTTTGGCCCGTGGGAGCAGATTTTCTATGGCGAATTCGACGGTCGGCGCCCCAAGCGGGTGCTGGTCAAGATCATCGGCGAGTGAAGCGGAGGGCGCGGGGAGGCCGGGGGGCGCTGTGGCTCAAGGTGGATCGGGCGCCTGAGATCGAGCGGTTGGAGATGGGTTCTCCCGTTCGTCGTCGGGCATCGCCGCGCCGAAGGGGCGTTTTGTCCAGGAGGATGCTGATGACACAACGATCCTTGGTCGTGACGGTGGAGATGGTGACGCCGGTGTTTTTGGGAGGGGCGGATCCGCGCGGCGCGCCAGAACTGCGACCGCCGGCTTTTCGCGGGGCCATGCGCTACTGGCTGCGGGCGCTGCTGGGCGCTGCCGGCGAACAGGTGATGCGCCAACACGAGGATTACTTGTTTGGTGTGGGTGGCGACCAAGCTAACGCCGGTGCGATTAGTTTGCGTTTTTCACCACCCCCAAACGCACCTCAAAGGACCTATTCGGATCTGGCGAAGGGACGAATAGGAACAGGCTATCTTTGGTTTGCTGCACGTGGCACAAGAGCAGAGGCCGAACGCTCGGCGATTATGCCTATGACTTTTCCGCTTATGCTCTCTTGTCCGTGCAGTAAGCAGCCTGAGCAAGGCTTGGAGCGGGCTGCAGCAGTATTATGGCTGTTGACACGACTGGGCGGTATTGGCGCTCGCAGTCGGCGATTTGCTGGCGGGGTGCAGGTATCGGCTGTCGAGTCGGCACATGATAGCGAAAGCATCATCGCCAAACTACCTGTCCGCGCTAATTCGCCTCAAGAGCTGGTTGCCGAGATCGTTGAGGGAATCCAAGCGGCGCGTCACGCCTTTGGCGTGCAGCAGCTCATCACATCACCTCCGTACCTATTCGATGTATTGCATCCTGGAAGATGTCGGATTTTTGTGCTCAACCATACCTTCGGCTCTTGGAAGGATGCCGTTGAGAAGATCGGACAGGCGTATCAAGGCTTTCGCCGTCTACGGCGGCCTGACTACAATGTGGTGAAGGCTGCTATGACCAGCAGTCAGGATTTGAAGGGAACCGTTGAGCGGGCGGCGTTTGGGTTGCCCATTCCATTCTTCTACCGTTCGCTGGGTA
>FWPU01006672.1_pt1 | contig 22667 bp, 20 predicted proteins | sample 2228361 | NCBI WGS metagenome assembly FWPU01 (sample SAMEA103939777, study PRJEB20133) | metagenome
GGGAGCCAGGAAGGCGCGTGACTCCGAATGCATGGCGCAGTCAACCGCAAAGGGTATTACATCCCTGGAGCGGCGCTGGTCTCACAGGCAGGCCCTCAGTGTATCCTCTTCTCGTAGCCCTGCCACTCCTTCTCCCGCAGGATGTACTTCTGGATTTTGCCCGTGGCCGTCTTGGGCAGGTCGCCGAACTCCACGTACTTGGGCGCCTTGAAGTGGGCGATGCGTGAGCGGCAGAACTGGATAAGCTCCTCGGCGTTCACGTCCACGCCGGGGCGCCTGGTCACGAAGGCTTTGGGCACCTCGCCCCACTTCTGGTCGGGCACGCCGACCACACACACCTCCAGCACGGCGGGGTGCTCCATGAGGACCTTCTCCACCTCCTGGCTGGAGATATTCTCGCCGCCGGAGATGATGATGTCCTTGGCCCGGTCTTTAAGCTCTATGTAGCCATCGGGATGGCGCACGCCCAGGTCGCCCGAGTGGAACCAGCCGCCCTTGAAGGCCCTGGCGGTGGCCCCCGGGTCTTTGTAGTAGCCAGACATGACGTTGTTGCCCCGCATCACCACCTCACCCATGGTCTGGCCATCGCGGGGCACGTCGTTCATGGCCTCGTCCACCACACGCAGGCTGGTGCCGGCAATGATGTAGGGCACGCCCTGACGTGACTTGAGGCGGGCGCGCTCCTCCACCGGCAGATCGTCCCAGCCGGGCTGGATGGCGCATATGGTGTGAGGCCCGTAGGTCTCGGTCAGGCCGTAGACGTGGTGAATGTAGGCGCCCATGCCCTCCATGGTCCTGATGACCTGGGGCGCCGGCGGCGCTCCAGCGGTGGTGATGGTCAGGCCGCGCAGGTCCTGTCCCTGGGCCGCCGGCGAGGAGTAGAGGGAGACAAGCACCGTGGGAGCGCAGCACATGTGGGTAACGCCCTTCTCCCTGATGAGGCGGTACACCTCCACGGGGTCCACGCGGCGCAGGCAGACGTGGGTGGCGCCCACCGCAGTCACGCCCCAGGTGAAGCACCAGCCGTTGCAGTGGAACATAGGCAGGGTCCACAGGTAGACGCTGCGCCAGCTCAGGCCCACCTCCAGCGCCTCGCCCAGGGCATTGAGGTAGGCCCCGCGGGCGTGGTACTCCACGCCCTTGGGCAGGCCCGTTGTACCGGACGTGTAGTTGATGCAGATGGTGTCCAGCTCCGAGTCCAGCGCCTCCCGGTGGTCGCCTGGAGGCGCCGAGGCCAGGAAGGCCTCGTAGTCCGGCCCCGGGATGTCCTCGGCCCTGGGTGCCACGTCCACCACCTGGACGAACAGGCCCACGCCGGGCACCTGGTCCTTGAGCGCCCGCACCGTGGGCGCCAGCTCCGAGTCGAAGACCAGCACCTTGGAGCCGGAGTGGTTGAGGATGTAGGCGATCTCCCGCGGCGAGAGCCGGATATTGAGGGCCACCAGGATGGCGCCTATGCGCAGCGGCCCGTAGTGGGCCTCCAGCATGGGTGGCAGGTTTGGCACGAGGAAAGCGACGCGGTCCCCCTTTCTCACGCCGGCCTGCCTCAGCGCCCCCGCCAGCCGGGCCACGCGGTCGAGGAACTGGGCATAGGTATATGTCCTGTCCCGGTAGATGACCGCGGGCTTGTTGGGATAGACAGAGGCGCTGCGCTCCAGGAAGGCGATGGGGTCCAGGTCCTCAAAGGAGACTCGCTCATTCATGTGTCGTCCTCCCGATGGGCCACTCGCCAGGCCCTGTGTCATGTCTCGCATCTGCCTTTCAGGGCCAGCCCCCTCTCTGGCTCTCCCCCATAGGGGGCGAGAACGTCCCTTCCCCCCATGGGGGAAGGCCAGAAGGGGGCCATGTCCCTGCCCCCCTTGGGGGAAGGCCAGGAAGGGGGCATGGTGCCGCTGCCTTCAGCAGGCGGCACCATCAACACGCCGTGGGCCTTACCATCCGATGGCGTAGCACGCCCGCCGGGGGTCGGCGCCGGTGCTGAGGACTCCCGTCTCGGGGTCCCGGCGTGCGACAGTGGCGCCCATGCCGCATACGGGCACGCGCTTCACCTTGTGGCCCAGCGCCTTCAGCTCCTCCGCCGTGGACTCGGGGATGCCGGCCTCCAGGTTGAGCTGGCCCGGATAGTACACGTGGGGGTAGAAGGAGTTGGTGACGCTCTGGGTCGAGAACCTGGGCGCCTCGATGGCCTCCTGTGGGTCCATGCCAAAGACCAGCGTGTTCAGCACAAGCTGGAGGTTGGCCTGGGCCTGGTCGTCCCCTCCGGGGCAGCCGACGGTCATGATGGGCACCCCGTCCTTGAGCACGATGTAGTTGACCAGGGTGGTCCGGGGGCGCTTGTGAGGCTCCAGGGCGTTGGGATGGCCCTCCCGCAGGTTCAGCATCTCCATGCGGGTGCTCAGGCAGCAGCCCAGCTCCGGGAAGAACACCGACTTGGCGAAGGCGCCGCCGCTGGGCGTGGCGCAGACCATGTTGCCCTCGCGGTCCAGCACGGCGACGTGCGTCGTGCCGCCGTCGTTGCCGGAGCCATCGGCGACGGCGGTGCCCTTCACAGGCGCATGGGCGGCGCCGGGCCTGGCCCTGGAGTAGCGCCACGGGTCGCCGGCCGGCGGTAGCTCCGGGTAGGCGCGGACCGGGTTGATGAGCCTGGCGCGCTCGGCGGCGTACTCCCTGGACAGCAGGCCGTCCAGCGGTACGGTGGCGAAGTCGGGGTCACCGTAAAAGGCCTCCCGGTCGGCGAAGGCCAGCTTGAGGGCCTCGGCCACCGTGTGAATGTAGGCCGGCGAGTTGTGGCCGAGCCTCTTCAGGTCGAAGTGTTCCAGGATATTGAGCGCCTGGAGTAGAATCGGCCCCTGCGTCCAGGCCGACTGGCCGCAGACCTCATAGCCCGCGAAGGTGGTGCGGGCCGGCTGCTCGTACTGGGCGTGGTAGCTGGCCAGGTCGTCCAGGTCCAGGATGCCGCCCACGCGCTGGGAGCACTGGGCGATAGTCCTGGCGACCTCGCCCCTGTAGAAGGCGTAGCGGGCGGCCCGCAGCCCGGCCAGGCGATGGCCCGGCGTGCGCGCCTCGGCGGCGGCCAGCCGCTTCAGGGTGCTGGCCAGCGCCGGCTGCACCAGGAGGCTGCCCGGCTTCGGCAGGGCGCCATCCTTGAAGAAGACGTCCATGCCGCCGGGCGGGTACTGGGCGAACTGCTGGCGAGTCTCCGGCGCGTCCAGTCGGCGCAGCATGTACTCGTAGTTGGGTATGCCGTGCTCTGCGTAGTGGATGGACGGGGCCAGCACCTCGCCCAGCGTCCTGGTGCCGTAGCGCTCCAGCAGCGAGATGAGGGCGTCCACCACGCCGGGGACGGTGAAGGACAGGTGGGCCAGCGGGCCAGGCCCTGTGGGGATGCTGTCCAGGCCACGGGAGCGGTAGAACTCGATGGTGGCCTTGCCCGGAGCGGTGCCCTGGCCGCTCAGGGAGAGCAGGTCGCCGCTGGCGGCGTGGTACAGCATGAACACGCCCTCGGCGGCCAGGGAGTAGGAGGCGATAGGCTCCACCACCGCCGCCGCGAACCCGGCGGCCACCAGCGCGTCGAAGGCGTTGCCGCCGCTCAGCAGCAGCCGCATGCCGGCCATGGAGGTCAGGTAATGGCCGCTGGAGATAATGCCCTGGGTAGCGTAAATCACCGGGCGCCCCGTGGGCGGTCGCGCCGTGTCGCCCTGCTCCAGCACATAAGTCCTGCCGGTCACCCTATGCTCTGCCTCCTTGCTCCTGCTATTGGCCGCTCGTCGCGGGCGCTGCGAAGGTCAAGGGCTGGCCTACTTCTTGACCTTCCTCCAGAACTGCTCCAGGTTGTTGGTGGGGCGCCAGCCAAGAATGCGCTTGGCCTTCTCGTTGCTGAACTTCTGGTGCGGGATGTCGGCGAAAATGTTGAAAATCTCGCACCGGGACGGCAACTGCTCCAGCGGGATGCTCAGGGCGTGGCGGAACGCCTGGGCGGCGTCGCCCCAGGTCACCGAGAAGGGCGTGAAGTCCTGGCCGTCGGCCGAGTGGTCATCGGGGAAGCGGAAGTTGTAGAAGAGCAGGGTGATGACGTAGATGTCGTGCTCCTCGGAGAAGGCCCTGCATATCTCCTGCCCCAGGGACTTGGTCAGGGCGTACAGGCCCGTGCCCGACTGGGAGGGGATGTCCGGCCCCAGCAGGTAGTCAAAGCGCTCGTAGGTCGGGCCGGCGATGGTGAAGTGGGGGCCTGTGTTGATGACCCGGCGGATGCCGTGCTTGACGGCGGCGGTCATGACGTTGTAGCAGCCGCGGGCGTTGACATCGAAGGCAAGCTGGCGGTCGTGGCGCAGCACCGACAGGTTTATGATGGCGTCCATGCCCTCGGCCGCGGCTACCACGGCGTCCAGGTCGCCGACGTCCACCTTGCGGTACTCGTGGCTGGTGTCGGCGTCCTTGATGTCTGTGAGGCGCAGGCGGTGGTCCTTCTCCAGGGCCTGGACCACGTGGGGGCCGAGCATGCCCGTAGCACCGTAAATGACGACGTTCATACTACGCTCCTCATATCTGGCTGGGCACGTAGCCCAGGGACTTCTGTGCCGCGGTAGTCAGGTAGCGGGCGTTGGGCACCACCGACTGGACGTGGAAGATGTTCCAGCCCGTCACGTCGGCCACCAGCGCCTTCTCCACCGCCTGGAGCAGGTCATCCCTGTACAGGGCCGACGTGGACACCTGGGCTGACGGCGTGGCGTCCAGTACAGGCTCGCCCAGCCGCAGGCAGATGATGTTGAGCTTCCTCTCGCGGGCGAACTCCCGGCACACAAACTCGCCCAGGTGGTAGCACAGGGTCGGGGCGTCGGTGGTGGGCACGGGGCGCCAGCGCTCGGTCACGGCCAGGTCTTCGGGGTACCTGTCCAGCACCTTCAGAGAGCTAAGGAAGATGACCAGGGGCACCCGCTCCTCGGCCGCAGCCCACAGCAGGTTGTAGGTGCAGCGCATGGCGTAGTCAAGCTGCTCCGATGCGCTGGCCTGTGGGTCGCACTCCCCCGAGTGGATGATGACGTCCATGCCCCGGACCAGCAGGTTAGTCCCTGCGTCGTGGCCCAGGTCGGAGCGGACGAACTCCAACCTGGCAGGCGTCATCCTGCGGTCTGTGAGCCGCACCTGGTGATTATGGCTCAGCCAGGAGCCTATCTCCGACGGCAGCCTGGAGGCCGCCGAGGTAATCAGGACTTTCATGGGGATCCTCTTTGTTGCTAGTGGCGCCGGGCCCCCTCTCTAGCTCCCCCAAAGGGGGGCGAGGACCGTCCCTTTCCCCACAGGGGGAAGGTCAGGATGGGGGCAGGGCGCATGGGAAAGGTCTTGTTAGTCTGTCTTGTCACGTTACATCCGATGGCGCGGGGCCGCCGGCCCTGGCGCGCTGCAACTGCTCCGTGGTGGCTGGTGGCAGCCGGGCCAGCTCCTCGTACAGCTCAGGGGGTGGATGCACGTCCCGCAGGGCCGGTATGACCACCTCGCCCATGAGCCTTATGGAGCGCATGACCTTGTCGTGCTGGATGCCGCCGAACATCATCCAGTTGCTGACGTGGGTGACGCCCAGGCTGGCGGCGCGGCGGAGCCTGGCGATGACGGTGTCAGGGCTGCCGAAGAACAGCCGGTCCAGCAGCCCTTCGTCATCCAGCTCGCCCTCGTAAGGCCCGGAGCCGACGCAGCCGTTGACCACCTCCAGCCGGGACAGCGCCCTGCCGGCGCGTACCTGCCAGCGGGCGTAGTCGAGGGCTGCCCGGGCCTCGGCATCGGTCTCGGCTACGTGGGTTATGGCCTGCATGCCCAGGCGCAGGCCGTGATAGGGCTTGCCCAGCTCCTTGTGGGCGTGCACCAGAGCGCCCAGGTGGGCCTTGACGCCACCGGCGCCCAGCAGGCCGGTGGTGATGGGCATCATGTCCCACCGGGCCGCCACCTTCATGGTCTCGACGCTGGTGCCCGCGACCCAGAAGGGCGGGTGCGGCTTCTGCAAGGGCTTGGGCCAGACCGTGACCTCCTGGGGGAGCTTGACGTACCTGCCCTCGTAGGTGAAGGACTCCTGCCGCGTCCAGGCCATGACCAGCACTTCCAGGGCCTCGTTGAACCGCTCCCGCGACTCCTCGACGCTGACACCGAAGCGGGCGAACTCGTGGGGCTGATAGCCGCGGCCCACGCCGCAGATGAATCTGCCGCCCAGGAGGTTGTCCAGCACGGCCACCTCCTCGGCCAGCCGCAGCGGTTGCCAGATGGGCAGCACCAGGACGGCCGTGGCTATCCTGAGCCTCCTGGTGCGCTGGCCGATGTACAGGGCCTGGAGCAGCGGCGACGGCGACATGCCGTAGTTGGAGAAGTGGTGCTCGGCAATGAGGCAGTAGTCAAAGCCCATCTCCTCCGAGTACTGGAGCTGCTCGACCCCTTCCTCGAACAGGGTCTTCCAGTCCCGCAGGCCGGGGTTGGGCCACTCGTAGAACAGTCCAAACTGCATTTCGGCAGCCAGCGTGCTCTGGATGGACAATGGTTAACGAGTACTATAGCGCATGGCAGTCCAGATAGCAATGGCCTGCGCTGGACGCGCCGCTAATCGTATCCGCCTATGTGGGACTCGCGGGATGGGCCTAGCCGCCTGTGCCAGGACGGCCATAAGCTGAAGTCGGAGTAGCGCGGCGGCAGGCCCTGGAGGGCGCGGCCTCGCCAGTCAGCGCCTCTCCAGGAAAGCAGGGGTAAAGTCACGGGTCCCGGTAACGGTGGAGCAGGCAATGGCAATGGAATTCATGTGCCCCATGTGCAGCAGCACCATGACTGCCGAGTCAGACGAGGATATGGTCAGGGAAGCCCAGGCCCACATGCAGCAGGCCCACAACCAGACCATATCCAGGGAAGAGGCCATGAGGATGTTCAGCTCCACGTCCCGGTAGGGACGGCGCCGGCGGCCAGCTACCTCGGCGCCTACCCGTTGGCTTTGGTGCCGGACGGGACCTCAGGACCGGAGAACTCAATTCGCCGGGTGATTATCCTGGAGGGTGAGACGACACCTCCCGAGAGGCAGAACTGGATGGCCTGCTGGAAGGTCAGGTTGGTGTCATAGACGTCCTGGAGGGGCAGAATGGCCACCCAGCCGGTGTAGGGCGTCGGCGAGGTGGGCACGTAGACCACCGCGAGGCTGCGGCCCTCGCCGTCCGTGGTGATGGCGGTCAGCAGGCCGATGGTCCAGGTGCCCGTGCGGGGGTACTCCAGGAGGACCACCCGCTTGAAGCCGATGTTGCCCGGTCCTGAGAAGGACTCCACAAGCTGCCTCGATGCGCCGTAGACGCTTCCAATAATGGGCAGCCGGTGCAGCAGCGCCTGGCCAAGCCCGAAGACCCGCCGCCCCACCATGTTGGCAAAGAGCAGGCCGGCCAGGTATATGAAGACCATCTCGATGGCTAACCCCAGCCCCGGCACCTCCCGGTCCAGCACCAGTCTGATTGCCGGCTGGAGCAGCCCGTCCAGCGAGTTGAAGACGAAGCGCAGTACCAGGAAGGTCAGTGCGACAGGCAGGACCAGCAGCGCACCAGCGATGAACGTCCGGCGGATGTGACGGATGAAGACCTTCCCGCTGCCCCATGCGTACCAGCGTCCCACTACCATTGGCCCTGGCTCTCCTTTGCTCCCCTAGCGTGCTTCCTCCCGGCGCCACCTCCTCCCCACACCCGGAAATACCTCATGGAGTATACCACGCCCTGAAAGCAACGGCAGGCGCGGGCCAGCGGCGCCCCGCTGTGGTACAATTTTGCGTGACCCGGTGCTGCCCGACTGGCGTCGAAGGAGGGACCAATGGCTGGACAGGAGTTGCCCCAGGAGCTGCTGGACAGGTACAGGAAGGTATCGGTGGCCACGGTGTACAGCGGGGTGAGGCAGCTAGGCTACGAGCCGTGCTTCATGCGCGGCGTGCGGGCCTTCACCCCCGGGGCGCGGCTGGCCGGCAGGGCCAGGACGCTGCGCTTCGTGCCGCCGCGCCTGGACATCCAGAAGGAGACGCAGCGCGGCGAGGCATCGCCCGAGTATGCAGCCATGGGCTCCTGCGGGCCTGGCGACGTCCTGGTGTGCGACGCCCTGGGCAAGGCCCACGCCTCCATCGGCGGCGACGTCAAGATACTCCAGCTCAAGATGGTGGGCGCCGAGGGTATTGTCACTGACGGCGCCATCCGCGACCTGGACGCCGTCAGGGCCTACGGCCTGAAGCTCTTCGCCGGCGGCAGGACCGGGGCCATCGGCGTGCCAGACGTCTGGCCCTTCGAGGCCAACGTCACCATCCAGTGTGGCGGCGTGGCCGTCCGCCCGGGCGACCTCATAGTAGGCGACGACGATGGGGTGGTGGTCGTCCCGAAGCATGTGGCCGCCGAAGTGCTGGAGTGGGCCGAGGAGCACGAGCAGCACGAGGAGTACATCAAGGGCCTCATCCAGAAGGAAAGGGTCGCCCCCGGCAAGTACTACAACGCGGAGACCTTCAAGAGGCTGCACGAGGAGCGCAGGCGCTAGGCCAGCACCAGGCACGGGCGCCTCTGGACATCGGTGCAAAGGAGGCACTTATGGCAGACCAGGAAATCACCCAGGACATCCTGGAGCGGTACAGGAAGGTGACGGTGGCGACGGTGTACGGCGGCGTGCGCCGGCTGGGGTACGAGCCGTGTTTCATGAGGGGCGTCCAGAACTTCACGCCAGGGCAGAAGCTGGTGGGCCGCGCCCGGACGCTGCGCTTCGTCCCGCCCAGGCCGGACATCATGAAGGAGGTCCACAAGGGCGAGGACTCGCCGGAGTACCACGCCATGGGCGCCTGCGGCCCGGGGGATGTCCTGGTGTGCGACGCCATGGGCAAGAGGTACGCGGCCATCGGCGGCGACGTGAAGCTGCTGCAGCTCCAGATGAACGGCGCCGAGGGAGTGGTGACTGACGGCGGCATCCGCGACCTGGAGATAGTGCGCAGCTACGGCCTCAAGGTCTTCGCTGGCGACCGCACGCCCATGGGCGGCGCCGGCGAGATTGACCCCTTCGAGGCCAACGTCACCATCCAGTGCGGCGGCGTGGCCGTGCGCCCCGGCGACCTTATCGTGGGCGACGACGACGGCGTGGTGGTGGTCCCCAGGCAGGTCGCCAGGGAGGTCCTGGAGTGGGCCGAGGAGCATGAGGCCGTGGAGGAGTACATCAAGGGCCTCATCCAGAAGGAAAAGGTCGCCCCCGGCAAGTACTATCCCATCACCGAGGAGACGGTGAAGCGCTACCGCGAGTCGCGCAAGGTCAGGCGGTAGTGGATTGTCAACGTTGACTTGATGCATCGCTTTACCCCCTGTAGTCCCCCTTCTCAAGGGGGACAGCCTGGAGTTCTCCCCCTTACGAAGGGGGAGCCAGAGGGGGTCAAAAGCCCCATCAATTCATGAGTGACGCACCACTAGTAGTCTGTCACCAGTGATTTGATGACAGGCCTGGCCCCCTTTCTGGCCTTCCCCCTGTGGGGGAAGGCACTGTTCTCGCCCCCTTCGGGGGAGAGCTAGAGAGGGGGCTGGCCTCTGGCCCCCTTTCTGGCCTTCCCCCACAGGGGGAAGGCACTGTTCTCGCCCCCTTCGGGGGAGAGCTAGAGAGGGGGCCAAGCCTGTCATCAAATCACAGGTGACACACCACTAGCTGCTTAGCGTGCTGGCTGGTCAGTCAGACAGCTAGGCGGCTGACATGCCAGGCCAGCCAGTCATCCAGCCGTCCGGCTGTCGGGACAGCGGGACAACGGTGGCGCGGCGGCAAACACAGGCTATGCCTTGCGGGGCCACAGGCGGGCCTGCCCAGGAGACCTGTGCCTGTCGGCCCGCTGGGATAAAAGGGGACGGAGGTTACCATGAAGGACCAGCTAGTCCTCTACCAGGAGACAGATGGCATCGCCATCCTCACCCTCAACAACCCCGAAAGACGCAATGCCCTGTCCGAGGCCATGCTGTCGGCCCTCAAGGCGCGGCTGGATGCCATCAGGGAGGACAGGAGCATTCGCGTGGCCATTATCCGCGCCGTGGGGCCGGTCTTCAGCTCGGGCCACGACCTGCGGGAGCTTGTTGACCGGGACGAGGAGAGCTACGCCCGCGTCTTTGCCCTGTGCACCGATGTCATGGAGGCCATTCGTGGCCTGCCCCAGCCGGTGATAGCCCAGGTCCAGGGCCTGGCGACCGCCGCCGGCTGCCAGCTTGTGGCCAGTTGCGACCTGGCCGTCGCTTCGGAGGACGCCGCCTTCGCCACTCCGGGCGTGAAGATCGGCCTGTTCTGCACTACCCCCGGCGTCGCCCTTGGCCGTGCCGTGCCCGCCAAGAAGGCCATGGAGATGCTGCTGACAGGCACCCCTATCTCTGCCCAGGAGGCGCTGGCCTGCGGCCTGGTCAACAGAGTGGCGCCCCCTGGCGAGCTGGAAACGCAGGCCCTGGCGCTGGCCCGGCAGATCGCCTCGGCCAGCGCCCACGTGGTAGCCATCGGCAAGTCGGCCTTCTATCGGCAGATGGCGCTGGACATACCCGAGGCCTACCGCTTCGCCCAACAGGTCATGGTGGACAACCTGCTGGCCCACGACGCCCAGGAGGGCATCAGCGCCTTCCTCCAGAAGCGCCCTCCCAGGTGGGAAGGCTGAGCCAATGGCGCCGCCACCATGCCTCAGGGGCCTGTGACAGGACTTCAGCCATACATGACGGGGGTCTCGCAACTCCAGGGACGAGGGCCCGCATTCCTGCTAGCCCTGCTGTGTTTGCTGGTGGCCGCCATGACAATTGCCTGCCGCTCAGGGCCTCCTCCCATAGTCTTCGCCTCGGACAGGGATGGCAACCAGGAAATCTACCTGATGACGGCCACCGGCGGGGACGTGCGCAACCTCACCAACAGCCCGGCCCGGGAGTGGGCGCCCATCGTGTCGCCGAGCAGGAAGCTGGTGGCCTTTCTGACGGAATCGGGCGAAGGGGACGCCATAGACGTCATGGAGCTGAGCGGCAAGTCCCGCATGCGGCTCACTCCTTCAGCCAGGCGGCACTACGGCCTGCGCTGGTCCCCAGGGAGCAACCGCATCGCCTACGTCGCCCAGCAGGAAGGCGGGCCTTTCATCTACGTGGCGGGCCTCCGGCAGTCGCAGCCGCAGCTACTGACCACGCTGTCCACCGACGACGTGGGCGACTGGTCGCCGGACGGCCAGTGGATTGCCTTCGCCGTGCGCGGCGGCGATGGCAGGGGCATCTACATCCGCAACCCCGACGGCGTGAACCAGAAGCAGCTCAGCAGGGGGCCGGACTATAGCCCCAGGTGGTCGCCGGACTCCCGGTGGATTGCCTTCCTGTCCGACCGCGACGGCAACCCCGAGATTTATCTGATGAACGCCAGCGACGGCAGCGGGCTGAGGCGGCTCACCCAGACGGAAGCCCCCGAGTACCAGTTGTCCTGGTCGCCGGACAGCAAGCGCCTGCTCTTCGTATCGGAGCGGGACGGCAACCCGGAGATATACACCGCCGACATCGAGGGGGCCAGCCAGGCGAGGCTGACCTTCAACGGCGTGGCCGACGAGCAGCCCCAGTGGTCGCCCGATGGCAAGAGGATCGTCTTCGTCTCCCACCTGTATGACAACCCGGAGATTATCGTCATGGACGCCGACGGCAGCCACCAGTCGCGCCTGACCATCAGCCCCGGCCAGGACGCCAGCCCCTCCTGGTGATGTCCTGGCCCGGCCAGGGGGCCTTCTCATGCCTGCTCCTGGCCGGCCCACTCCTCCCAGGCCTTCTGGAGCCGGGCCTGGGTGCGGGCGTGCTCCTCCCCCAGGCGAGTGATCTCCGGGATGTCCTGCCGCTGTGTTGCCGCCTCAAGCTGGCGCTCCAGGTCGCGCAGGGCCTCCTCCAGGCCCGTGATGAGCTGCTCTGGCCCGGCCTCGGGCGCTCGGGGCGGCTGCTTTCTCTGCCCCTGGGATGAGCGGCGAGGCGTCTCCCTGGGGGCGCTGGCGGCCCTGGGCGCCGGCTCCTGCCTGGCGCGCACCCACTGCTCGAAGGGCCCGGGGAAGACACGCACGGCCCCGCCTTCGGCAATCCATAGCTGCTGGGCCAGCAGGGAGACAAGCTGGCGGTCGTGGGACACGAAGAGCAGCGTGCCCTCGAAGGAGAGCAGCACCTGCTCCAGGGCCTCCCGGCTGGGGATGTCCAGGTGGGTCGTCGGCTCGTCCAGCACGAGGAAGTTGGGCCCGGTGATGAGCAGCCGGGCCAGGGCGAGCCGGCTGCGCTCGCCGCCGCTGAGGGAGCCGACCAGCTTGTAAACGTCGTCCCCTCTGAACAGGAACCGCGCCAGGTAGGAGCGGGCCTCGGGCACCGGCACGTTCCGGGCCTCCAGCAGGGCGTCCAGGACGGTGGAGCCGCCGGGCAGGTCGTCCAGCCCCTGCCTGTAGTAGCCCGTCCTGACGTTCTGGCCGAGCCGGACGGCGCCAGAGACAGGCGGCGTCAGGCCCAGGAGCGTCTCCACCAGGGTCGTCTTGCCGATGCCGTTGTCCCCGATGAGCGCGGTCCTGGAGCCGCGCTCCAGCTTCACATCCGGCACGGCCAGCAGCTCCGTCCGCCTGTCCCCGCCCGCGAAGCCCACGCGGAGGCCGTGGGTGCTCACGACAACCTGGCCGGTGCGGCTGACCGCCCCGGAGGATATGTTCACAGTCTCCTCTCGCTCAGGCGCTTCGAGGCGCTCCAGCCTGTCCAGCCTGGTGGCGCGGCCACGGGCCTCCCTGGCCCGCTGGCCGGCCCGGTAGCGCCGGATGAACTCCTCCTCCCTGGCGATGAACTCCTGCTGCCGCTCGTACTCCCGCTGCTGGCGCTTCACCTGCTCCGCCTTGAGGGCGCGGTACCTGGTGTAGTTGCCGGGGAAAAGCTGGAGCCGCCCGTGGTCCAGCTCCCACACCTGGTCTACCACGCGGTCGAGGAAGTACCTGTCGTGGGACACGACGATGAAGGCGTGGGGAAAGCGCCCCAGGGACTCCTCCAGCCAGGTCAGGCCGTTGAAGTCCAGGTAGTTGGTAGGCTCGTCCAGCACCAGCAAGTCGGGGTCCGAAAGCAGCGCCCGCGCCAGGGCCGCCCGGGTGCGCTCACCACCGCTGGCCGAGGCCGCCGGTGTCGCCAACGCCTCGGGCGACAGGCCGACGCCCGCCACCACGCGCTCCATCCGGCTCTGGTAGTCGTAGCCGCCCAGGGACTCGAACTCCTGGAGCAGCGAGGCGTAGCGACGCTCGGCCTGGCGGCGCTGGGCGTCCTGTGCCCACTGGATCTCCAGGGCGCTGGCGGCGATCTCGCCCTCCACCTGGAGTATGCGCTGGAAGGCCAGCATGACCTCGTCCTTCAATGTGCCGCCGGTGGACAGCTCAGCGACCTGGGGAACGTAGCCTATGCGCAGGCCGCTGGCCCGCGTGACAGTGCCACTGGTCGGCTCAAGCTCGCCTACCAGCACCCGCAGCAGCGAGGTCTTGCCGCCGCCGTTGGGCCCCACGATGCCGGTGCGCGCGCGGCCGGCCACCTCCAGGTCCACGCCAGAGAAGACCTCGGTATCGCCGTAGTAAAGGCTGAGTCCAGATGCCGATATCAGTGACATTTACTTGTCTCGGTCAGTGGCGCTGGGCCTCTCGGGTGCGCGGACTGCCGGCCATGGCGTCAGTTGTCGGCGGGCACGGCCTGGGCCTCTCGGGGGGCCGCCACGCCCGGCCCGATGTACCTGTCGAACCACGCCAGCATGCGGGCCAGGTACTCCTCCCGCATCCTGGGATGGCCCATGCGCAGGAAGAGGTGGGAGCACTCGGGGAAGCGGACGAACTCCACCGTCTTGCCCAGGCGCTTGAGGGCCACAAAGTACTCCTCGCTCTGGCCGATGGGGCAGCGCACGTCGGCCTCGCCGTGGAGCAGCAGCACCGGCGTCTGGACCTTGGGAGCGTAGGTTATGGGCGAGTGCTGCACGAACTTGTCGAAGGCGTCCTTATAGGTGCCGCCCCACTGGACCTCGCCGAAGCTGACGCCGATGTCGGAGGTGCCGTACATGCTGGCCAGGTTGGTGCAGGGCGCGCCCACCACCGCCGCGCCGAAGCGGTCGGTGTGCCCCACAGCCCAGCTACTCATGAACCCGCCGTAGCTGTAGCCGTGCAGGCCCAGGCGGGCCGAGTCCACGTAGGGCCGGGCGCAGGCCGCGTCCACGGCGGCCATGATGTCCAGGTAGTCCTCGCCGCCCCAGTCGCGCAGCACGGCCCTGGCGAACTGGGCGCCGTAGGTGGAGGAGCCGCGAGGGTTCACGCACAGCACCAGGTAGCCGCTGGTGGCCAGCACCTGCTGCACCAGGTTGAAGGCGTCGTAGAAGGCGCCATGCGGCCCGCCGTGGATATCCACCACCAGAGGGTAGCGCCTGGAGGGGTCGAAGTCGGGCGGCAGCAGCAGCCGCGACTCTATCTGCATCCCGCCACGGGAGATGACGGACTTCTCCCAGCGGGCCGGCGGGTGCTCCTGGAAGTAGGCCCGGTTGTAGTCGGTGAGCTGTCTGTGCGCACCGCTGCTGGCCTCCACCAGGTGCAGGTCGCCGGCCGAGGTGGGCGGAACGGCCAGCACCACGGCCCATTGGCCGCTGGCGTCGAAGGCGGCGTCGGTAAGCTGCATGCCGCCGCCCCAGACCTTCCTGGGCCTGCCGCCAGAGGCGGACACTTCGTACAGGTGCGTCTCGCCCCGGGCGTCGCCCAGGAAGAGGACGCGGCCATCGGAGGTCCAGCGTAGCTGCGGCGGCGGTATGACGGGCATGTAGCCCGCCACGGGCTTCACCGAGTCGTCGGTGAGCCGCCGGGGAGGCTGGCCGGGCCGCAGGACGAACAGGCTGCCCTGCCAGCCGGCGCCCATCTCCGGATCGTCGGAGCCGACCACCAGCAGGCTGGCGCCGTCGGGCGACCAGGTGGGCGCGGCGACGCTGTACAGTCCCTGCGACCAGCACCGGGCCTCGCCGCCGCTGGCCGGCACCACGTAGGCCTCGTTGTACGGCACCAAGTCCCGGTCCTCCCGCCGGTCGGAGACGAAGGCGATGCGGGTGCCATCGGGCGACCAGGCCGGCGAGGCGTCGTCCCAGTCGCCGTCGGTAAGCTGGCGGCACTGGCCGGAAGCCACGTCAACCACGAAGAGGTGCCTGTGGGCGTCGCCGCGCCAGCCGATGGTGTCGGACTGGTAGCGGATGCGGCGCACCACGCGCACCCGGGGGGCCTTCTTCGGGTCATGCCCTTCGGGCGGCCTGTCGGGGTCCACGTCGGACACGAAGGCCAGGGCGCGGGAGTCGGGCGACCAGGCCGGCTCGCGCACGCCGCCGGGGATGGACGTTAGCTGCCGGGCCTCGCCGCCCGTGGTGGGCATGAGCCAGAGCTGGCGGCGGCCCCTGTCATCGGGGCGCACGAAGGCCAGCCACCTGCCATCGGGCGAGAAGCGGGGCGTCGCGTCCCGCTTGCCCTGGGTGAAGGCGAAGGCCTCGCCATCGGGCAGGGCCATCACCATGACCTGCGACCGCGTCTCCATGGCCTCCCGGTCCACCTTGGAGCGGACGAAGGCCAGGTGAGAGCCGTCGGGCGACACCGAAGGCTCCCCGACGCCTGCTAGCTCGTAAACGGCCTCGGGAGTAATGGGCTTGGACATAGGCGCGCTCCTCCACAGGGTCTCGGGAGTATTATACGCCACCGGCCCGCCGAGTTCCGCCGGCACTGACATACATTCCGGGCGCTGCTCGACACGTCAGAGCGCTCTGCCTGCGTTGCCATTACTCATATCTTCTAATGCACAGTTGGTGTGCTGGTGCCTGCCTCGCATGGCAGCCGGGGAGGGAGGCTAAGCAGGTAACCGCGGTTGATTTGGGAGCAAAGGGGATGTGGGCTGAGGGCAGAGGTGCCGACCTCACCCCTGTCGCCCCCTCTCCGAATTCGGAGAGGGGGCCATAGATTGACCGACGCTGTGCCCTTATGCACCGGGGGTGAGGTCCGCTGGCCTGCCGCTCGCCCACCTGGCTTGAAAACTGTCCGCTTTTGGACAGGGTGGGAGGGAACAAACACCTTTGCCTCAAGGTGACAGCCCACGGATGCGCGCAATGGGCGATTTTCATACCCCAGTCAGCCCTCTGGAGGAGAGTCAGAGAGGGGGCAAACGCCGGCACCTGAAGGAGCATACCAATTCAGGCGACCTGCTTGGCGCACGCAGAACGCGCGGGCTAGCGATATTAACTGTTGATGTCGTAGAATTCGGCCATCAACTCGGCCGCATTCTATCAGGGACTTTCATAGCTTTTCTTCAGTTTGTCCCATCAGTAATCACGTGCCTGTGATGCATTACCGGCGTCAATCAATTCAGACCAGGAAGGGACTGGAAGGACAGTCCCAGGAGGCCCTGATGTCAACTTTCAATCTCCTTGATGAACCCTGGATACCCTGCCTGGGCAATGACGGGACAGTGCAGCGATTGGGTATCAGAGAGGTCTTAACCCGGGCAGGCAGGATACGGCAAATCGCGGCAAGCAACCCCATGGACCGCGTGGCTGTCCTGCGGTTTTTGCTGGCGCTGCTGTACTGGTGCCAGGGAAATCCGCCGTCCGGGACGGACTTCCCTGCTGACTGGTCCAAGAAGCTGGAGCAATACAGGGAGTGCTTCAACCTTCTTGGGGAAGGGAAGCGGTTCTATCAGTACAGAAAAGACGGCGACAAGCCGCTTGCCGTAAACTATCTGATTCATGAGGTACCTACCGGCACCAACTGGTGGCACTTCCGACATTCTACAGATGGGTTGGAGGGCCTGTGCCCACCGTGTTGCGCCATGGGGCTGCTGCGCCTTCCAGCATTCTCCACATCGGGAGGACGGGGCAAGTCACCTGGAATTAACCAGAAGCCGCCTCTTTACATGATACCCCTGGGCGAGTCGCTGGCCCACACACTGCGGCTTTCCTGGCGGCCAGTATTGGCCCTGGGCACGCCGGCATGGGAGAAGCCAGACCTGCCATTGCCCGGGACTGGCGAGGTGCCTCTGCTGACAGGACTGACCTGGCTGCCCAGGCGGGTGTGGTTGGACAGTCCGCAGGAAGTCGAAGGCAACTGCATTTCATGCGGTGCCAGGGCACGGCTGATCACCTCTGCCGTCTTCGCTGGCATCGGTAGCACAAAGACTGAAGCCGACGATTCGGGCCGAGTGTGGCGGGACCCCCATGTCGTCTATGAGCAGGGCCGCAAAGGCGGCGCAGCGCCCTTGCACGCCAGGGACGCGCTTGGCTCCGCCGACGCAGCCGCCGGCCAGTGGGCTGAAGTCATGGCCAGTATATTCAGAGGTGAGAGAGTCCTGGATGACCCGGGCAAGACTGGCAGCGTCAGGCTATGGGTTGTGGGCTTCGCCACGGTGCAGAACGACAAGTACCTGGAGGCTATCGAGCACACGTTCCCTCTCCCCGGTACACCGGACCAGGCTGAAGCTCTCGTGAAGCTGGTGGAACAATGGCGGAGTGAGACCTCAAGCCTTGTCCGCAAGGCCCTGCCACAGCAGAAGAAGCGTGGGTCTCAAAAGCATCCTGAGCTTCATGCCTCCATTGCCGCCATCCGCCCTCACGTGGAGGGCAGCGTGTCCGCAGAGATGGGCAACCTACTCAAGGGGGATGTCAGCGCATGGGAAGGTGCCGCCCTCCAGTACCACCCCATGATGGAGGCAGTCGCTCACTCGCTTTCGCCAGGCTTCACAACGGCAGCCATCCAGCGGAGGGGCCAGATCAGCAGAACGTTACCAGACATGGCCAACAAGAAAGCGCCTGCCAGACAGGCAGGAACAAGGAGGGGAGGTGCTGAATGAGTCCTACGGCCACAGAGCAATACATGGATGTCCTGGCAGGGCTGAAGCCCGGGGCCCTGGGGCTGCTGCGTACTCATGCCGGCCGACAGCCGGACGAATCGGTGGACGCCTTTGACCTGTTCACCGGCCTGTGGTGGCCACTGCGCAACAACAACCCGCGTGCGCCGCAGCGTGAGGTTGCCTGGCTCATCGCCAAACTGTACGCCTTTTGCCCGGTGCCCCATTCCAGTGGCGAGACCCTGGCTTCTCAGTTGCGCTGGTGCCAGCCAGGCCAGGAGGAGGCACGAAAGCGGTTCCAGCAGAAGTTCGACGAAATGCTGCTCTTGCCCCTGGACCACATGGAGTCGGCCTTGAGGTGGGCGCTGGCGCTCATTGCATCCAGTGGCCGGAAGCTCGACTGGGTAAGACTTACCGATGACCTCTCTATCTGGGAGCGGGAATCCATCCGGCTGAGATGGGCACAGGAGTTCCTGGGAACAAGTGAAAGGAGGTAGCCAGCCATGCTTATTGAGGTCCACGCCATCCAGAACCACAGCCCGGCCAATCTGAACCGGGATGACTTGGGGGCGCCCAAGACCTGCTTCTTCGGCGGCGTCCTGCGCTCGCGCATCTCCAGTCAGTCCCTCAAGCGGAGCATCCGCATGAGCGAGGAGTTCAAGCAACTGCTTGGGGGCGTCCGGACACGGCAGCTAGCCAGGCTGATCGCCGATAAAGTCAGCGGCGACCCGGAGGTAAAGCAGCGCGCCGAAAAGGTCCTTGGCCTTTCCGGCTTCAAGTCCGACGAAACCTCCCAGGAAAGAAGCAAGATGCTGGTATACACGACGCACGAGGCCGTGCAGGAGATGGCCCTGCTCTTGCAGAACGATAACGGTGCCTCCGATGAACAGTTGGCGAGAGAGTTCAGCAAGCTGATTGCCCAGCACACGGCTGCGCCGGATATGGCGCTTTTTGGGCGCATGTTAGAGCCTGACAAAGATGCCAGGAATGTATGGAAGGGCCTTGACACCACCGTGGAAGCCGCCTTACAGGTGGCCCACGCCATCTCCACCCACGAGGCCCGCCAGGAGGTGGACTACTATGTAGCCACGGACGACGTTCGTGGAGAAGATGCTGGCGCGGGCTATGTGGACGAGGCGATGTTCGCCTCCGCCTGCTTCTACAAGTACTTCTCCATCAACTGGGAAACCCTGGTCACGAACCTGAAGGACAACAAGGAGCTGGCGGCGCACACCGTCGGCGCATTCCTTCGCGGGGTGGCCCTGGTGAACCCTTCGGGCAAGCAAAATAGCTTCGCCGCGCACAATCCGCCCGACGGCATGCTGGTGGAGCTCAAGAGCGCACCCACCAGCTACGCCAACGCCTTCGCCAGGCCGGTGGCCCACGGCGAGCGCGACATTATCTGGCAAAGCATCGCCCAGTTGGGCCAGTACGTCCACGACCTGGACATAGGCTACGGCAAGCCGCAGCAGCGCTTCTGGTTCTCCCCCAACCTGCGCTACTCTCTGACGGCGCAAGACGAAGGAAAGGAGGTAGCTATCGCCAGGGACAATTTCAAGTCGCTGGACGAGCTGGTCCGAGCGGTGGTGAAGGCCATTGGCTATGACTGGGAGGCGGTCCGGAAAGTCGCTGTGGGCCAGAGGTAGTGCCATGAGCGCCAATACCCTCTTTCTCCGCCTGGAAGGGCCATTGCAGTCCTGGGGAGACCAGCAGTCCAAGTTTGTCGTCCGGAGGACAGCCGAGGCCCCCACCAAGTCCGGGGTAATCGGGCTGCTGTGCGCCGCGCTGGGCGTTCCCCGCCACAAGGCCGCAGAGGAGTGGCTTCCCAAGCTGAGGGCGTTGCGCATGGGAGTGCGCATTGACCAGCCGGGCGTGCGCTGGTGGGACTACCACACGGTGGGAGCGGGCATGGAGATGCCCACTGCCGAAGGAAGGAGCAAGCCTGGCCCCATGCTCACTCGCCGGGAATACCTGTGCGACGCCAGCTTCCTGGTTGCCCTCCAGGGCGAGCCATCTCTCATTGCCGGGCTGTCCGGCGCGCTGCGGGACCCGACATGGCCACTCTATCTCGGCAGAAAGTGCTGTCCGCCTTCCCGCCCATTGCTGGAGCACCCGCCCGGCGAATTTGCCGACGTGCTAACCGCTCTCGTGTCTGTCCCCTGGCGCCGGCGGCTCCGGGGAGACCCTGCCCCTGGGAGCGTGGACTGCCTCGTGGACTGGGAGCCAACGCCCCAGGAGCCGGAGGCGCCGGCCGAGGCGCTTGTCTGGTACGACGTCCCGTTGACCTTCGCGCCGCCAGCGCACGGCCCCCGATTTGTGGTGCGCAGGCAGTTGCATGTAGGGCCAGGTGGCGTGGTCAGCATCGCGGACAGGCCCGCCCAAAACCCCACTCCGCCACCGCCACGCGCCCGTGCAGACTACCGCAATAGCGAGTACCTCAAGGCCCGCGCAGCCCGCCTCGAAGCCGACTACTGCTTGTGTGTCTTCTGCAAGGCACCAGCCACCACGGTCCAGCATGTCACCTACAGGAGAGCGGGTGGAGACGAGACCCTGGAGGACTTGCGCTCGCTCTGCCGGCTGTGCCACGACGCGGTGACCATGATCGAGTACGGCCTGGGCATGGGCCTGGACCGCATCAACCCTGAAGACCCCACATGGCGGGAGCGCATTATCAGGCAACGTCAGGAGATTGTCCGGTTCCGGTCCCTGGAGACGCGCCGGCGGCGGCTCAGCGCCGAGGAGGTAGAGTAGCCATGTACCTGTCTTGCCTTCTGGTCAACGTGGGAGAAGACCCTGACCGGCCAAGGCCGGGCCGGCTCTGGCTCCGCAACCGCTATCGCGTCCACCAGCGCCTGTGCATGGCGTTCCCGTCCGCGTCCAGGAAGGCCGCGGACCCGGACTTTCTCCAGCCTTTCAAGCCGGAGGACTTCGGGCCAACGCCAGTACACGCCCCCCGTGGGGTGGACTCTGGCTTCCTCTTCCGCATTGACCCGCAGCCTGGTGGCCGTGTCGTGATTGTTGTCCAGTCCGCGGGCAAGCCCGACTGGGGCTACGCCTTTCACAACGCCGGGTACCTGCTGGCGGCACCTCCCAGTACAAGGGCTTTTGACCTGCTTCCCAGGAAGGAAGAGCGCTTCCTGTTCCGCCTCGAAGCCAATCCTACAAAGCGGCTGCGCCAGGACTCGCGGGAGAGGGATGGCCAGCCCGTCAGGCCGGAGTGGGTGGGTAAGCGCGTGCCTGTGCCAGGCGACCAGCTTGACCAATGGCTGGAGCGTCGGGCCGAGCGTGCCGGGTTCCGCATCGAGCGGCTCGCCAGCGTCCAGGCGGGCTACGTTTACGTGTCCAGGCACGGCGAAGGCGGGCAAAACCTGCGCTCAGCGCGTTACGACGGCATCCTGAAGGTCACCGACCCCGAGAGCTTCGCCAGGGCCCTCGCCGCCGGCATCGGCCCGGGCAAGGCCTTCGGATTTGGCCTGCTTTCAGTGGCGCCACTCCGCCAGGAGGTCTAGCCATGGTGCAGCACGCACAGCAGGACCTGCACATCTTGCCCAGGGTAAAGGACAGCCTCAGCTACCTCTACGTCGAACACTGCCGGGTGGAGCAGGAAGACAAGGCCATAGCCCTCTACGATGCTCAGGGCAAGACGCCCGTGCCCTGTGCCTCTCTGACCACCCTGATATTGGGCCCGGGCACCAACATTACCCACGCCGCCATACGCGCTCTTGCCGAAAGCGGCTGCCTGGTGCTGTGGGCGGGGGAAGGCGGCGTGCGCTTCTATGCCCAGGGCATGGGGGAGACCCGCTCCGCCCGCAACCTGCTGCACCAGGCCCGCCTCTGGGCCAATCCGACCACCCATCTGGAAGTTGTGATGCGCATGTACCGCATGCGCTTTAAGGACCCTCTGCCCGACGGCCTGACGCTCCAGCAAATCCGGGGCAAGGAGGGAATCAGGGTGCGGGAAGCATACGCCCGCGCCAGCCGGGAGAGCGGCGTCCCCTGGGCCGGCCGCTCTTACCAGCGCCAGCAATGGTCCAGCGCCGACCCGGTCAACCGCGCCCTCTCCGCCGCCAATAGCTGCCTCTACGGCATCTGCCACGCTGCCATAGTCTCGGCAGGCTTTTCCCCGGCCCTGGGCTTCATTCACACCGGCAAGCTGCTCTCCTTCGTCTATGACGTGGCTGACCTCTACAAGACGGACATCACCATCCCCATTGCTTTCAAGGCCGCCGCGGATGGACCCGAGGACCTGGAAAGGCGGGTCCGCCGCGCCTGCCGGGACCTGTTCTACCAGCAGAGGTTATTAGCACGCATCGTCCCGGACTTGCAGGGGCTGTTCAACATCCCTGCTCAAGCTGAGGAGGAGGCCGACTGGGACAGCGAAGCGGCCCTGCCCGGGGGCTTATGGTCCCCGGAGGGGATTGTGGCTGGCGGTGTCAACTACGGAGACGACCCCGGGCTACCGAAAGCAGGTGAAGCTGATGGTAGTGATAGTCCTTGAGCGTGTCCCGTCCACTTTGAGGGGAGAGCTTACCCGCTGGCTCCTGGAGCCTCGCACCGGCATTTTCGTCGGCACTGTGTCCGCTCTGGTGCGGGACAAGCTGTGGGAGCTGGTGTGCAAGAGGGTAGGCGAGGGAGGCGCGATGTTAATTTACACAACTGACAATGAACAGGGGTTCGCCCTGCGGTTCTGGGGTATAACTACCCGCCTGGTGCGAGACTTCGAGGGGTTGAGTCTGGTGACAGTGCCGCCATCTCAAAGCTAAAATGGGCATTCAGAGGGCCGAAAAGTCAGTGTTGTCCCCACGCACGTGGGGGTGAACCTTTGGC
>FWPU01006673.1_pt1 | contig 22666 bp, 21 predicted proteins | sample 2228361 | NCBI WGS metagenome assembly FWPU01 (sample SAMEA103939777, study PRJEB20133) | metagenome
CACGCCGCCTGCGGCGGCTCGCAATGACATGTTGCCATGGTTCTCTCCGCTCTCCATCCCGTCCTAATGCAGAATATGAACATTCTGAAACTGGTTCGTGGTATACTGACAGTATGACAGCAGGACAGGGAAATCAACCGCCGCATACCGTTCGCGTTCCCCTTTCGACGGGTGCGCCGCTCGTCGAGGCGACGTTTGCCTCGCGTTCAGGGCAGTTCCTGGTCGAGGCCCGCATGGGCGCGCGCATGGTGCGCGCCCATCTTGCCGATCGCGGTCGTTTGCTCGATGTGTTGACGCCGGGCGCGCGCCTATTGCTCGCGCCGCGTGAGGAGTCGGGGCGACGCACAGCGTTTCAGGTGGTGGCTGTCTATCAGGGTGATGATCTGGTGTCGCTCGACACCCATCTGCCGAACCGCCTGATCACTGCCGCGCTCTCGCTCGGCGCCTTGCCGCAGTTTGCCCGCTACTCGAAGGTGCAGCGCGAGGTGCAGCTTGGCGAGCACCGAATCGATTTTCGTTTGAGCGAAGGTCTGCTAAGCTGCCTGATTGAGGTCAAGTCGGTGACCCGGATCGTTGAGGGGGTGGCTGTCTTTCCTGATGCGCCTACCGAGCGCGGCGCCCGCCATCTCGAAATCCTGATCAATGCTGCCCGCAATGGTCAGCGCTCGGCGGTGCTCTTCATCATTCAGCGTTCGCAGGGGTGCGCCTTTGCGCCCGATGAGACCATCGATCGCTCTTTCGCCCAGGCCCTGCGCCAGGCGTTGCGGCTGGGCGTCGAGATCTATGCGTATGTCTGCCCGGTCACGCCCACCGGGATTACGCTGGGGCGCGAGGTTCCGGTCTTCACGTCGCTTGATGCGGTGCCGCTCGACCTGCGTCGCCGCCGCTGAGCGCGCGCAGCATTTCGGTCAGCGCTTCCCCAATCACCCGGTATCCTTCCGCGTTGATATGCAGCAGATCATCGCGATACCGCTCGTCGATGTAGCCGGTGTCGTCGGCCAGCAGCGCCGCGCTGTCGAAGATGATCACCTCTGGCGCAGCCATGGCGCTGATCGCGGCGTTGACCTGCGCAATTGCAGCGTTGATACGCTGGGTTGCCGGATCAAGTCGCTCGAAGTTGTTTGGGCCGAGTGGGAAGATGGTAGTCAGCACAACGGTGCTGCCCTCGGCGCGAGCCTGCGCAACAATGGCGCGGAGATTGTCGATGACGCTCTGGATGATGCGGTCGGCGTCGCCGGTAAACACTGCCAGCGCGGTCAGATCGTTGACGCCCGCCTGCACGACGACGATTGCCGGTTTGAGCGGACTGACGTGCAGCGGGTAGCGCAGTCGGGCCTGCGCGCTGGTGTGGCCGGGGACGCCGCGGTTGATGATGCTGCGATCGGGCAGGTGGGGCGCGGGCCACGCTGCGGCCCGTGAGTCGCCGAAGAAGACGATGCGCGGCGCTGGCGACAACGGGAGATCGCTGCTTAACGCTGCTGTGCCGAGCGGATCGAGCCGGACGAGGTGGAAGAGTCGCTCAAAGTGGCGCGCCCGTTGCCAGGCCAGTAATCCGCCCAGACAGATGACGCCCAGGATGGTTAGCCCGATGGCCCATAAGATTCGCGACACGATGCGCCTCCTTATCGGTCGTTGCGCTGGCGGGTAGTCTCAATCTACCAGATTTCGCGCCCGACTGTGCAGGTTGTCGCCGCTATGCATCCATTTTCTGGGCGACCCGTCGGATCGTTCAGGCATTATCTCCAATCCGCATCATCACGCAGATAGGATTGGGCGCGATCATCATTCCCTTTGCGCAATCTGCCGCGTTGGCCGCTGATAGACCTTCTCCCGCTAGCTCTCAGAACGAAACGTGGCAGATGCTCCTTCAGCGTCGCCTTTGTGAACTTCGTGGCTTTGTGGCGCGACTCTGCCAGAGCAAGCGACGTTCCTCTTGTTTCCCCGCCGCTACAAGCTGCGCGCGCTCGCGCTCATCGTTTGCGCCTGCTCATCTGGCAGACGGAGCGCGCCAATACCGATCAGCAGACACGTGATGCCGCTGACCAGAAAGGCGGCGCCAAACCCAAACGGCCCAACGACTAGCGCGCCTAGCAACGGCGCCAGCGCGCGCGCCGCCGAGACAATCGAGCTGTCGAGGCCGTAGACAGCGCCTTCGTTGCCCGCTGCGGTGTAACGCCCCAGCAATGCGCTCAGCGACGGCGTAATGCCGCCGATTGCCGCACCGCTGATCGCTTGCAGCGTCAGCAGTTGCCAGACGTTGCTGACCATACCCTGCGGGAGGAAGGCCAGACCGGCCAGGGCTGCGCTCCAGGCCAACACCTGTCGGTGCCCGATCCGATCGCCCAGCCGCCCCAGCCAGATTGCCGTTGCCGTGCCCGCAGCCGATGAGACGCCAACGATCAAGCCGGTGTAGGCGCTGACCGGTTCGCCGCTGCTGAGCAGGCTGGCGATGAAGAGGGGCGCGAATGGCAGTAGTACGGTCTGAGCGAGACTGCTCAGGAAGCGCATACCGTAGGCCGGGCCGATCCCAGGCGCGCGGACGATCGCAAGCCAGCTTCTGACCATCCCGGCTGGTGCGCGCTCGCGTTCACGACGGATCGGGTTGCCCGCGCGCACGCCTACCGTCACCAGCACTCCCGCCGCGAATAACAGGGCCGCCGTCACCAGAAATGTCGCCCGAAAGCCCATCGTCTCGGCGATGATCCCGCCGATCAGCGGCCCGGCTGCGGTGCCGCTCCACAATCCCATCTGCAAGGCGCCCATCGCAAACCCCATCCGCTCGCGCGGTGTCACTGTCGCCACCAGCGCGTTGGCCGCCGAGATGGTGCCGGTGATCAGGCCCTGGATGGCGCGCAGCAGCGTCAGTTCTTCCGCCGAGCGCGCAAATCCCATCAGCAAGAGAATCACCGCGCCGCCGAACATCGCCCGCTCGACCATCAGCTTGTAACCGAGCCGGTCGGCCAGCGATCCCCAGATCGGCGCGGCAATCGCCATCGTCAACGCCTGCAACGAAAAGACCAGCCCTGACCAGAGCGCCACATCGCCGAAGGTGGCGACTCCCAAATAGGCAACGTACAGCGGCAGGAAGGGGAAGATGATCGAAAAGCCAACCGCCGACAGAAACTGGGCGATGAACATGATCCAGAGTGTTGTTTGCCAGCGCGTTTGTTGCATCGAGACATGCCCCCTCTTTACTATCAGGCCATCACGCGCGCAACGACCTGATCGGCAAACGCCTCCAGCCGATCCAGATCGTCCAGCTCCAGCCACTGCACCATGATCCGCTCGACTCCGGCAGCGGCCAGCTCGTGAATCTGCGCCACAATCTCATCGGCCACGCCAACCAGCACGCCGCGACTGCGCAGGTGTTCGCGATTGCGTCCGCGCAGCAGTCGTTCTACTTCCGCCTCGTCACGCCCAAAGACCAGACCGGTCATCAACGAACGGCGCGCGCTGTCAGGCGCGCGACCTAGCTCGGCGAGCAAGACGTTCAGCTTCGCATTCAGCTCGCGAAACCGGGCTGCGTTGACATAGACCGCGTTCCATTCGTCAGCGTAGCGCGCTGCGAGCCTGAGCGTGCGCGTCTCGCCGTTCCCGCCAATGACGATCGGCGGGCCGTTGCGGCGTTGCGGGCGCGGCAGCATGATCGCCTCGCGAAGCTGATAGTATTTGCCTTCCCAGGTAACCGGCGTGTCGCTGCGCAATAGCCGCGTGATTACCTCCAGTCCCTCGGTAAACCGTTGAAAGCGCGGTTTCACCGGCAAGAGATCGAAGCCGAACATGGTGTGCTCACGCTCCTGCCAGCCCGCTCCCAGGCCAAGCTGCAACCTGCCGCCGGAGAGATCATCCACTGCCGCCGCCATGCGCGCCGTGAGCGCCGGATGGCGGAACGACACCGGCGAGACGAGTGGCCCGAACTCGATCCGTGTTGTGTGGGCGGCAAGCCATGTCAGCGAGACCCACAGCTCAAGCGAGTCTTGTTCGGGCGGATTAGCGTTGGTGAAATGATCTGAACGGTATAGGCTGGCAAACCCCAGCTCTTCAGCGGCCAGCGCCAGCCGCTGCCAGCGCGGCCAGTTCAACCCATTCTGCCCTTCAATCATCAGCGCCAGATCGGTTTTCATGATTGTCTGCTCCATCCTGTCAGCCTCGTAGGCACATGCCGGCGTTGTTTCACTCGATGACTCGCCTGGCAAAACCTGTTATAGTATGTGCCGGATCGAACGATGGTAGTATACAGCGAAAATTATTGATGCGTCCAATTTTTGTTTACGGAACGTTAAAACGCGGTCACGCCAATTATCAGCGTCTGCTGGCTGGCCTGACCGTAGCTGAAGAGCCAGCCTGGCTGCCTGGCTCAGCGCTCTACACTGCCGGGCCGTACCCCTTCCTGGTGCGCGCCGTCGATCTGGTGGCGCCAGGCGCGACTGTCTACGGCGAACTGATCACGGTGCAACCAGATCAGTACGACCGCGTGCTGGCTGCGCTCGATGACCTGGAAGATTTTCGTCATGGTCGCGCCGACAACTTGTACGAGCGTGACATAATCATGGCGCAGACAGTAGGCGGCGCGCGCGAGGCGTGGGTATACGTGGCCGGGGCCGCTGCCGAGGCGGCGATCCGCCGCGGCGAGATGCGTCTGATCGCGGGCGGTGTCTGGTGAGCGGGGCTAGGGTGGTCGAATGTCAGTTGCTCAACACACAGGTGAGGTTGTCATGAGTCAAGCTATTGTCAATGTTGGATTGGTGCAGATGCGTTGCACTGCCGATCCTGAATACAATACCGCAATCGCCGAAGAGGGAATTCGCGCTGCTGCGGCGCAGGGAGCGCAGATCGTCTGTCTGCCTGAGCTGTTCCGCTCGCTCTACTTCTGCCAGAGTGAAGATCACGCGCACTTTGCCCTGGCCGAACCGGTGCCCGGCCCGACGACCGAGCGGTTGGGGCGGCTGGCCGCCGAACTGGGCGTCGTCATCGTCGCCAGTCTGTTCGAGAAGCGCGCTGAAGGTCTCTACCATAACACGGCTGCCGTCATCGACGCCGATGGCCGTTATCTCGGCAAGTATCGCAAGATGCACATTCCCGACGACCCGCTCTTCTACGAGAAGTTCTACTTTACGCCGGGAGATCTGGGCTTTCGCGTCTTCAAAACCCGCTACGCCCGCATCGGTGTGCTCATCTGCTGGGATCAGTGGTATCCCGAAGCGGCCCGACTCACGGCGCTGCGCGGTGCCGATCTGCTCTGCTATCCCACCGCAATTGGCTGGCATCCGGCAGAGAAGGCCGAGTACGGTGAGCGCCAGCATCAGAGCTGGGAGACGATCCAGCGATCCCACGGCATCGCCAACGGCTGTTATGTCGTTAGCATCAACCGCACCGGTCACGAAGGCGATCCGGCGGGCGGGATCGAGTTCTGGGGCCAGAGTTTCGTCTCTGATCCATCTGGGGTCGTGCTGGCCCGCGCTCCAATCGATCAGCCGGCGGTGCTGGTCACGCCGATCGATCTGAGCGCGATCGATGTTCAGCGCACGCACTGGCCGTTCCTCCGCGATCGTCGGATCGACGCCTACGGCGACATCACCCGCCGCTATATCGACGAGGAGTAAGCGCAATGCCAACCCCTGCCGAACTGGGTTATCGCATGCCGGCTGAATGGGCGCCGCATCAGGCGACGTGGCTGTCGTGGCCGCACAAAGCCGAGAGCTGGCCGGGCATCATCGAGCGGATCTGGCCGGTCTATGCGCAGTTTGTCGCCGAGCTGGCGCGCGGCGAGACAGTGCATATCAACGTCAACGACGCTGCGATGGCTGCGCAGGCGCGCGCATTTCTAGACGCAGCCGGCGCGAGCGGCGACATCCGTTTCCATGAGTTTCCTACCAACGATGCCTGGTGTCGTGATCACGGCGCAATCTTTGTCGTCCGCGAAGGGCCACAGGGCCGTGAACTGGCCGCAACCGATTGGGAATTCAATGCCTGGGGCGGAAAATATCCGCCCTACGACCTCGACAACCAGATTCCGGCTCGGATGGCCGCCTATCTCGGCGTGCCGCGCTTTGTCGGCGGCATGGTGCTCGAAGGCGGCTCGATCGATGTCGATGGCAACGGTTTGTTGCTCACTACCGAGCAGTGCCTGCTCAATCCGAATCGCAACCCGCACCTCGATCGAGCCGCGATCGAGCAGCGTCTGTGCGCAATGCTGGGCGCGCAGACCATCCTCTGGCTCGGTGAAGGCATCGTCGGCGACGATACCGATGGCCACGTCGATGATCTGGCTCGCTTCGTCGCCCCCGGCGTGGTCGTCGCCGCGGTTGAAGAAGATCCCACCGACGACAATTATCACCCGCTGCAAGACAACCTGCGCCGCCTCCGCCACATGCGTGACGCCGCCGGGCGACCGCTGACCGTTATCCCCATTCCGATGCCGCCGCCGGTCATCTACCAGGGCCAGCGTCTGCCAGCATCGTATGCCAACTTCTACATCGCTAACCACGCTGTCATCGTGCCTGTCTTCAACCATCCCAACGACCGGCGGGTCTGCGAGATTCTGCAACGCTGCTTTCCCAACCGGCGCATCGTTGGCATCGATGCCACCGAAGTGGTATGGGGCCTGGGCGCATGGCATTGTCTGAGTCAGCAGGTGCCGGCGGTGTGATACCAACTTTAGGTGTCCAATCATCTTCAGATCAGCGCGCGGCGCTTCCCGCGCGCCCGTGCCATCCTGCTGTCTGGTCAGGAGCGCGCGGCGCCGCCCCGATCCATGTCATTGCGCGGGCGCGTCAGCGCCCGCAGCAATCCCCCGCGTTCGCGCGCTTTTCCCTGAGTCGGGCATTGCTACGCCACGCAGTGCAGGGATGATGTTCCGCATGCTCGTTCATGCGCTCTCTTTCCTGATCATTCCATGCTTGCTGGATGCGATGTATCTTCACGCCCTCAGCTCTTCGCGCCTGATCTGGTAACGCTGCATCTTGCGCCAGAGTGTGGCTCGACTGATTCCCAACAGCGCCGCTGCCCGTCCCAACCGGCCACCGGCAGCGCGGCCCGCGCGCAGAATGGCGTCACGTTCGCTGAGCGCCTGCATCTCGGCCAGACGTGGACTATCCGGGAGCGTTACCGGCGTGGCATGACGAGCAATTGCTGCCGGCAGATCGCTGGCCGTCACTACGCCGGTCGCGCTGGACTGCGCCGCCTGTTCCAGCACGACCTCTAGCTCGCGCACATTGCCCGGCCATGGGTAGGCGCGCAGCGCGGCCAGCGCATCAGGCGCCAGCGCGATCGGTCGCCCCGTCTGGTCGCTGAGCCGCTGCGCCAGCGCATTCGCCAGCAAGATGATATCGTCGCCGCGCTGGCGCAGCGGCGGAATGTCGATCACAAATGCGCTCAGGCGAGCGTAGAGATCGGCGCGGAAGCGCCCTTCCTGCGCAAGCTGCTCAAGTCCATTTCCCACTGCGATCACTCGCGCGTCGAGCGGCGCCGGGCGGCTGCCGCCGGGTCGCACGATGCTGCCCATCTCGATTGCCCGAAGTAAGCGCGTTTGCTGATCGAACGACAAGGCATCAATTGACTCCAGATAGATCACCCCGCCGTGGGCCAGTTCGAGCTTTCCCGGTCGACCGGCCTGTTGCGCCGAGCCTTCGACGCCGAACAGTTCGCTGTCGAGCAACTGGCGTGGAATGTCGGCGCACGATACGCGCACGAACGGGCCTTGCGCTCGATTGCTGGCAGTGTGGATCGCCTGCGCGAAGATCTCTTTGCCTACCCCGGCTTCGCCACGGATCAGCACGGCGCCTCTGCCGGCGGCGGCCAGCCGGGCCTGGCGCAGCGCCTGCCGCATGCCCTCACTCTGACCGATAATGTCGCGGAAGGTAAAGGTTGCCTTTGCGCCTACCATTTGCTGCACCAGATGGCGCACACTCTCAATCGGACGCACCGTAATCACGCTGCCCAGATAGCGCCGGCTCCGATCCCACACCGGTCGCACGCCACCCAGGACTGCCTGGGGGCCGTTCGGTGTCTGCCAGATGACTTCCTGTTCGTCGAGCGGCGCGAGCTGGCGCAGGGCAGCGGCGATCGCGGGCGGCGGCGGCAGCACAGCAGTGAGCGGACGCCCCGCGGCAGCGCGGGCATTAATCCCCAGCATGCTGGCTACCCGGCGGCTGAGACGGCGAATCTCGCCCTGTGGCCCAACGAAGATAATCCCTTCGTTGATCGCATCGAGCGTCGCCGAGAGTTCACTGAGATGATCATTGGCGTCGGTGAGCAGGTATTCGGCGCGAATCTGATGATGCAACGCCTGTGTCGCAGCTATCGCCATGCCGAGCGCGGCTGGATGCTGCTGATCGGCGATGCTGAGCGCGGCTAGCGCGCCGAGCGCTTTCCCCTCTGGGCTGAAGATCGGCGCTGCCGCCAGCGCGAACGGTTGCAACCAGTGACAGAAATGGTCAGCGCCGCTGGTCTGACAGGGTAGCGCTTCGCGCACCGCCAGATCAACCGCGTTGGCGCCGGCGCAGTCTTCGGCCAGGCTGATCCCGTAACCGATTCCGGCCTGCGCCAGGCGATCCATGATGGCCGGATCGCCTGCCAGATCGATGATGGTACAGTGCTCATTGCAAAGCAGGGCGACAAACCCCGGCTGGGCGCTGAATTGATACAGGTCTTCGATCAGCGAGCGAGCCAGTGGGTGCAGGTGGAGCCAGACTGTCGGTTGCAACGGCCCGACCTGCGGCGATGTCGCCGGATCAAGCCCGCGCGTCTGACAGCGCGCCCACGAACGCTGGATGGGCGGCAGTGACGGGATGGCCATAGCGCACCTCGTTCCTGTGGTTGCGAGTGGCATGGATCATACCACAATCGCTGATGGGGGAATGCGCTTCAGCAAGTTGAGAGCGAGGCCGCTCTCGCTCTTGCGACTTTCGCTTACCGCTCCAGCACTTCTCGAATGCGGTCGTGGGGTTCAATCTCAAGCACTCCGGCTGAGCGCGCGACTGGCGCCAGATCAGCCGGTTCCAGCATACACACAAAGAGGTTGTCGCCGCCGAGCGCTGTGTGATCGACGGCGCTCAGGCAGAAGATGTCAAATGTGCCCATGATGTAGCGTGGCAACTCAAACTGTTCAGTGGCGCCGGGCGCCAGCTCGATCCAGCGATCCATGGCGGGAATGCTGACAACCATCGCTTCAGACGCGGTATTGCGGATGCGCAGCGCCGGTTCGTGATCTGGCGCCAGCCTGATGCTGCCTGGAACACAACCGCTAGCGCCGATGGTCAGATCAACCATCGGCGCCTGCGCGTTGCACCCGACGAGGCATAGCGCGAACCAGATCAACCAAAACCGCATCGATACCACTATTGTCGGCACTGCTGAATTGCCGGAATGAAGATCCGATATTCACCACTGGCTAGCGCGCTTTGTTCTGCGGAGAGATCGGGTGGCAGGTCAGGCCCGCGCGCGATTCCCAGCGCGCTGTACGTTGCCAGTCCGGGAAACACCGTACCCAGTTTCGGATTGCCCAACCGCTTGATCAGAATCTCGCTCAACACCTGCCGATAATCGGTCGTGATTTGCAGATCTTGCCGCTTGTCGAGCTGATCGGGATGCAGGCCGGGCCAGGTTCCGTAGATCCTGCCGCCATTGATGTTGCCGCCCAGCACCATCATCACGTTGCCATGACCGTGATCGGTGCCGTTTGACTGATTCCGCCCTAGGCGACGACCAAACTCGCTCAGCACGACGATGGTCAGCCGACCGTGGTACTGAACCAGATCGTTGTAGAATGCGTATAACCCGCTCGACAGCACCTCCAGCCGGTCGGGCAGGTAGCCGGTGCCGTCGCTGTTCGCCTGCGCTTCGTGGGTGTCCCAACCGCCGAAATCGATCGTCGCGATTTGCAAACCAAGATCGGCCTTGATCAGTTGCGCAACGGTTTTCAAGGCATCGCCGAACGATCCGGAAGGGTACGACACGCCAGCAGCCGGCGTGTACTGTCCCAGGCTGCGCACCGTGTCGATCGTCTGGATCACTCTGCGTCCGGCGCGCGCCAGCGGCTGGATCGAACTGCGGTTGTACATCTCGCGTAGAGCGCTCAAGAACGGATAGTTCTCCTGCGGTCGATTATACCGCCAGGTCGTATACTCTTTGAACTGATCAGGTCTGCCCATTGCCACCGCTGGCGCATAATCGAGCAACGACGTCGGCGTCGCGCTGTTGGCCGCCACCGCTGGCAGGAGCGTCGCGCTGCCGCCCTGGCTCTGCAGGTGACGGGTGATCCAGCCGCTGCTGGTGGTTTTGTTGCCCGGCGTGCCACGCTCGATGTAATCCATCGCATCGAAGTGGCTGCGGGTATCGTCGGTCAATCCGCAGGCATGGATAAAAGCGAGCTGCCTGCCGCTGTACAGATCACGGAGATGCGGCATCCGGCTGTTGAGACCGAAACTATTGGTATTGTACGAGGGGTTGTTCGGTTCGATGCGCAACGGCGCGTTGCTGCCGGTCAACGGCAGGGCCAGTGTGCCGCGCGCATTGCGGTAATATGGATCATCATACGGGCTGAGCAGGCTCAGACCATCACAGCCGCCGCGCAGAAAGATCTGCACGAAAATCTCGTTGGTGGCCTGCGGTTGCGCTGGCTCGGCAAAGGCAAGCTGACCGATGCGCGCCGCAGCCATCGCGGCAATCGCTGCGCTGCATCCCATCAGGAATTCACGACGTGTCCACTGCATTGATCTTCTCCTTGATGATCGCGCATCGCTTAGCGCAGCAAAAACTCCGGACTGCATGCCAGCAACTGTACCATAGCGGTGATTCGTTCGGGCACGGCCGCTGGTGAACGCCAGTCCGGCGCTCCGGCCAGCGGCTGCGGCGGCTGATTCGGGTCGCCGCCCTGGGCCAGAAAGTTGATCAACAACCCGCGCAGGTCACCGGTGGGAATGTAGGTCAGCATCCGCTGCAACCAGAAATCGACAATGCCCACGCACGAGAGACCGGTCGGCGTCTGACCTGGAATGTCGATCCGAACATTCCCGCCCCACGATTGCGCCATCGTGTAGTAGCAATTCCAAACGTTGAGCAGAGCGTTGGTGTTTGCCCAATACTCAGCTCGATCCGGATGACCGGTTGGCGTATCCCAGCCGAACAGTCGCTGCCCTGTCTGATCGGCGCTCCAGAACAGACTGCTCCAGAAATTGCCTTTGGTTGTATCGCCGTTCACCGCCGCTTCATCACTTGGCAATTCAGCATTTGTTGCGCGCAAAAAGGCCCAGATCGCCTCCAGCGGTCGGCGGATCTTGCGCCCAAAAGTGGCTTTGGCCTCTGGCGCCAGCAGAATTGTCTCGACCACCCGCTTGATCTGGTCGGGCGAGTCACGGTGCGCCATCCAGACGTTGTAGGCCGCGTCGATCAGCGACTCGGGCGGATCATCGGCCACCAGCCGTCGGCATAGTTTGGCGCACAGGTGCCGCGCTGTGCCCGGATGGTACGCCACCAGCCGCAAGACCTCGTGGCCGTCGCGATCGGCGCCCTGGTTATAGCCGAAGTTCGGCGCAGGCGCAATGCCCGGCGCCGGGGCAGGCACCAGCACAGTCTTCGGAAAGTTATCGTGCCACGAATCCATTAGGTAAAATGCGCCCGTATTGGGGCGTCCATCTCGACCGTTGGCAATCGTCCAGCCGGTGAGACAGCGGGCTGTCTCGTAGACATCGTAGTCGATGTAAGCGGCAGCGTAGCGCTCGTCGCCGTAGCTCACGACCGGAATAGCTCCTCGTTGATCGTAGAACTTGAGATAGTTGTCGCTGCCAAGGGTATGCAACTCAAACAGCTCGCGGGCAAAGTTTTCGTTGCCGCCTTCACCGCCGCCGACTTTATTGGTAACGTTGTTGAGGTAGTACATCATTGCCACGCTTTTGGTCACTTCAACCAGCATGGCATGAAAATTGCCCAGCGCGTGGGTGCGGATAATCCGGTCGTAAGCCGGCCAGGTCGCCGCAATCCGCTGGTTGGCGGTGGCGCGCACGTTAAAGTGGTTATGCCAAAAGTCAACCATCACTTCAAAGAGCTGGCGGCGGCTGCACACCGCCCGAATCCAGGTCGCTACCCGCACCTCTTCATAAGGGCGAATGCGCTCGCTCCACGGCAGGGTGGGCACGACCCGCTGCTGCCACAACTCCTCCTGCGATCGGTTGAGCCAGCTTAGATTACGCACTTCGTTGACGGTCTGATTATTCTGGGTGTAACGAATCTTCAACAGTGTGGAGTTGATCCGATTGGCGCACGGTTGGTTGTCGATCGCGGTATAGTTCAGTTGCTGCCGAACCCAGTTATCAAACCGCTCCTCATCACTGTTGCCCGGTGTCGCATCGTACATTGCCGCCAGTTCGGGGCTGGGGCCGAAGGCGAGCCGCCGCAACGCAATGGTGCGCAGGGAAGCGGGTTGGTGATACGAACACGCGGCGACGGGTGCGGCTGGCGATCCGGCAGCGGCCAGACCGGCGACAACCAGGCCCGCCGCTAATTTTGCGCCGCTTTCGATCAGGTCTCTTCGGGAAAGCTGCATAGTTCGTCCATGAATGTGTTATCGCTTGAAACCTGACAATCCTGACAAAACTGTAATTGAACGAGCGTTGATCGCGCTATCACCTGAAAGTACTGATTCTTCGTGACCACATGGACAAGAAACGCTGGGGGATTGTTCCCGATCAGGGCTGCGCGCTTTGCTGTTCTTCCGCGCGCGATATCCCTGCTGGCCGCGCAGGCAAGACAGATCATGAACGAGGATGCGCGAAAGAAACTCCGTGATATGCTTTCACGGCATTCTGTGGATGAATGATGAAACGGAACAGTGGATAATATGTGCGTCATCGGTGGGTTGCCAGACGGATGCCGCGCGCATGATTATTGCGTTTCATGACAGCAGGTGCGCATTGGTCAGACCGCGCGGTGGCGGCAGGAGCGACCTACCGAATCGCCCCTGTTGGTCACAAGGATATTCTGTGAAAGATAAGAATGGGTATGCTGTGACGCTCGCGTGTTGACCATCGCGCGGCATCACGCAGGACAACTGGCCTCATCAGGCGCAGCAAGCGTGCCATCGTCCTCCATGGTAAATTCATTAATCGCGAGCAATTCTTGCTCTACTGTCATGGGCGCGTAGACCCGCAAACGTTGAAATCGGCAGGTTACCCGGCTCCACGCTGTGGCTACAATCCCTACATCGAGCCGGGCGAGTGAATGACGTGGAATGATCGCTTCGCCAATGCAGTAGTTATTGACATAAAAATAATGGTGTTCTTCCGTTGCCACGATGCAGTAGCGATTCATCTGGCCCGGACGGAGCGTTGGCGCCTCTCTCTTCTGGAAATAAATCTCTTGGCCGTCAAAACCATCTCCCGTCACTCCATAATCGTTTACTTTCACTACTGAGACTTGCCGTGTCTGTTCACGAACGCGCATTAAGGCGAAGCGACTATCCGATAGCTCTTCAAACAGCACCGCGAGACCGTCGTGGCGGTCTTTTCAGTGCGTCACTTGCGCCTCAACCGAGAACAGGTAGCAACGCGGCGCAAAACACGACGAATCGCCCCCCAGGATCACGGTGTCGTGAAAATAGTTGGTGAGGCGCAGGTGGTATGCGCCATCTTTCATTGATCGCCGAATGCGACAAACCCCATCGTCTTTGAACCCGATTCCCCAGCGTCGGTAGTTGCTGGTGAAGTCATCGCTAAAGATCAGTTTCCACGAAGACTCGAGCGTGTCGATGGCCGGTGGCTTGCTAAAGCGATGCGTCTCAAAGTAGATGTCGCGGTAACTAAACGGATTGATTCCTTGCAAAACCTCTACCGGCGTTCCATACTTAATCCACTTTTCATTTGCCGCAAACAATAACAGATCAGTTTGCTACGCATTGAGCGAAAAGGCATTGGCAATGTTGATGATCACTTCAGGGTCGCGGGGCACTGTTTCGCCGTTCAGCCATCCCCGGATGGCGCGTTCCGATTTGCCGATGACTGGCGCCAGGTCTTTGATCGTCTTGTAGCGATTCTGGAACGAGAAGAAGAAGTTCAGCAGTTCCTGGAAGCTGTAGCGAAGCGGACTCACTGCGCACTCCTTTAGTTCTCTCATGATGTTGCTTTTCTACGTCGCACCAGTATCGTTGCATGCCGCCGATCGCCATTCAATGATCTGTTCAGTGCGATCGTACTAAGCGATTATTACGTAAGTGAAACAATCTGTTGTGTGGCTTTATTCGGGGTAATCCTGGGAGATTCTCCCCGCCGACACAAGCGCTGGCAGCATCGTGCAGCCTGCCGGCTCAGGATGCATTCCCGACCATGAAGTTAACCATTTGCACACCTTTTATCAGGTAATTTTCCGCTGGCAGGGCGCGCAGTCGCGTGTTACAATAAGAGGCAACCTGCTGCACCTACACAGACACGCGCCACATTGCCGATGTGCAGCCTGCTCTACTGGCTGGGCAGTGTCAGTAACGTCGCCTGCCCCACACAACGAGGTGAGGTATGACCCATTATCTGATCGCTGGCGCAGCGGGCTACATCGGCGCTCGCCTGGCGACGCGCTTGCTCGCTGCTGGTCATCGTGTGCGTGGTCTGGTCTACAGCGCTGAAGATCCGGTAGTCGAGCGGCTGGCCGCCCGCGGCATGGCTGTCTGGATTGGCGATCTCACTCGCCCCGAAACTATCGATGGCGTCACCGAAGGCGTGGAAGTGGTCTACAACCTGACCAATCGCATGCCTATCGATGGCCTGGCGCTGTTGCAATCCCTCTATGTTGATGGTAACCAGCACCTGATCGCGATGGCCGTGCGCGCGCGCACCGTGCGCGCGTATGTGTGGGTGTCGGGGATCGCTCCCTACGGTGATCACGGCGAACATTGGGTCGATGAAGATTCCCCGGTGCTGCCCACGTATCCGCTCGGCACAATACTGGCCAAAGCCGAACAGACCGTGTTGCAGGCTGTGCGCGCTTATCGGTTTCCGGCAATTATCGCTCGTATGGCGACGGTCTACGGCCCGGATCGCGATCCGCTTGACGCAATTGCCAGCGGCCAACTGACGATTTATGGAAATGGGCGTAACTTTGTCCCCCATATCCATATCGAAGATGCCCTGGAAGCGCTGATTCGGATCGCCGAGGTTGGGCAGATTGGCGCGATCTACAATGTCAGCGAAGATGATCCGTTGCGCCTGATTGATATTGTGAGCGAAGTGCGCCATCGCCTGGGCATGTTGCCGCCGCGCACATTCCCGCCCAGCGTTGGCCTGCGCGCCGGCCTCGATCCGTCAGTCATTGGCGCGCTCACCGCTTCTGTGCGGCTCAGCAATGCGCGAATGCGCCACGATCTGGGCATCGATCTACGCTATCCCAGCATTCGCTACTGGATCGATGAGCGGCTGCCGCTCGAACTCGCGGTTGGCGCGTAAGCGACAGGCTGCTGGTTGAGCCGAGGCGAGTTATCGGCGCAGCGCCCACCAACTGTAGCTGCCTCGCCAGATTAAGAGCAGAGCCGCGACCGTCAGAAAGGTGACCAGCGCGAAGCTCAATGGGCTTGGTCGACCAAGCTGGATCCAGCGTAGTCCTAAACCAACCGGCAATGCCAGAACCCAGGCCAGCAGGGTGCGTTGGGCCATCGCTAACGGTGGCTGGATCCGCAACGCGCCCAGCCACGGTGCGACCAGCAGCCAGCCAATGAAGAAGGGCAGGGCAACGCGCGCGGCGGCAAGCAAGGGTTGCTCGCCGTCTAAGCCGTGCGAGCTGCGCCCCAGCAGCGCGAAGATCACAAACACGATCGCATCGCCCCCGCCAAGCAGCAGGATTTGATTCCATGATTGGGGGCTGAGCGTTGGTTTGGTCGCATCCATCTCTGATTCCCTCTCGTTCAGGGTAGTTTGTCTGCGCATCAATCTCCGCCTCCATTGTACCTCTGATCGCCAGCCTGGCATACAATCCTTCCGCCCTCTACCTTGCGCCGGGGAGGCAGCGCCTTCCGTTCACCCCGCTCAGCGCGCCGGCTGATCGTCGTTTGACATCTCTCTCCCTTCGTGGTAAGATACAACGGCGTGAGCGGGGGTGTAGCTCAGTTGGGAGAGCGCGACAATCGCACTGTCGAGGTCAGGGGTTCGAATCCCCTCACCTCCACCAGCTCCGGGGCCATAGCTCAGTTGGGAGAGCGCAACACTGGCAGTGTTGAGGTCAGGGGTTCGAATCCCCTTGGCTCCACCAGGATGAACCGCCACCACTACGGTGGCGGTTTTCTTCATCGCATTGTAGAGTTGCAGGTGAATTGTGAACGTCGAAACTCCGCTGGCTGTCATTGTCCACGGTGGCGCGTGGGCTATTCCCGATGATCAGGTAACGCAGCATGTCGCCGGTTGTGTCGCTGCGCGCGCAGCGGGCTGGCAGATCTTGCAGGCTGGGGGCAGCGCGCTGGCTGCGGTTGAGGCCGCAGTGCGGGTGATGGAGGATGACCCGATTTTTGATGCCGGTACCGGATCAGTGCTGACCAGCGCAGGCACTGTCGAGCTTGATGCCGCGGTGATGGATGGATCAACCCTGCGCTACGGCGCGGTGGCCGGCCTGCGCCGGATCCGCAATCCAATTACTCTGGCCCGCTATGTGTTTGAAGGGCCGGCGACGATGCTGGTGGGGCCGGGTGCGGAAGCGTTTGCAGAGACGGTTGGACTGCCGCTGTGCGACAACGAAGAGCTGATCGTTGAACGCGAACGCCAGTTGTGGCTGCAATGGCGCGCTCAGGGAGCGCCGCCGCCGCCCGCTGCGAATCCGCATGATACAGTCGGCGCGATCGCGCTCGATCGATCTGGCCATCTGGTGGCGGCGAATTCCACCGGTGGCACGCCCTTCAAGCTGCCGGGTCGGGTCGGCGATACGCCGCTGATCGGATGTGGTTTGTATGCTACTTCAACCGGCGCTGCCGTCTGCACTGGTTGGGGTGAATCGATTACCCGGGTCGCGCTTGCCCGGCGCGTGGTCGAGTTGCTCGAGGCTGGTCTGCCGCCGCAAACGGCTGCCGAACGCGGGATCGATCTGCTGGCGACTCTGGTCGATGGCGGACGCGGCGGCGTGATCGTGATGACGGTCAATGGCGAGATTGGTCTGGCCTGGAATACTCCGCGAATGGCGTTTGCCTACATCTCGTCACGTGGTGAACAACGAGCCGGCGTGTGATAATGATCTAGCCAGGGTTGTCAGGCAGTTCGTCGATCGTCAGCTCGTGTTGTGGCCCGAACCAGACGGGCAGCGTGAACGAGAAACTGCTGCCGACGCCAACCGCGCTGACAACCCAGATCCGGCCTCCGTGCAGCTCAACCAACAGGCGGGTAATGTACAATCCCAGCCCTACCCCGCTCTTCTGGCGGGTATTGCTATTGTCTACCCGCTGAAAACGCTCGAAGAGCCTGGCCTGGTCTGCGGCAGAAATGCCAATCCCCTGATCGCGCACAACCACCAGTACCCACTGCCCAACCGGATGGTTCTCTGGCAGGTCGGATGGCCCGGCGCGCCGGATGGTCAGTTGAATCTCGGTGCCTTCCGGACTGTATTTGATCGCATTGGTGAGCAGGTTAAAGATAATCTGCTTCACCTTGTCGCGATCGGCAAAGACGGGTGGCAGCGCCGGCGCGGTAGTGATCAGTAATTTGTGATTCACCAGTTGGGTGTTCAGTTGCAGGGTCAACTCCTCGATGACCTGACGCAAATTGACCGCCCAGCGGTTGAGTTTGACCGCGCCGGCTTCCAGCCGCGACACGTCGAGCAGGTCTTGCACCAGCTTATGAAGCCGTTCGGCTTCATTGTAGACGGTGTTCAGGAAGTCTTGTTGTTGCTCGTGATCGAGATCGGCGCGGGCGCGCAGAATCTCGGTGTAGCCCAAAATCGACGTGAGCGGGGTGCGTAACTCGTGCGAGACAATGCCGATGAATTCGCTCTTCAGCCGTTCTGACTCGCGCTCGCGGGTGCGATCACTCACCACCCATAATCGTCCGGTCAGTTGTTGCTGGCTGTCGCGGGTAGGCACCGACAGAATGTGCAGTTCCTGGTACGGCTGACGCAACGCCAGACTGGTCTCCAGCACCTGATCCGGCGAGCGTTGACCCAGATTACAGAACTCGGTCAGCCGCAGCGGATCAGGCAGCCGCGGCAGGATCTGTTCGACCAGATCGATGCCGACGTAGAATGAGGTCTGGCTGGCTGATTCGGGCAGACTCCAGACCTGCTGCCACGCTGGGTTGGCGCGGATCACCCGGCCATTGCTGTCGAGGAGCGCCAGCCCGATCGGCAGGCTGCTGAAGACCTGACCGAGATGGTACGATGCCTCGTAGGCGGCCTGATAGTAACTGGCCCGTTCCAGTGGACGAGCCGCCCGTTCACGCAGCGCATCGACAAACGCCAGCACATCATCGTGAAACGCATTTGCCCGCCGACTGTGCAGGATCAGCACCGCCAGCACCCGCCCATCGACTTCAATCGGCGCGGCCAGTTCGGCCAGAAAGGGAATACCGTTTGGCAATCCCGGCTCACGGCTGGCGTCGCGCACCAGCAGGGGGCGGCGACTGCGAACGGCCTGGCCGGCCAGGCCTGTCTCCCAGCTCCAGCGTGGACGCGGTGTTCCCGTCAGCGCAGCGCCGACCTGATCCGTTTCGTACCCTTCGCACAAATGGAGCACCAGCTCGCGCTGATCGTGATCGATCAGCGCAATCGCCCCGGCTTCTGCGCCGCTTCCTTCCAGTGCCCGGCGCAGAATGATCCCCAACAACTCATGCAAGTCAAGCGTGCGATCGAGCTGTTCGTTCAGCGCGATGATCTTCTGGCGCAGCGGCGCGGTCAGGGTCAGGCCAGGCGGTGTCTCGCCGGCCATGCGCGCCGTTGGCAGAGCGGGCAACCGCGCGCCTTCCTGGGCAATTGCTGCCGCGAGCAGCGGTTTCAACGACTCGATCAGCTCGCTAAAATGACGGGTGAATCGGCGGGGATCATCGCTACGCAGCTCAAGAATGCCCCACAAACGCCCGCTCCAGAAGATGGGGGCGCCCAGATAGGCGGCAGAGATGACGGGCAACGCTTCCGTTGCGCGACTGTCGCTGCCCAGCGCGATCGTTTTGATTACCGTCTTGCCGCCCAGCGCAACCGATCGGGTTAGCCGGTCGTCCCACGGATACGCCCACGACTCAGGTGAGAAGATCTGCTGGCGAGTTGCGCCGGGCCGAGCCGATTGTAGCCAGCAGATCAGACGCCCGTCACGGTAGCGCGCCGCCAGTCTGAGCAAACTAAACAACCGGTGCATGCGCTGAACGAACGGTATCTCGTCTTGCAACAGACGAGCAGATGCCGTCAACACGCTTAACATGCCGGTTGTCGAGTCTTCGGATTCGCGTATCATTGCTGTTTATTGTAGTCAACCCTGGGTGGCTGTCAATTATCTTGCTGCGGCAGTATGCTATGATATGCTACACTCATCGGTATGCCGGTGGCAGGAAAGGAGTGGCGCATGTTGACCGCGGTCGATCATATTGGTCTGGTAGTGGCAGACCTTGAGCAGTCCATCGAGACCTATCGCACCATGTACGATGTCACGGAATGGGAGCGTATCGATCTGCCAGAGCGCCATGCCGCAATCGGGGTGGCGCGGTTTGGTGATGTGCTGATCGAGCTGATTGCCCCAACCAGTGATGAAGCCAGCTTTGCCCGCTTCTTGCGCGAGAAGGGGCCGGGTATGCACCATATTGCCTATCGGGTTGATGATATTCACGCGGCGCTGGCGACGTTGCAGGCGCGAGGAGTGCCATTGATCGACCGTGAACCGCGCCCCGGCATTCATAATACCCTGGTGGCATTTGTGCATCCGAAAGCGGGAGGGCAAGGGGTGCTGGTAGAACTGGTGCAGCATCAATCCTCCCAACATTGATCACGTCACATAGAGCTGGAGAGAGGTATGGACATCGACGCCGAGGATCGGCGCTTGCTGGTTAGCATGAGTTTGGGTGAGACGGCATACTCCGCATGGGCGAAACAGGCGCGCCGTGAACGATTCTTCAATGTTGCCCGTTTGCTGGAAGCCTCAGCCGCAGTGAAGCGCGTGCGCGCCGAGCAGGCGCTGCGTCGATTGGGTGAGGTGTCGCAAACTCGAATGAATATCAATCGCGCTCTGGCTGGTCTCGAACCAGAAGCGGTTGCAACCGGCCCGGTGACCGGCACCAGCGCCTTTCAACGCGAGTTGCTCGAACGCGCAGCTCGCGCCTTGGCCGCTGGTCGTGATCTGACCTATCGCGAGATGGGTGATCTCTTTGTGTGCAGTGCGTGTGGCAACCTGATGGAGGGTGATCCGCCAGCGTTCTGCGCCGATTGCGGCACCGTGCGCGAGGGTTTTCTCTCTTTCCGCATTGTCGATGGGATGGGCACGCTTGGTCAGCACGCTATTACCCGGCGGCTCGAACAGGGTGCGGCGACGGTACAGGCGCTGGTGGCTGGTCTCAGCGAGGAACAGTTGTCTACGCCGGTGAATGGCTTGCCCGCGATGAAGGATTTGATCGGGCATCTGACCGATATGGACATCGTGTTTCGCGAACGGGCCTGGATGATCCTGGAAACGAACCAGCCCCGGCTGCTAACGGCGCATCCACCGACGCTGGCTAATGCGGTTGCCTATCGCAAGCTGCCTATCGCTGACGTGCTGGAACAGTTTCTTGCCAGCCGCCAGCAAACACTTGCCTTGCTTCGCGGTCTGACGCCCGCTGCCTGGCAGCGGATCGGGCATCACGAGATCTATGGCCCTGTGCCGTTGACGCATCAGGGGAACTGGGTGGTGATGCACGAGCAGGGTCATCTGATCGAGCTGGCGCAGATGCGCCACAACCTGCTTTATGGCAGCAATAACCAGATCGACATTGCCCGCGAGGTGCTGCATCCTTAGCAAAGGGCGAGCGCGTTTTGTCCCCTTGCGCGCGATCGGGGCGGTCGTCGCCCGATCAATGCCTCAACAGTGAGAGCCGTTGCTATGCAACGGCTCTCAGCGGTGTCACTGAAGCAATCGTCACGTCAGATCCAGCCCGCTCAGGCTATCGTACAGCACATCGAGGTTTTCCAGCGCCAGCCCGGTGCCAATTGCCACGCACGAAGCGGGCTGGTCGGCGACGTAGCAGGGAACGCCGGTGACCTCTGTGAGCAGATCGTTGATCCGGCGCAGCATCGAACCGCCACCGGTCATCACCATCCCCTTGTCGATGATGTCTGAGCTGAGTTCCGGCGGCGTCTCGACCAGCACAGCCCGTACCGCGTTGACGATCGCTTCGAGCGGTTCCTGGATGGCTTCGGTAATCTCGTTGCTATCGACCTGAATCGTGCGCGGTAGACCAGTCACCTGATCGCGACCGCGCACCTGCGTGACCAGTGGCTTGTCGAGCGGCAAGGCCGACCCGACCTCGATCTTGACCGCCTCGGCGGTGCGTTCGCCAATCAGCACATTGTATTTGCGCTTGATGTAGGCGGCGATTGCTTCATCAAACCGGTTGCCGCCCACGCGCACCGAGGTGCTGACCACAATATCGTTGAGCGAGATGACGGCCACTTCCGTGGTGCCGCCGCCAATGTCGATCACTAAGTTGCCCGACGGTTGCGCTATCGGAATATTGGCGCCGATGGCGGCTGCCAGCGGTTCGCGGATCAAATATGCTTTGCCTGCGCCAGCTTCGATTGCGGCGTAGCGCACCGCGCGCATCTCAACACTGGTCACGCCGGCGGGAATGCAGATCATCACCTCTGGCCGCGTCAGCCGGAACCGTCCGGCAGCGCGCCCGATGAAGTGGCGCAACATCTCTTCAGTTACCACGTAGTCGGCAATGACGCCGTTGCGCATCGGGCGCACGACTTCGATGCTCTCTGGTTCGCGGCCCAGCATTGCCATCGCTTCAGCGCCGACTGCGCGCACCCGGCCATCACGGGTGCTCAATGCGACCGCTGACGGCTCAGAGAGGACAATGCCTTTGCCTTTGACATAGACCAGCACGTTGGCTGTGCCAAGATCAATCCCGATTTTGCGGGCCATAGATATTCCTGCTGTTTGTAGTGAATATTGTGCTTGCCTGCGCAGTATCGCACATAATTGTGCCGTATTATAACAAAACCGCAGCGCGCTGTGGCAGTGATCGACGTTCGCCGCGCGCGATCGCCTGAGCAGCGGATTGCTATGTCGCGCATAGCGCGGCGACATCGAACACCATGTCAGGGCGAGGGATCATCAGCGCCCGCAGCAATCCCCTGCGAGCGCGGATGCCTGTCGCACTGCCGCGCGCACTCCTTTGAGCGGCGGACTGCTGTACCGCGTGGTCTTTGTGGTGCGATCATCATGCGATCACTCGTTGCCGGCGGCGCGAGCTAATGATACCAACTTTAGATAGATAGTCACATGAGTCAGCCACGCACACCCTGCCTCTGGGCGAATGATGCGGCGGGAGCGCTCCGCAGAGCGGTTGCTGGGACAGCACCGATCGCGCGCCGAACGCTGGGAGGACTGGGATGGCGGCGGCGTGGCCATCGCCTGCTCGCCCTCACCCCCGTCCCCTCTCCCCATACCTTTACCCAAAACATTCAGCCCGAATCGAGGCGGCTGGGGTCGAGGGTGGCGGAAGGAGCCTGATGCATCATGCGATACATCTCG
>FWPU01003221.1_pt1 | contig 22644 bp, 18 predicted proteins | sample 2228361 | NCBI WGS metagenome assembly FWPU01 (sample SAMEA103939777, study PRJEB20133) | metagenome
GTTTAGCGATCGGCCGTCCGGCGCAAATTTCTGGCGATCCGGTCCCCGACCAACCTGACGGTTTTTTCTGCAGGCCGCTCCTTCTGTGACCACATCTGTCACAGCTCTGCTGTAAAGTGAGAATTGCCGCCGCAGCGACCGCGTGTTGCGCTCCTGTCAGGAATTGGGGCGCTCGCCCGTCCTACGGGGTGGCGGAGTCACTCGCAGAGGGAGGACTGGCCATGGACAAGCCGCAGAAGAAAGGCGGGTTTGGTTGGCGCCCTTTTGAGGGCATCGACGCAATGTTTTCCAACTTGCCGGCCAAGGCTCCCACAAATGGAGCAGGGGGAACTGGTCCGCAGGATGCGGGTGGAGCAGGCCGCCCGAGCGGAGCGAGTGCTGCCACGGGCGTCTCCACCGGTACGGGAACTCCCGCCGCGGGCGCAGCCGCTTTGGCCGTCCAGGGCTCCCCGGCCGCCGCAGCCGTGGAAGCAGCGGAAGTCCGGCAGGCCGCGCAGCAGACTCAGCAGCAGGACCTCTTCGGTTTCGAGGCTTCTGACGGTTCCGGGAGCGTGCCACGGTCCCGCGAGGAGGACTTTCTTCTCGGGGACAACCTTGCCCCGGGCGTCCAGGAGCACGCGCGTCAGGAATTGAGGCGGTCCGCGGCCGAGGCAGAAGAACTCCTGCGCGCAAACCGCTGGGAGGATATCATCGCCTTGTTCCACCCCCTCGAGGAAAAGGTCCCGGCTGCAGTCGATGCGGGCATCGATTTGCAGTTGCGCCTCAAGGTTGCGTTCGCCCTGGGCCAGACCGGCCGGTTCGAGGAGGCTCTCAAGTCCCTCGAGCCCGCGCTCAGACTCCACCCGGACGACTTCCAGGTCCACAGCGCCGCAGGCTTCAACGCGTACCAGTCTCTTCTCAAGCGGAGAGAACGCAAGGTGACCCTCATCCCGGAGCAGAAAAGGGAGAGGATCCAGCAGGCGCACGAACATTTTCGGCGCTGCCAGCAGTTGCGGCCCGACCATGTCACGAGCTTCTACCGGGAAGGAATGCTCTACAAGGAGGTGGAAGGGAAAACGTTCAAGGCCGCCCCTTGCTTCCGGCAGGCAGTGCGGAACTGGGAAGGCCTTTCCGAAGAAGAAAAGCAGAAGCGCCACCAGGAACGGCCCAAGTACCTTCGCTCCCTGTACCACCTGGCCTCGTGTCTGCTCGAGGGCGGCGACGCGCAGCAGGCACTGGAGTTTCTGGAGCGCTGCATGCGGGAAGATGCCAGCGATGTTCTCTCTCCGGTGCACAAGCATTTCGCCATGGCAAAGGTGCTCCACGCCATGGCGCGGTACCGGGAAGCGCTCGACTATCTGGAAACAGCGGGCAGCGCTGTCCGCGACGGCGAGCCGAGCGACTACATCTGGGAACTCGCGGCTCGCTGCTGCCTGCGGCAGGGCAGGGCCTCCGAGGGAATGCGATACCTGGGCCGGATTCCGGAGCGGATCCGAAAGCCCTACGTGCGCTGGACAGAGGCTGATCTGTTGATTGCCTTGGGCAGGGAGAAGGAAGCCGAGGAGGTCCTTGTCCGCTCGGCTGAACGGGACCGCCGCTCCCGGCACAAGAGCCTTCTCAGGCTCGTCCACCTGCACTACAAGCAGGGCCTGGCCAGCCGGGCCCTGGAGGAGGCCGAGGCGGCAAACCGGTTCTACCGGGAAACCTTCGGCAATGAATGCCAGGACGCGCTTTTCTGGATCGCCGGCTGCCTCCACAAACTGGGCAGGACCGAGGAGGCCGTGCGGACCGTTGCCGAACTCGAAAGGCTCAACCCCGAATATCCGAATCTTTATCGGTTGAAGCAAAAAGTCCGAGGGGGGTATGACCATGGGTGAGCCGAACCAGGATGCGGGATTCGCCGGAGGGACTCACGGCGCGGCGGCTTTGAGCGACAAGACGGATTACAAACTCTTGCTTGACACCGTGAGCAAAAGGGTCCTCGGCGGCTGCCCGGCCGCTGAGGTGGAGGAGATCCTTTCACGAAAGGAGGTCTGGCAGGCCCTGGAGCCTGCGGACGCCCTCCGGTGGTCGGCCCTGGCCCAGACCGCAGGCCTTGCGGATCTGAGTCTGGAGGTGCTCGAGTGGGTCACGAAGAAGTATCCGGCCCTGGAATCAGCCTGGGCAGAGCGGCTGGAGCTGCTTCGGCTTCTTGGGGCGCGCGCAGACCTGGTCAAAGCCCGGCGGCAGGCGATCGAAGCCCTCGGCGAGGCCACGGTGAGGCGCATGCTTCGGGACGATTCGGGCGCAGAACCTGCCGAGGAGGCTGGGTCGGGAACGGAAGGCTGTTCTCCGGGAACCGCTCAGGCCGAGGTCGGGCAGAACGCGGCGTGCCGCCGTCCGGCCCGGGCTGACACGGACGAAGACATGCCCGGCCCCCGGCAGGTTGAGGATGCGGGAAGATGTGTCTCCGATCCGTGGAGCGAAGAGGAAGCCGAGGATTTCGGAGAGCCTTTCGTGCAGATGCGCAAAGAGGATGCGGCTGTAAGAGTCTACATGGAGATCTTTCGGGGCCGGCCCGATGTGTTTGCCAGGCAGTGGTACGACGAAGAGACCGACACTCAGGGGTATGTGCCTGTCCGCAGGCCCATGCTCGCCTCTGACGTGCAGGATCACCTCAGGGGAAACCGCACGTACGGGATCTATCTGCTCGATCAGGACAGCCGCGCCTGGGTGGGTGTTATCGACGTGGATCTGGTGCCGGCTTTCCGGGGCCGCAAGCTCACCAGGGACGAATACGACCGCCGGACGCGGGAGGAGACATACCTGGTCGAGCGCCTGTCCGAGCTTTCCTCAGAGGAGGGCCTGCCCTGCGTGGCGGAGTTCACAGGCGGCAAGGGGTATCATTTCTGGTATCCCTTCGAAGAAGCGGCGCCTGCGGCTTCGGTTCGCGCTGCGCTGCGCGCGCTGGCAGCGAAGATCGAAGGGGATCTGTCCTGTTTTCAGATCGAGGTCTTCCCGAAGCAGGACACCCTGTCGGGCAAGGGCCTCGGCAACCTCGTCAAGCTCCCCCTGGGCGTCCACCGGGGCACGGGGAAGCCGTCGTTTTTCCTCCTTGCCCCGGACCGTTCCGTCGACAGCCAGCTCGCCTTGCTGGAAAAGGTCAAGCGGATTCCGGTGGCCCGACTGGAAGCACTGGCGGCTGCCCATGAGAAGGCAAAGGTCATCGTGCATCCGCGGCACGAGGCCTGGGCCCGGGAGTTTCCCGAGCTGGCCGTGCTCGAGCAGAAGTGCTCGATCATCGCCCAGATCCTTGCCGCATGCCGCGCTTCCAGGAGTCTGAGCGTGCGGGAGGAAAAGGTTCTCCTTTATACGCTTGGTCATTTGCCCCAGGCCCGGAAACTCCTGCACCACGTGTTCGAGCAACTGCCTGAGTACAACAGGCCCCTTCTGGCTTACAAGATTGCCAGGATCCGCGGAACGCCCCTGGGCTGCAAACGCATCCACAGTCTGCTCGGGGACTTGGAACCCACGCTCCCGTGCAGGTTCGAAACGCCGGACTCGGGCTACTGGACCCCTCTGCTGCATCTCGAGGGTGGAAAGGAATACTGCAGTGCGCCCAAGAGCGAGCGGATCGAGAGCCTGGAGGACGCCCTCGAGATACTGGACCTTTCCATACGCCAGGTCCGCAGGTTTCTGAACACTCAGCACAGGTAGGTCCGTGGGCCGCGCGGGGCCCAATGGGAGAGCGCCGTGGAAGCTCTCTACGTTCTTGAGCCGGGCAGCTACATCCGCAAGGACGGCGAGGCCCTCAAGATCGTAAAGGAGGGCGCTGCCGTCGCCGACATTCCGGCCCGGGGGCTAAAGCGCCTCACCCTTGTGGGATACGTGTCGCTGAGCGGCGCCGTTCTGGATTTCCTGATTCACCACCGCATCGAGACCGTCTTCATGACGCCCACCGGAAGGTTCAGGGCGCGCCTCATGCTTGACGAGCATCCCCATGTGGCGCGCAGACAAGCCCAGTATGCAAGACTGAGCGACAAGGCGTTCGCCCTGGACGCGGCCCGGAGGATCGTTGCGGCAAAGCTCGAAAACCAGGTTCGGCACCTGCGGCGGCGGGCGCGCGACCACGGGATCGGGGAACTCGAGAAGGTCGCCCTGCGCATTCACGGGCTTCAGCGCGCCCTGCGGGCGACCCAGGATCTGGAGGTCGTCCGGGGGATCGAGGGGTACGGCACGCGCCTGTACTTCGAGGCGTTTCCGTTTCTGCTCAGGAACAACCTGTTCAGTTTTCCGGGCCGAAAGCGGCGGCCGCCCACGGACCCGGTGAACGCGATGCTCTCTTTCGTCTACACCCTGCTTACGAACGAGGTGCTCGGCGCCATCAAGGCTGCGGGCCTGGATCCGTACCTGGGTTCCCTGCACGAGGTGGCGCCGGGCCGTCCCTCTCTGGCCTGCGACCTGGTGGAGGAGTGGCGCGTCCTCGGTGACCGGCTGGTCCTTTCCCTCATCAACCGCCGGTATGTGACGCCCGAAGACTTCGTCGTGCGCAGCCGCAGCCTCCCCGAGGGGGAGCCGGACCGGGTCCGCTCCGTGGAAATGAAGCCGGCCGCGCTTCGAGCGCTTATCGCAAGCTATGAGAGGCAGATGCAGGCACGGATGAAAACCGCGGCCACCGGGGACGAGCGGCAGGTCCGCTGGCTCATCCACGAACAGGTGCGACGGTTCGCGAGGTTTCTGGAGGAGCCCGAGGCGGTGTACGAACCTTTCTGCATCGGCCACTGAGAAAGGCCTGGGCCGAAATTGGGCGGAACTCTACGATGTTCGTCCTGGTTTCCTTCGATATCAGCGACGACCGCATTCGCTACCGGGCGGTCAAACTCCTGAAAGGCTTCGGCGTGCGGGTGCAGAAGTCGGTCTTCGAATGCCCGGCACTCAGCGAGCGCCAGTACCTGGAACTCAAGGACCGGATGGAGGCGGTCGTGGACCAAAGGACCGACTCGGTCCGGTACTACATCCTCTGCAAGGGCTGCATCGGCAACGTGGAGTGGACCGGCCTCGGCTGCGCGCCCGAAGGCAAGGAATTCGAGACGGTGGGGTGAACACGGCTTCCCTCGGGGCGGACGTCCCTTGGACACGGTAGCCCGTCAACTCTGGGGGCTGGGGTACAGCAGAGCCCTCTCGATTGTATCAACGAGTGTTTTGAGCTCTCGCTGGAATCTCCTCGGGTCTGTGACGGCGTCTTTTGTTGAACCGGCGTGGTTGAGGTCATTTCTCCTTTTGGTAAGCTTGTGCATGATGTCTGCAAGCCCTGGGGTTTGGTCGATACATTGAATTAGGGCTCTGGTCAGCTCCACATTCCTGCTCGCCGGCGCTTTCCAGTCTTTCTCTGGAAGTTCGCCCTGGAAGATCTTGAACGCCTGGCCCGCAATCTCCCGCATCTCACGCTCGTGAGGGGGAAAGGGCTGACCGGCTCGGCAAAGCAAGTGGGTGAAGACGGTCTCTTGTAGTATGGTGTAACCCTGTTGGACGAGATTGTGTTCGAGGCACCACTTGGCCGCCTGGATGCCGTCTCGTACTGGATGATCTTCTTGGAAGTAGGTAATTTTCTTCTTCAACCGATCAAGGAGTGGGCCAAAAGGCTTGACGAGATCAACACTCTTGAATGTGGCTAGTCTCTTAGCGAGATCTCGTGCCACAGCGCCGATCCGGGTTAATCGCGCTGTCGATAGACTTCCGCCTAGCTCCTCCAGCCGATCGGCGATTCTGCGGAGCTCCTGCGCGTTAGAGGCCTGGCCTTTTGTGTTTTTCAGAATCGGAAGCGCTCTGTCTCGGGCCAGGGCAGCGATGGAGGCGGAGTCTCCAGCTTTGAAAAAGCGGTCTATCGCGACCGTCCAGTCGAGCAGATAAATGAAACTTGTCAGATCGAAGATAGGTGCCCGGCGCTCTTCCAAGGGCTTTTTTTGCGCTTGGGATAAGGGCCCCAGGGTCTCGAACGCGCCGTAATAAATCTTTTCGACCGAGGCTTCTTTTAGAGTCCTTGCATAAGCCAGGATGACCAGGGCAAACATAGGGATGGAGCGGAACGCATGCGTGACGTCGAATGTGATTCTGTCGCCCTCTTGTATGGTCTGATACACCAAATCAAAAATCTCCCAGAGTTCCGTTTCGTTTTCTCCCTTTGGAATCGCGATCACTTTTATGTTCAAAGACAAATTAAGGTCTGCGATGCAATTCTCGAGCCCTTCGGACGGCGCTCCTGTTTCAGCGTCCGTGTAGCCTCCTGCCTGCCAGTTGCAGCGCCTGGCCTCATCCGTGAGAAAGAAGTATGCACAATCTTTCTCGCTTCGACTTGCGGCTCGCAAGGAATCGAAGAGCCGCAGGGTTGCGTCCTGAACGTAGCGGCTCGGTCTCTCTTCTGCGAGGTCTGGGTGGGTGTAAATGCACTTGAGGTATTTGTTTGTTCCGAGAAAGGAGAGGTAGACGTTGCGCATAGGGCCTCCTTTTTCAGAAGCGGAGGGGGCAGACATTTTACTCAACACGCTGAGTATTTTTACTCAGAGTCTTGAGTAAATCGCAAAACGTCGTGGGACCGCAGCCCGGGTGACGCATGCCATGATGTGAGCTCTGGACCTTTCTACGCTCCGTACCTCCGGAAAAGCCTGTGCCTGAATCTGTGGGCGAGCTCGACCGTGCCGTCCGGGTGGTGGTTTTCGACCGCCTCCCGGGTGGTTGTGGAATAGACCGGGACGAGCCCCCTTGTAAATGCGAACGTGACCATGAGATAGCAGGCGCCGAAGTCCCCCTGAATGAGCGCATAGTCACCCGGTGAGGCGTTCGCCGCGAGCCAGGACCGCACTGGCTCCAGGAACGGCTCTATCGCGTCGAGATCCGGCGGGATCTGGCTCCACAGGGCAGCGAGTTCCTGGGGCATCTCCACGATGCGGTCCACGCCCAGCGACCGCCTGGCGTCGGCCATTTGGACCTCGGTGATCTTGTGGTTCATGAGGAGGTACAGGGTGGGCATGGAGTGCTGCGCTAGCCTCCCCATCTGTCAAAAACGGCTTTCACAGGCTTGCCTCCCTGGTATTTAACCTTGACCTTGCACTTGGACCCCGGAGGCTGTTTCGGATACTCAGGAATCTTCAAGCATTCAATTTGAGTCTGGTTGCTCAGGTTTATGGTGGCTTTGCCGCCTTTGATTTCTGAGACCAGAGTTGCGTACTCGGTTTCGATTTTGACTTGCGACGCGGGCTTGTCCTGGCGGGGCAGAGGAGGCAGATAAGTGCTAGTCGCTTTTTTCGGCTCTTCCTGCCTTGGCCTAGGAGGAAACGCTCCGGGGCTACTACGGCCCCCTCTGTGTTGTGCCCCGCCAGCTTCACTGGGGCTGCCTCGTTGACCGGAACCTGCTGGGGCGGGTGCCGTGGCGAGGATCTCCGGAGCAGGAGGGGGCTTACTGGCCATCAGTCCATATCCGATGCTTGTCTTCGCTCCGAACCCTAGCCAGGCAAAGGCAAATTCTAAAGCGGCCTCAAGGAGGAGTTTCACTCTTTCAGGGGCAAGAGCATCCTGAACGCTGCGCTTCATAACGGGCTTGTATTCGACCACGAAACGGAAAGCAGAGCCGGCTGGCATGGTGAGGAAGTAAATTGGATTCGGAGTGCCCCAGTCGCCGGGAGGAAGAATTCTCTTTCCCTGACGAGGATCGCCCGGGTAGTAATGGTTGTAGTGCGGGTTCATGATGTCGACCCGGAGTTGGTCTTTGGGCGGCTTCGGGTAAACGTCCCAGAAGCGCAAGGCACCGCGGATGTGAAGAGACTGCCGCAGAGTCTTCATGTCGGGTTCGGGCAATTCCTTCAAGAACTCTATCGGCTTCTTGGTCCACCGCGAGCGATCCTCTTGCTTGGGAAGAGTGGAAGCGAACGCTTCGGCCAGCGAGAGATCGCAGCGGTCGAGGTGTGCAAGGTACGCATCGAGCCAACGCTGCCGTTCCTTCTGAATCGCGGGGTGAGATGCTTTACCGCCACTCTCTTGAAAAAAAGCGGATGTAGAATCGAAACCGAAGAGCCACCAGACCCTCAGGATGTCCCAATCCTTGGTATCGGGTTCGAACAGTGCTAGCTCTTCGGCTGCCCGGCGTACGACTCCCTTGACTGAACTGCCGGGAAGATAGGGGAGCCCATAGGGATGGAGGAATGAAAAGCCGTTTTCCAGGGGATGCTCGAGGCCCATCCCGGTTACAAAGGGTGCCTGTGAAACTACCTCCCGGTCGCACACGATCGCCTGGCGGGAGTTTGGTGTCGACGCGAGACGGGATTGTCTGCTCCTTAAGCTGTCCAGGAGATCGACGCAGCTCTCGCCTAGTTGCCGGACAAGTTCGAGGGCCTGAAGTTTTTTTTCCTTGAATGGCTCGAAGCTTGCGTCTTTCCATCCCTGGTAGAAAAGGCCAAAGCGAAGACCCGGGGAGATGTTCTTTGGGTCCATTCTGGATAGAACCTTCTGTAAGTTTCCGTATGTAAGAGCTCTCATCCCTTCGGTCTCCCTACGCTTTAGCAGAGGCGAACTGCCGGATCCACCGCAGGACTTCAAGGGCCTCCTCGGTGGCCCTCAGATAGAAATCGGAGTCTTTCTGAACGAGTTCTGACATCAGTGAGTCGAAAGATGTTTTTTGCAATCCCAACCTGCCTGCAACCCATTCGCACACGTGAAGGGCTAATTTCTGTGCAGCATCGCTTTTGTTGTACAGAAAAGCGAGTGCCTGCATGAGCCCGTTTCCCATGATGAGCGCGGGTGCCCCCTTTGCGGCGTTGGCGTATTCCTTGTCGATCCCCGGGGTTACGCATTTCCACGCGTACTTCGCCCTCTCTTGGTCAAGGGTCTGTGTTTTCATGATCCTTCCTCCTTCAGAGACTATCGACGAACTTGAGCACGACCTGGCCTCTGCCTGTGGTGGCATCGCCGCCCATCTGAACCAATTCCGTGTCGAGTGCATTCTTCACTGTTTCCAGAACCGCGGCCGCCTCGAGCCGGTCCGATTCTTTTTCTCCCTTCTTCCTGCGCTCGACAGAGGCCATAGCCGTACTCACGAGAAGGGATTCCGGCGGTAGATTCTCCGTGTAAAAAAGTCCTCCGTCGTCGGCTGTGCCCGTCTCGTCGTTGATTCTGACGTGCGGCTCAACGACCGTGGCATGCCTGACGAAGTAGTTGAAGCGGTTGTCCGAGAGGAGTACTGTGTCCTTGGCGATCTTTGAGCGGAAATACGCCATCTCGGGCTTGTCGGGCAAGGCGTTGGCTGATATCCACTGGGCGAAACTCTTGAGGCTGTCCTTCAGTTTCGGATCGGCCTCTGCGAATTGGTAACTCTCCAGCACGAGTGAATTCCCGTCCACCTTGAGGTCTGGATTGAGGCAGACGCAATTGCCGTCTTCTACGGCTTGGGGGATTGACCAATTTTTTGTATCGCTTTCGTTGTTGAGAATCAGCATTATCCGTTTCAGGCGCGCCAAGGCCGTGGGGCACGTAGCGTAGACAAAAGAGTTTCTGAGGCTCCGAACGGGAAAGAGAACGATCTGGGCGTCGGAAAAGCTGATTGCGCCGGCGTGCTCAGACGCTCCTGTCTCGGGGCCGAAGATCCTGTCCACGAGGTTCTTTTTGTCCTCTTGAGTCCATACCGCAGAGAAGAAGTGGCGCAAGGCCCCTTTGATTCCGGAACCCATCAGCATGGGATGCTGGGTGTGGCGCTCCCGCTGGATGGGGTTGTCGATCGCCCCGATCGCGGTCCCGGCTCCCATATGGACTGGACTCACACAATAGATGAACATCGCTGCCTTTTGCTCAAACATGGCTAGCCTCCCTCTGCATTTTTCATGGAGCCTCCCGAGCTGACCGGGAGATTCCTGTATTCCTTACCAGCCTCCGATCCACACATTGTTGAAGCCTTCTGCTCGCCTGGCTGCCCATGTGCCAGTAACGGCTCCCAGCCGGGTATGTACCAGGGGCCAAAGGCCCTCGGTACGCAACTGTTCGAGAACGTCGGGTCTTGCCTCCTCCGCCTCGAACCAGTAGACAGCCCCCACCGGGACGGCTTTCATTGCTTCTTTTGGCTTGTGCTCTGCGATATCCCAGCCACTGACCATTTCGAGCCGTGGGACTATCGCAGCTACGAGTTTCGCAACAAGATCCTGGTGCATGAGGATCCAGGCTCCGTTTTCATTGAAAACACCAGGGGGCAACCACCCCTCCTCGTTGTCTCCAGCGGGAAATACCCCTGGGGTAGACAGGATGAGCCGGAATCTTCGGCCTTGGACAGGTACTTTTGAAGCGAGTGCCGAAGAAGCCTTTTCAAAGGCCGAGACCTCTGCACCTCGGCCATCTCCGCCGAGACGGACGAGACCGCTGCAGGGAACGAGTCCGTCCGCCCCATCGGTCTTTACAACAAAAGCAACGCCGGGCTTGAGAGCGATGGCTTCTGTCGTATAGATTTTGCCCGTCTCCACGCTGCGGCTAGAAGGGTCCAACGCGATACCCAGCCGCGGATCCACGCTCCAGAGGCTTTCGCTCGGGTCGACGAGATGTTCCGTGCCGACTTCCTGCCCCGCCAGGTGAAGGGCGAGCCCTTCTTGCGAGATCCACCAGGTTTTTTTCTTGGAAGGTTTTTCTGCACGCAGAATGGGCAACTGAGGAAGGGGATAGCTTGACCGGATGCCCTCTGTCGACAGAAATTCGGCCGGGAGGATGCGTTGGCAAAAGGAGCTGCCGTTTTCAGGTGGGGCGAGATCGGCCGGGGCCGGATAGTAGACGGTGCCGTTCGCGCTCAGGCCTACGTCCATTATGCGAAAGGTGCCCGGCTCCTGCGGCGATCCCAGAGCGGTCTTTACCTCCGGGTCCGCAACGCGACCCTCCAGGAATGCCTTGAAACCGGTCTTGCGGTCTACCAGGATTCGGGCTCTCAAGGCGCCTGCGAAGACAGATGGCCACGGGGGCATATTTGCCTCGGCGAAGTCCCCTGTTGTGCCAAATAGACGGTTGCCTCGTAAGTAAAGAACGTCGAGGGGTCGGATAGTCACAGTTGTGCTCATGTTCTTCCCTCCCTCGCAAGGAACTCGGCGACAGAAAGAGCATTCGCGATGAAGTCCGTTTGGCTCGCATCCGTTCGGCTGATTGTCTTGCTAATCTCGACGAGGTCACGGGCCAGAGAAACGAATTCAGGTCGCATTCCTTCCTGCGTCTTCTGCTTGCGCTGGCGATGGAACTGATACGCAAGAACCGTTTCAAGAAGATCTTGGGGGCTGTCCGAAGGAAGTTCGCTGAGCCAGGTCAGCAAATGGTAGCACGCGCGTCTGGACAGGTCCTTGCTGAAGGCGGTACGCAGCCTGGTTAGCACGCCGGCTACCGGAAGGCTTGCAGGTGCCGGGCCTTCCCATGGAGAGGTGAACTGGACCGCCCCGCCTGAGCGTTTCAAAAGAGAGAGGGAAAAGGCGTTCTTGCCGGCCTGCTTGGCTCGCCTCTCGGCCTGGCGGAGTTCCCGCAGTACAGCCCCAAGGGGTGCGGTATGGTGGGCGATGACAGCCCCGACGGACACTGTGGCGGTGACTCCCATCAGGCGAAGAAGTCGCCCGTCGAGCAAGGCATAGCCGTTTTTCAGGTTAAGACGCTTGCTGCTGTCTTCGTCCCAGAGCTGGGTTATGCTCCCGTGGATTTGCTTTCCTGAGTAAGCGCATCGGAGAGTTTCAATCAGTCCCAAAAGATCGTCGATCGAAGCCATCGCCATGAGATCGTCGCCGCCTGCATAGAGAACCCGGCCTTTGAAAAGATCTTCGACCACAAAACGCCCCACACGCAACGAGAAGGCGTTGAGGGCGGCTGAAATCGCTGCATGGCGCGCCGGCGAAGGCGCGCGTAAAGAGTTCAGGTAATCCTTCAGCCCTTGGTTTCGGGCCGCTGCCTCTACCTCTCGGACGCCCTCCAGGATGTCCGGATGCCAGAATTCCCTGTATTGTTTGAGAAAGCGCGAGTCGGTGCCGGATATCCAGGCGCCCATGTCGTCGCCGTCCATGAGAACCATGGCGTAATAGGCCTCAGGTTTGGATCCTGAAAGCTCTTTGATCAGTTTGTTCAAATCCTCGATCTCTCTTTCGTCTCCCTCGTCTCTGAGCAAGTCAAAGAGCGTGGGAAGGCTCTTCAAAACCTGTCGTTCCGGAAAGTTCTTGAGTTTTCTGGCAAGGGACTTGGGCAAGGCTGCAGGAAACAGAGAGTCTTTCCTTTCGGAAATCATCGCTTCCAGTTTTTGCCAAGATCTATCGTCTTTTTTTGCGCCTTCTTTCGCACCTTCCAGGACCTTCTCGGTTGTCGTGGCTAGGGCCATCGCGTGCGTTGAGACGACGTACCGGTCTGTCTGGATTTTCCTCCGGGCAAGCTCTTCCTTATATAGATCCGGCCAGAACCTCTTCAAGGCACAGGGTGCACAAAGGTGCTCCCCTCTTTTGGCCAAAGAGGGGAACTTCGTGCTCAGGCGGGACCAGACGGTCTCGCCACGTTTGTCAGGCGGCCGTTCAAGCAGTTGCAGATCGTGCGTAAGCCATTCTCTTTCTCCACAAAGGGAGCAGCGATAGCCCTTTTGGAGGATCTGCGGATCCGGTCGCAAGTTCTTTGTTGCGGCCAGATTTCGATCGCAAAGATCGTAAAAGGCCGGATAAAGAACCCCTGGATTCGGATCGTAGAAGCGAACGCCGTCAACATGGATTTCCTTCGCGAGGAGCTTCCAGACAGGATTTGCGAAGAATCCTGGTTTTCTGTCCCCTTTGCCCTGCGGATAGAAGCGCGCAAGAGCCTGTTCCAGTTCAGCTGTTTGAAGGGGCTCAGGTCCTGGACTTTTGCCGATCCCCCACGCCACAGAGGTCCAGTATAGTTCTGGAAATCCCCAAAGTTGTTTCTCGGCTTGGGCCCTGGCGACTTCGAGGCCGCCAAACGGCCACGCCACCTTGTCGAAGAGAGCTTCAACGGTCTTTGCCGCCTGGTTCTGGATCCAGGTCCTCATGGCCGTTTCGACACGGGGCGCCAGGACATCCACGGCATCGGCTGGTACGATAGCCACGAAACGATTGGGCAGGGCTGCAGCAAACAAGGGATTGGCGTCTGTAGGGATTTTTCTCCAGTCATCGGCATAGCCCGAAAGGTCGATTCCTTGGGCCTCAAGCCAGAGATCGACGATGGGAAGGCCGTGAAGTACGGGGTAAAGAACCGCATCGGGGCCGAGCTCCTCGCAGACGATCTTGAGCCCCTCCCAACAAATCCGTGAGAGCAGATGGGACCCGGCCCAAAGATCCGAGGTTGAACGGGCTTGCGCGATCCATGGCTGAATGGGGCCGAATGTCACCATGAAAAGTGCCGGAGTCCCGCCGCTACACATGGCTCCGCAGAAGGCCGAGGAAAGCCTCACGTGCTCCCATATGGTATGGTCTGGTATACGCGTATCGGCTGGCAGGGCTCCCCATAACTCGCCGAGCTTCTGGGTATCCTCGTGCGGTCGTTCCGGGGCTTTTCTCCACAGAGCCAGATGGGTCCTTTTCCAGTCGACTTGACCGGCTTGATCCCTGAAGATGCACTCCTTGAAATGACGGATAGAATCGTTCTTGAGATTCTGAATCTCGACTTCCCACAGCCCGGCTTCGATCTCGTAGGACTGAGCGGTCAAAGGATGTTTCAGAACAGGCCTTCTTGTAAAGTTGACCTGAGCCCATGTTTTGTAGCCGCCTGTCTGATCCAGCGGGAATTGGGGTCTGTCGGCAGCCGCGGCCCAGTGGTCTGAACGACGGACCAGATCCTCTTCGGCTTTTGTCAGCTCGAGATTCAGTTCCCTGAGGAGTTCCGACACCGAGCCACCCTCGTGGCCGGCGGGGTCCCTGAGCAGGACGAGTGCCTTTTCCGCGGGATCATGAATCAAAGCGGCGACCTTTAGTCGCCAGAAGGAATCGGATCCAGGCATCCAGGTTTCTCCTTTTTTCATGAAGTGGCTATGTTCCAACGGGTTCCTTCCTCGTCTAGGATTCTATGAACCTCAGCCCATGCTTTCTGCTCGGCTTGTACCTGAGCGTTCCCGTCTCTAACGCTCTGTCTCAATTGTGGCGGGAGACCCGCCGGGAAATGAAAAATGATTCCGATGTATTTGGATGTCTGCTGCTCCAACACTTTGAATCTAAGTTGGTTGGCAAGTCGGCTGTCTCGGGGCCAAGCAGCTACGGCATGTTTCGTTACCGGGTAAGCGAGAAAATGACGATTCGAGAATTTCCCTTGACTATTTTGGGGGAATAGAAAATGACTACATGTTCTCACGGCTATTTTCATTCGAGCCAGCTCCTGCATAGCTTCTTCCCACGAAGGAAAGACTTTTTTCGTCTTCCAGCACAAAAGCCCGGTTGAGTCTTTGCCCACGGCGTGGGGCCAGGGCTTTTGAAGGCAGCTCTCATAATCGCGGGCCAAAGCTGCTAGATCACTCACAGGGTCGCGCGGACTGAAATCCATCCCCTGGACGTCGGTGATCATCATAGAACCCCACCCATTTCGGCTTCGCCCGCCTATGGTTCCGGCCCAATGGAATAGAGTAAGGACCTCCTTCAGGGAATCCTTCACGTCAGATAGGCCTCGGCCAGAAAGCCGCAACGAGATCTCAGCGCCAGGTGCGATAGCTTTTCTCGAATTCTTGAGAATGGTTCCCTTTGAGACTCGGTCATAATCTAGCGGCCCGTAACCCAAATATAGATGAGCTCCCACCGGGAATTTCACCTCAGGATGCTGGATTCTTGCGTCTTTTGGCCATGTGCCCATCAGCTGCAAACTCCCGACGGGGTATACACAAACCGAAAGGGGACTTTTCATGTGCCAGGTCTTTTGCCTCCCACGGCCCGCTGTCCCTTGTGCTTCTAGCCAGGTATGGCCAAACAGAAGACCTTCGTGTTCACGGAGCTTCTCATGGTTGAACTGCTGATCTGCTGCGTTGGCAATGCGCCAGCACTGGCGGAGGAGCGCCTTGAACGGCGCCGCTCTCAGTTCGGCCGACTGGTCGGCGCCACCGAGAAACGCCGGCGTCACGAATCTCATTCGTATCGAGACCGACTGCGAGGTATGACTGCTCATCCTCTATCCTCCTTATCCTCCAGACGCAGCAGAGAGGCTCTTTCTGACTCTGAGCAAATGCCTCCCCGGAATCGGTTAGAGACTCCCTGGTTTTCTCGCCTTCGGATAGCCAGGGTGCCCTCACCCAATTTCCACCCTCCCTAGGCCCATGCAGGCGCCCTTGCCGACGTGGAGGAGCGAGGCGGCTTTCCACCACTCCAGGATCCAGGCCGCGGGCGCGGCTCCCAGATCCACTTCGCCCACGAGGCCGCCCATGGGCACTTTGTTTTTCTGGCGATTGGAGTACCTGTGGTAGTCGTGCCAGCGCAGCCGGGCCCTGATCCCGTTTGCGGTGCCCAGGTGTTCCACGAGCCTTGTCCAGAGTTCCCTGCCCAGGGGCGCCCCGGCCGCATGGACACGCGCGATCGCTTCGATCCTGCGGGCAAGGGACTCGAAGAAGAAGGGCCAGTCCATGGTGGCAAGATAGGTCCCCTGCCTCCGGAGCCGCACGGGAGTGACGAGCCGGACGGAAGGCGCGCCGCCGCCGTTGCCGCCGTTGCCGCAGGCCCCGGCCAGCCACTCGCGCAGGGTGCGGCCAGCTCTCGGCTGTGCCAGGGCGCTCGAGGTTAGAGGGATCGGCGCGGGTGCGTCCTCAGGCAGGATTTCCTCTATGCAGAGGATGCGATATCGGAGCCGGTCAGCCCCGAGCCCGGTCTTCTGGCCACGAAGAAGCGCTGCGGCCATGGCCGGAAAGTAGCGCGTGCACCTGCCCAGCAGCGTGAGGTGGAGATCCTGCCGGGCTGAACCGTCCGAGGGGGGCGGGAAAAGGATGTACCCTCTCGGTACTTCGGAGAGGCCGGGCAGGGCCGAGTTTGTCTCGAAAAGCTGGAAATACGGGCAGCGATCCTGCGCCCGGCACGGCCTGCAGGCCCTTTTCCCCTCGGTCGGGCAGCAGAGTTGCTTGAGTTCGGTCCCCGCAAGACCTCTCCAGGCGGAACCGAGGAAGGTGCTGGCTCTGACAGGACTTTCCAGAAGTACCCGCAGCCTGACTTTGAGGATCCTGAGATCCCCGAAGAGACTCGACGGGGTCAGTTCTGGCGCAGGCGTGTCTGGACGGACCATCATAGGCGCGCGAGCCCGAGGTGCATGCAGAAGCTCTTTATTAGAGGTCAAAAACTCTGTCAAGACTTTTTTTCCTTGTCGCCGGAGGTGCCCGAACTGCGGTCGTTTTTGCGCGGCTTTTCAGAGCGCTCGTCCTCCCCCGTGAGATAATTGGGGTCGAGGACTCCGAAGAGGACCATTGCGAGAATGTCGTCCAGGGGGTCGCTGTTTCCGTTCATGGAGGGCTCCTTTCGGGCTCGGGTTTTGGCTCCTGAGCTGAAGACGGGCGGAAGGGTGTTTATCTGACACACCCAAGGGCCTCTCGGGAGCAGGATAATGGACGGGTGTGACAGATACGGTCACAGGCGGGAAAGAAAAAGGTGGGGGGGAGAAAAAAATGGCGGCCAGGGACCTCAACCGAGACCAGGGCAGGTCGGGCGATTAGGGATGCCGGGGGTTTCGTGTACTTCCGGAGGAGCCCACACCGTGGCGGCCGCCATGTGCCGGGGTTATTGGTCCCAAATGGCAAGCAAAGACGGACGCGACGGAGCGCGTCCCTCCAGAAGGCGGGTTGGAAGGCAATTGGGCATTCCCATGGAGGGGCACGCTCTGTCATGCCCGCAGTGACGATTTTCAGAACCTTTCACCCCCTCTGAGCCGTAGCCCGTTGGGGGGGCAGGTTGGCCGGTCCGGTTTTCAGGCGCCCTGGATCAGGTCCCGACCGCCCGCGCCCCCGGAAGACGGACGCGACGGAGCGCGTCCCTCCAATGGGACAAGGATCCAACGAAGACGGACGCGACGGAGCGCGTCCCTCCAGAAAAAACTTGGAGCTTGACCGGCAATGCCGAGTGACGTACATTCAACTATGATCTGTACGTCATCCTATGGGGAGGGAACCATGCAGACGAAGTTGACTCTGCGGGTCGAAGAAGCGGTGATCAGGCGTGCCAAGGCTCTTGCCAAAAACAAGGGCAAGTCGGTCTCCCAGATGGTCTCCGAATACTTTACGGTTCTGGGGGCCGCGCACTCAGAAGGACCCGAGTCTTTGACTCCACTGGTGCGGTCGCTCAAGGGCGTGCTGCGAAGCGCCAAGGTCGACCGAGAGGATTACCGCCGGCATCTGGAGGACAAGTACCTGTGAGGGTCCTCATCGATTTGGATGTGGTTCTGGATCTTCTTTTGGACCGTGTGCCCTTTTCGGAAGATGCAGCGAATCTCCTCTCGAAGGCCGAACGAGGGCAGATCACAGGTTGTCTCTGTGCCACGGCCGTCACGACCCTCCATTACATTGCCAGGAAGACGCTCGGGGATCGCAGAGCGCGGCAAGAGGTACGAAAATTATTGAGTTTTCTTGAGCCTGTTCCTGTCAACCGGGCTGTCCTGGAAGGAGCTCTGGAGATCCGATTCCGGGACTTCGAGGATGCCGTCACGCACGAGGCGGCGCGGCTGGCAGGTGTTGAATGCATTGTCACTCGCAATGTCCGTGACTTCAAAGTGTCGAAGATCCCTGTTTACTCGCCGGCGGATTTCCTGCGAGCCTTCAAGGCCGTCCGATAAGCTCTTGGTCTCAGTGCATGCAGAGGCCGATTCCCTTCCTGCGCTCGGAAACCGGTACGGACGCGACGGAGTGCGTCCCTATAGAAGGCGGCCCGGGCTGCAACTGGGTCATCTTTGGAGGGGCACGCTCTGTCGTGCCCGTTGGGGGGCAGGTTGGCCGGGTTCGGCTTTCAGGCGCACTGGATCAGGGCCCATCCCTCAGCCGCGCCCGAAGGCGGACGCGACGGAGCGCGTCCCTCCAGAAGGCGGCCCGGGCTGCAACTGGGTCATCTTTGGAGGGGCACGCTCTGTCGTGCCCGGGGAGCCCCGTGAATCCCAGGAGGGCCACGCTCTGTCGTGCCCGTTGGGGGAGACTGGGTGGTCCCCGGAGCCGAATCCGTAGAAGGAAGGACTGACCCCTGCTTGTCCCTGCTTGTCTTGCCTGCTTGTTGCTGCTTGTCCTTGTCGCAGCGCGCCTTCTACGGGATGCCCAGGGCAGCGGGCTCGATCAGGGTGGCCGGGATCTGCCAGGTGCGGCGGATCACGCGGCCCGGCTTGGCGCCGGTAAGTTCCTTGTTCTCCACCACGACCTCGCCGTTTACGATCACGTACGTGATGCCGTCCGGCGGATCCAGGTAGTGGCCGGGCGCGCAATAGGCTTTGTCGATGATCGCCTCGGGGTCGAAAACCACGATGTCGGCGTCGCACCCTACCTGGAGGCGGCCCTTCTTGTCCAGGCCGAGCCAGAGGGCCGGTGCTGCCGTGGCCTTGTACAATGCGGTCATGAGGTTCATGACGCCCATATCCCGGCCCCAGTGTCCGATCATCCGGGCGAACGATCCGGCCGTTCTCGGGTGGGCTCCGACCAGTTCCTGCGTCACAGGGTCGCGCCGCACCGAGCCGTCGTTGCCGAGGAACACAAAGGGTTCGGCAAGGGCGAGCATGGTGTTCGCGGGCTTGATAATGTAACAAATGAGTTTCGGGCTCTGGGCGCGGCCGGCAAGAATGGCGTCCATGAGGACCTGGGCCTGGTCGATGCTTTCGAAGAAAGAGTAGGCGGGCATGTACAGCTCGCCGTCGATGTACACGTCTTCGGCCACCTGGAAATCCCCGGGCTTCACGTCGGCCACGGTCATGATGAGATCCAGGGGAATGGTCCCGTACCTGGCGATGGTGAAGAAGTCGTTCGGGAACGAATCGGCGCCGATCACGTCCACGGCAAGAGGAAGCTTCTCCTCGTGGATGGCTTTGGAGATCACGCCCAGGGCGAATCCGGTCGTGCCCCTGCCGTACGTCACGTCGGTCAGGTGCGAGACAATATAGGGCACGCCGGTCTCCCTGACCGTCCGAAGAGCTTCGTCGAGCGGCGCGGCCAGGATGATGTCCCAGAGGTTGTACAGATTGTCCCGCATGTGGCTGGCCGCCATGCCGTCGAGCCGTTTCGCTTCGGCGGCAGTGGCGAGCATCTCTTCATAGGTGCATCCCGGATGGTAGAAGGCTCCGAAAGAAATTCCCATGCTGCCCTGAGCCATGTCCTGGGCTAGCATGTCCACCATGGGGGGGATCTGATCCGGAGCGGCTTCGTCGAATTCGCCCAGGCCGACCTCTGTCCGCAGGGTGTTCAGGCCCGTGAGAGATGCGAAGTTGTTGAAGATCCCCTCGGCTTCGATCTGGGCGAAGAAATCGCCGATCGGATATTCCGAGAACCCGCAGTTGCCTCCGATCCATGTGGTGATCCCGTCTTTCACGAAGCACTGCATGGACTCCTGGATGATGCCTTCGTGCGTATGGGTGTTGATGAACCCCGGCGAGACCACCTGGCCGTGTGCGTCAATGACCCGGACCGCGTTTTCCACCAGGGCCTGAATGCCCGCTGTGTCGTACTCGACGGCGGCGATGCGGCCGTTGCGGATCGCCACCGCGCCTCCGGTTCTGTCCGTGGCGGTCAGGGGATCGATGATCCGCCCGTTTTGGATGACAAGGTCATAGCCCTGTCCTTGGGGCGGCCCGCCGGCGCCGTTGCTTCCGTCGTCCGAATCCCCGCATCCTGCCGCGAAGACCGCAAAGGAGGCGACAAGTAACAGAAACAGGCCCGCATTCCGATGCCAGCTCATGGGCGGCTCCTTTCAAAGTCACAGAACTGGAGCAGAGTCAAACGCTGCGCTGATGTTGAATTGACGGTCAACTCTGAGATGGCAGATGGGAGTTGGATTGGCAAACGCGCAATCCCCTCCGCAGCCTCCGAAGATAGAGCCTGCAAAAGGTTCTGCGATGAGATCCACTTCGAGAGTAGCAGTAAAATCCCACGTGCAGACTCCGGAGGAACAATTGGTAGGGGTCGGATTCAGCATGTGGTAGACTCTGCCTTGTCCCGTTCCCTGGATGGTAATTCGGATGGAGGTATCCCCCCGCATCTCGCTCTCGTCGTCATCACCGCCCCACCCCCGCAGGAAGAGGTGCAAGCCAGAACAAACGCCCAAACCGCGATTTTCACCCAGTTCATGTTCCTTTCCTCCTTTCTTCAGACGGCCTGGACTGCGCTTGAGCCTTGAAGATCCTCTACCCCCTTCTGGAAGCCGAGTCAAGGGAAAACGCCAAGAGGGAAAACGCCACCAACAGGGAAAACGCCACAAACGGATTGTACTGTTTGCTCTTTTGCAGGAGGTCTCTTATCTTTTCTTTGCGCGTTTTGAAGTGACCTTGGGTTCCCGGCTAGAGGGTAGGGGGAAGGTAAACTTGAAGGGGAGGATCGAGCCATGAGGAATGCCAGGAAGTTTGACGAAAGAATCACGATCGGCGGTGTGCCGGACAGCGAGGATCTGGCCCAGCTCAAGGAATTGGGCTACAAGACTCTGATCGATCTTCGGGACGAAAGGGAAAAATTCGGAGGCGTGGTACTAAGGAAAGCCACGGCTCTTGGCCTTCGGTACGTAAGCATTCCGATCGCGCGGGACGAGATTACGATGGAAGACCTGATGGAATTTTGCCGGACCTTCTCGGACGGTGAAAAAGCAAGGGGGGCGGTTTCGCAGGGTCCGGTTTTCAGAAGCCAGGGATCAGGGCCCATCCCTTCGCCGCGCCTGAAGACGGACGCGACGGAGCGCGTCCCTCCAGAAGGCAAGCCCCGCAATTGGGTCATCCCTGGAGGGGCACGCTCTGTCGTGCCCGTTGGGGGGGCAGGTTGGCCGGTCCGGTTTTCAGGCGCCCTGGATCAGGTCCCGTCCGCCCGCGCCCCCGGAAGACGGACGCGAAGGGGCGCGTCCCTCCAGCGGTGGGAAACCCGGTGCGGACGCGACGGAGCGCGTCCCTCCAGAAGGCGGGCCGGGCCGCAATTGGGCATTCCCTCGCGGGCCACGGTCCGTCGTGCCCGCCACGGTCCGGGATCCCTGGAGGGGCACGCTCTGTCGTGCCCGTTGGGGACAGGCAGGTTTGCATTTCGTCTCGCGGCGTGCCAATAGATAGGATGCTCGTGCCTGCAACGGTGGAACGGTCTTGCAAAGAGAGCCGGGAAGCACAGGCCCCCGAGCCGGATTGCGGACGGCTGACGCCGCCGACTCCATTCGAAGCAGCGCCTCGCCTTCCAACGCGGATGGGTTTTCGTGAGCGAGTCGGGCGAAAAGTACCTCAAGCGGCAGGTTGGGTTCCTGGGCCTTCTGGCCGCCTGCGTGGGCCTGAACATCGGCGGCGCCCTGTTCGCCCTGACCACGGTGGCCGCTTCTCTGTGCGGTCCCTCGCTGCCCCTGGCCATGCTGGTCTCGGCTCTGCCCATGCTGCTCGTCGTCTTTCCCTACGTGACTCTCACCTCGGCTCTGCCCACGACGAGCGCCTCCTATCGATACTCCCAGCTTTTTGATCCGCGGCTGGCCCTCGTCAGCATGCTCACGCTTCTTTTGTGCATCTTGCTGGGCGGCCAACCCCTGTTCGCGTTCGCTTTCGGAAAATACCTGGCCCTGCTGGCGCCGGTGGATCCGATCCTGACCGGGGTTTTCGTTCTTGCCTTCTTCTACGCCGTGAACCTCGTCGGTGTGCGCACCGCCGCATGGGTCCAGACCGCGCTGTTCTTTCTGCTTCTGTCGGCTCTTATCCTTTTCATCGTGGCCGGGATTCCGTGGATCCGGGCCGAGCACTTTCGCCACCCGTTCCCGAAGGGAGCCGGAGGCCTGCTCGCGGCCTCTGGGCTGCTCTTCACGTTTAGCGCCGGGGGGATTTTCGTCATCGACCTGGGCGGCGAGGTGCTGGAAGCGCGAAGGGCCTTTTCCAGGGCCCTCCCCCTGGGCATCGGGATCGTCGTTGTCCTGTACGTTCTTGTCGGTCTCATCACGGTCGGAGTCGGCGACTGGAGGGCCCTGGAAGGCTGTTCCCTTCTGGATGTCGCCAGGCGCTTCTTGACCGGGCCGCTTTTTGCGTATTTCGTGGTTGCCGGGGCCCTGGTGGCGTGCGCCACGACTATCAATGTGATCTTCACCATCATTTCCCGGGGCCTCCTGGTTGTGGCCGAAGACGGTTTTCTGCCCGCAGCGCTCGGACGGGTGAACCGGAGGTTCGGGACTCCGCACTGGGGGCTTACCGCCTCTTGGCTCGTCTGCACGGCCGCTCTTGTGCTGAACCCGTCGCTCCTGTTTTTCGGCTCCATGCTCAATCTGGGGCTGATTTTCGCCATTACCGTGGTGAACCTGGCCGGCCTCGTGCTGCCGGCGCGATACCCGGAACTCTACGAAAGGTCCCTGAAGCCGCTCTCCGCGGGCGCCCTGCGGACCGTCTGCGTCGCGGTTCTCGTTCTCAACACCCTGATTTTCGTCTTTTTCCTGGCGGCCGTGGGCTGGGCCGCCGCGGTCTTCGCTCTGATCGTCGCCGCGAGTTTTCTCTTCGCTCGGTCCCGCCGGGTCCTTCTGGCTGAAAGAAAGGGGCATCGTGCGCGGCCCCTTTCGGCCAACACCG
>FWPU01006452.1_pt1 | contig 22640 bp, 22 predicted proteins | sample 2228361 | NCBI WGS metagenome assembly FWPU01 (sample SAMEA103939777, study PRJEB20133) | metagenome
AAATGTATATGGAACAGATTTTTCAGGAGAGGATTTTTATTCAAATGAATATGGACCAAGGGGTGAGATTTTGTATTCCATTAAAACCTTAATTTTAAGCCTATTTAATAATGCTCAAAAGAAATTTTTTATGGATATATGAATAATTTAAATAATTGTCTATGGGGTATTTTTGATTATTGGAATACCTAAGAATATTGATTAATTCAAAAGGAGGAATATATGGTAGCATTTTTATTTATTATGAATTTATGTTTGATAAATAATGAATATCCGAAATATTTGGATTTATTAAATGATTATTATATTAATTGTCTTTATTATTCGAAGGAATCTTAAGAATTTAAAATAAATAGATTAATTGAAAATATAAAAGGGTATGAATATATTTTAAGGATGGATAAAGATTTTAAAATAAATAAATTAATTGAAAATATAAAAGGGTATGAATATATTTTAAGGATGGATAAAGATTTTAAAATAAATAAATTAAAGGAAAAAGAGAGGAAAAAGATTGAAATTAGATGGAGATTTTCAAATTCAAATTATTTGCCCGATGAAAAAGATAATCTAAAGGAAGGCTCAATTATTCCACAAAGTATTTTAAGCTCTTAAGAGGAATTCAAAGGCATGATAGTAAAGGGAGTAGAATTTCCAAAATCAAAGATTGAAGAGGTATACAAAGTAAAGGATCCAAATCCTTATAAAATTTGTAGAAAATATAGAACCTAAGATGGTGTTTTACTTATGGGATAAAATATATCTTGATAAAGGATGGGGAAAGGGATTTTAAGCTTGAAGAAATTCAAGAAAGAGAAATTAAAATATCTATAATAGCAATGGATGATGAGTTGTCTGGAAAATCTAATTACAAATAAATTGCTGTTTATGGTTTAATTAAAGATTTTGATTAATCTGTCCTGTTTTAAAGGAAAAGGAAAGTTTAAATTAAATAGCAAAGATATTTTAGAAATTTCAATCTAATTGATAAAAAATATTTTAAAAATGGTAAATTTTGGGCAAAAAGTCCAAAAGGGATTTTAAGAGTGTAAGAGATATAAAAAAATTCACCTCTTAGGGTTAAATTTTACAAAATTTTGATTAAAGATTTGAATTTTATTTTTTTTTAATGTAAAATTTGAAAGGAGGTAAAATGAAAAAAACTTTATTTTTTTTGTTTTTATTTTTCCCCTTTTTTCCCTTTTGTGATTTGGTTTATGAATTTGAAGGAAAGACATTAGTTGAAGGAAAGAAAAAAGAATATCTTATGAAAGGAAAGGTTTTTTTAAAGGAACCATCTTATTTTAGATTGGAATATGAAGAAATTGAAAATCCAATGCTTACTAAAGATAGTGTAATTCTTTCCCAAGATTTAAAGACAATTTATCTTTTAAATAAAAAGGAAAAGACCTATATTGAATTAAATTTTTCAGATATGTTTCAATCCTTAAGTGGGATGGCAGATTCTCTTTTAAATTTAGGAATTGAAGAACCAAAAGTGGCTGTTAAAAAGGGAAGGGAAGATAAGGTTATTTTGGGTTATAATTGTAAGCATATAATAGTCGAAAGTTTCTATCTTTTAAATATGAAAATTTTATTTATGAAAAGCAAACAGAAAATAAGTTCTTTGGCAAATTATTGGGTTGCTGAAAATTTTCCCTTAATTTTGAAGGATTATTTTCAAGAAAAATCCATAAAAACGGGAATAGATAAGTTGGATGAACTAATTGAGTTGGAGACAGCAAATATAAAGGGAATGGTTTTAAGGTATACTAAAACTACGGAGACAAAAAATGATAAAGGGGAAGCTACAAAGACCTATGAGGAGGTGGAAGTAAAGAAGATAGAAATTGGGGAATTTCCCTTAACTTATTTTGAAGTTCCAAAGGATTATAAAAAAATAGCCCTTACGCCTTTGGAATATGATAAGAAAGAAAAATAATTAAATTTTAATAAATTTATTTTTTTTATAACCCCAAATTTTTTTACCTTTGAGTTTTTCATAAAAGTCTTTCAAAATATTTTCTTCTAAGGGTTCAGGGAAATAATCCCTTAATTTTTCATCATAATAATAAAATTTTCTTTCTAATAAAAACTTTTTTATAATTTCCCTTTCCCTTTCATCTTTTGCTAAGTGAAGGAGGTCTTCTAGGGCCCCTATTTCATAAAAATCTATGGCATTTTTAATATAGTTTATAAGCCGGGAAAGGTATAAAAATGTGTATATAACAATTTCTTTAAAATTAAGGTTTGGGGACTTCAAAGCACTGGACCTAAAATATTTAAAGTCCTCTCCCTTATAAAATTTTTCAAAATCATAACTTTGGGGTGAAAGATAGTAGACACTTGGAGCAAGTAAAACCTTCTTTTCCATTAAATAAATCATAATTTCCAGTACACTTTCAATTTTTTGTTTTGGAAGCCCTACTATGAAGTGAACTTCTACTAAAAAATTATAATTTTTTAAAAAGTCTAAATCTTCAATTTTTATTAGCATATCCCTTTTTTCTTCCTTTAGATTTTCTTTTGAAATATCCACAAGGGATAAATTTAATTTAACAAAACCTGCCTCCTCAATTCCCCTTAAATTTTCTTTATTTAAAACACCTAAGTATATCCCATTCATACAAGATAACTTAAAACCCTTACCCTTAAATAAATTTAATATTTCTTTGAAAAATTTTTTATCAAGTCCTAAAACTTCATCCTCTAAGCTTAAAAATTTTATATTTTGATGATTTAAAACTTCAATTTCTTCTTCAAGGCTTTTTATACTCCTTTTCCTAAAAGGGAGTTCAAGTTTCCCACAAAAGGCACACTTAAAGGGACAACTCCTTGTGGTTATCATAGAACTAAAATAGCTTTTTCCCCATTTATAATTATCCCTATCAATAAGATTTCTTTCTGGAATTAAATCAATATCTTTTTCATAGCTTATCCCTTTTATATAAATATCTTCCTTTTCTTTAAAGGAAATCCCCTCTACTTCTTTAAAGGATTTTTTCTCTTTGATTGCTTTTAAAAGCTCAAAGAAAGGGGTTTCCCCTTCACCCCTAATTAAGAAATCAACTCCTTCCAAAGAAAGGGTTTCTTTAGGAAAAATTGTGGGATGGTACCCTCCCAATACAACTTTAATTTCTTTATCAGTTTCCTTTGAAATTTTAATTATTTCTTTAACTTCTCTAAAATGGGAAGAAAAATTTGAAGAGATTCCAATTATCTGGGGTTTTTCCCTTTGAATAATCTTTCTTATTTCATGAAAGTCCACACCAAAATGTTTGTATGCTTTAAATAGAGAAAAGGGGGAATGCTTATTTTTACTAAAAAAAATATCAAGTTCAGGGAATTCCTTATTTTCAATTATTTTTGGTTTTCCTAAGGTCAAATCTAAAACTTTTACATCAAAATATTTATTTATCTTAGAAGCTAAAAGTAAAAGACCTAAGGGATAAGTTCTGATCCTTGTTAAATAAAAATCCCTTATAGGTGGTTGTAATAGTAAAACCCTCAATGGGCTCCTTTTCCCGTTAAAACAGCAGGGATTGTTTTAAGTAAAATGATTATATCCCTTTTTAAAGACCAATTATCTATGTATTCTAAATCCATTTTCATCCATGATTCAAAATCTAATTTAGATCTTCCAGAGATTTGCCAAAGGCAGGTAAGTCCTGGCTTCATGGAAAGTCGCCTTTTCTGCCATCTTTGAAGTTTTTGAACCTCTTCTAAGACAAGAGGTCTGGGACCAACTAAAGACATTTCCCCCTTTAAGACATTATAAAGTTGTGGTAGTTCATCTAAACTAAATTTTCTCAATATTTTTCCTATTCTTGTCAAACGGGGATCATTGGGGGCTTTAAATACAGGTCCGTCCATTATATTTAAATGGAGTACCTCTTCCTTTCTCTTTTCTGCATCTTCAAACATTGTTCTAAATTTATATAAAGTAAAGATCCTTCCATTTAAGCCATACCTTTTTTGTTTAAATAAAATTGGTCCTTTGGAATCCCATTTAATTAAAATTGAAATTAAAAATATTAGGGGAAATAATAAAATCAATAAAAATAACCCCAAAATAATGTCCAAAATTCTCTTTAAAAATAAAGCAAAAACATCTGTGGGAATTCTTGTAAAAGTTAAAAGGGGAATTCCTGAGAGCTCTTCAAGGTACATCTTTGAGTTAAATTTTGGGAAGATGTTTAAAGCAACCCTTGTATTTATCCCCAATTCTTGGCAGAGCATAAAGGCATCTTCTAATTCTTCCAATTTGCTTCTTGAAACGGCAAATATGACATCATCTACCACATTATTTTGAAGAAAAAGGTGTAAATCTTTTATTTCTCCCAATATATTATTTTTGGATTTATGTCCATCAGATATAAACCCCAAAATTTTAAAACCCCATTGGGTATTTTTTTTAAAAATATTTGCAATTTCTTGTGCCCTTATTCCATTTCCTACAATTAGCAAATTTCTGAAGTTATAACCCTTCTTTCTTGCCCAATTTGCTATAAACCTTATTAATAATTTTTCAAGGGAAAAAACTGTGAAAAATATAAAGATAAATAAAATAATAAAGGGTCTTGAGATGTGATGCCATTTTAAAAGGTATAAAAAGGCAAAAATAAAGATAAAGGAAAATAGGGAAACCTTAAAAGTAAGGTAAATTTCCCTTAAAAAACTATATGTTCTATGGGTTTTGTATATCTTAAAATAATTTAGGAAAAAAGAAAAGATTATTATAACTAAAATTAGTAAGGGTAAGTATTTTGAAAAGGGATAAAGCCCCTCTTTAAATTTTTGAGGTAAAAGCTTTGGAAATAAATTATCCCTTAAATAATAGGCTAAGAAAAAGGAAAGTATTACTATTAATAAATCAAATAAAAAAATTAGGGAATATATAAGTTTTGATTTTGCCTTTAGCATTTTATTCCTTTAACTAAATTTAAATAACTTTCTAAGACACTTTTCCAATTATATTTTTCCTTAGCCCTTTGAAAAAGTTTTTCTCCCATCTCCTTAATTTTATCAACATTTTCTTCGCACCAATTTATTAAGTTTTTTAGTTCATTTTTTTCATTAAAATAAAAGGCAAACTCTTGAGCCACTTCCAAATTTTGGGGATTTTTTAGCAAGATTACTGGTTTTTTTGCTCCCATTGCTTCCACGAGGGCTGGATGGGTTCCTCCTACCTCTGAAGAATGGATAAAGCAATAGCAGTTATGCAATAACTGGCTATAACCTTCTCCATATATCCCTCCAGGCATAATTATCCTTTCATTTTTCATTTTCTTTAGTTTTTTTACATATTTCTTTTTATAGGGGTTATCTCCTAAAATTACTAAGGGCTTCTTTGCCTTTGAATTTTTAAATGCCTCTATGACCATTTCAGGATTGTTTTCTGGTTCCAGCCGACCAACCCATAAATAATAATCTCCTACTTGAACCCCTAAATTTTCTAAAAAATTTAAATCTACGGGTGGATTTACTTCGTATCCATAGGGAATATAGAGGGAATTTTTTCTGTATCTTTTTTCATAGTAATCTTTAATTATTAAAGCATCAGTTATTATTTCATTTGAAAATTTTACTGCTAAAAAGGCAGAAATTTTGTAAGCCAATTTGCTAAAGAAACCCCATTTTTTTCTTTCCCATTCAAGTCCATCTACATTTACAACTATTTTTATTCCTAAAATTTTTAAGGGAAGACAAAAGATAAAATTTATCAAATTTAAAACAAAAAGAATCTTAGGTCTTGTAAAGATTATATGAGGAAGAGAAAATAAAGTATGGGTAATTGTTTCTAAGTGTTTAGTAGAAATGGAAGGGGTTTTTACAATTCTGACCCCCTTATACCATTTCAATTTTTTTGGAACAAATTTTTTTCTTCCATAAACAGTTACCCTATAACCTTGCCTTACAAGAAAGGGGGATAAATTTTCCACAAGGGTTTCAAAACCCCCATACATTGCTGGAATTCCTCTTATTCCTATGAAGGATACCTTTTTCTTTTCCATAAGAAATAGCTAAAAATATATAAATTATTTACCCTCTTACATTTTAATGTAAACCTCCTCCATTTTAAAGAGGTTTTTATGTTTTTTATAAAATAAATATAACTTTTTAGGGAGTATCTTTCAAAAAAAAGGCAATAGAGAAATATTAAGAGCTCATAAATTAAAGTTGTAGGCAAAAGTAAAAGGGAAAGGAGAAGGGTTTCATTTTTAAAACGCATAAGGAACCTATTTTTTAAACTGTGGTAATTTATCTCCTTAGGGATTTTTTTCCTTCTTTCAGGAAGGTTAAATCTTTTATGGTAAGCAAAGGGGAATGGGAGATATATTGTTTTATACCCCTTCCATTGTAATCTAAAAGCCAAGTCCACATCTTCCCTATATACGAAAAATCTTTCATCTAAAACCTCTTCTCCCAATTTAATGTCCTTTAAGGCATCTTTTTTGTGTAATGCAAGGGCTCCTGTGGCACCAAAGACATATTCAATTTTTTCATATTTTCCCTTATCTTCTTCATTGCTTCCCCTATCCTTTGCCCTAAATAGGAAATTTAAATAAATTCCCGTGGAATCAATTATTTTTGTAGGTATTAATTCTTCTCCTTCTCCTCTATAAAGTTTTACAGCAATTGTGCTCACATCCTTTAAGGATAAATTTTTTATTGCCTTTATTAAATTTTCATGAAAATCAAGGGGTAATCTCACATCGGGGTTTATAAGCAAAATCCAATCCCCCTTTGACTCTTTAAATAAAGTATTAAAACCATTACAAAAACCCCTGTTTTCCATACCAAAAAAAATTTGAGCATCCTTTATTCCTTCCAAAAATTTTACGGATTCATCCTTTGAGTTGTTGTCATAGATTAGAACCTCATAAAAGGGTATGCTTTGGTTTAATATACTTTCTAAAAGAGTTTTAATATAAGGAAAACTATTATATGTTATACATAAAACAGAAATTTTTATGGAAGCCATTTATCTTTTATTTCAAAAGGGATTCTAAGGTCTCTTTTGCTTCTTTGGAACTCCAATCATAAAGGCCAATTTTTTTTAAAATTATATTCCCCTTTTTATCTAAAATAAAATTAGCAGGGATACCATCATATCTTAAAGAGATAGGAGGTCTTTCTATCAATACATAAGCAGGGAAGTTGTAATTAAATTTTTTCATATAGCTTGAAATTCTTGAAGGATCTTCAGGGGAAAGCATTATAAATGCTATATCCTTCTCTTTATATTCCTTATATAACTTTTGAAGGGATTCCAGTTCCATAGCACAAAACCTACACCATGTGGCCCAAAAGGTTATAAAAATCAATTTTTCTTTAAAGGAATTTAAATCTAAAACTTTCCCATCCAAGGTCTTAAATTTAAAATTAATCCCTGGATTGGGATTTTCTCCCAGTTCTTTTTTTTCTTCAAGGGGTTCTGGGATGGGTTCTATTTTTGGTTTTTCTTCTTTTTTTTCAACCTCTATCCTTTTTATTTCCCTTTCCACATCTTTTATTTCCTTTAAAGATCTTATGAAGAAAAAGATTCCCAGGGATAAAAAAAATAAAAGAACCAATCCAAATATTAAATATTTGTTTTTCATCTCTAATAATTTATCATAAATTATGATAAAATCAAAGAGATAAAAATTAAAGGAGGTTAGTTATGGAAATTAAAAGTTTTGCAGTCATAGGTTGTGGAACTATGGGGAGAGGTATTGTTCAAGTTGCAGCAACTTCTGGTTTTAATGTTTATGCTATAGATGTGGTTTCTTCCGTTTTGGATAATGCTTGTAAATCCATTGAAAAGGGGATAATGAAATGGGTTGAAAAGGGAAAGATTTCTGAAGAAAAAGCAAAAGAAGCAATTGGGGCAATTGCCTTTACAGAAGATTTGCAAATGGTTAGGATGGCTGATTTTGTAGTTGAAGCAATTGTAGAAAAAGAGGAAGAAAAGAAAGAACTTTTTAAAAAATTGGATGAACTAGCAAAGGAAAATGTAATCTTGGCTTCCAACACCTCTTCAATTTCCATTACTAAACTTGCAAACCAAACCAAAAGACCTCAAAATGTTGTAGGTATGCACTTTATGAATCCTGTACCTTTAATGGCTCTTGTAGAAATAATTAGAGGATATGATACTTCAGAAGAAACAGTTAAAAGGGTTTTTGAACTTGCAAAGGTTTTGGGTAAGACACCTGTTGAAGCAAAGGATAGCCCTGGTTTTATTTCAAATAGGGTTTTAATGCCTATGATAAATGAAGCAATTTTTTGCCTTTATGAAGGAATTGGAACAAAAGAAGATATTGATACAGTTATGAGGTTGGGTATGAACCATCCTATGGGACCTTTGGCTTTAGCAGATTTAATTGGTTTGGATATTTGTTTAGATATTTTAAATGTTTTATATGAGGGTTTTAAAGATCCCAAATATAGACCTTGTCCCCTTCTTATAAAGATGGTAGAAGCAGGGTATTTAGGTAAAAAAAGTGGAAAAGGATTTTACAATTACTAATCCCTTAATATTTTGTCAGGTCTGTGGGACACCAAATTCAGAAGAAAATTTAAAATGTAAAAATTGTGGTTCCCCCATTAACCTTTTATCCCTTTCAGAAAAAGAAGAAACCTTTCTTGATAAAATTGACTTAGATAATTTTTATATCTTAGAATTTAAAGCCCTTAAAGAGGGTTTAAATGATTTAAAAAGGGAATTAAATCTCCTAAGAGAAGAAATTATAAAATTAAAAAATGATTTAAGATCCCTTTTTAATGGTTTTTTTTCCTTAAAAGAAATTCTTGAAGAAAGGGGGTTAATAAATAGGTATGAAGTAGAAGAAAAATGGGATTTAAAGGAAGAAACAAGTTTTAAGATAGAAGAACAGATAAAGAACTTACTGGCAAAAAAGGATAAAATCCTATCAAATTATAAGGGAAAAAATTTTGAAGGTTTTGCAAAGGACATAGATTTTGCCATAAGAAAATTTCAAGAGCAAAATACTGTTGCAGCAGAAGAAGCATTAAAGAAAGCATATCTTAAGGATAAAAAAAATTTGGAACTTTTAAATTCTTTAGTCCTCTTAAATTTACAAAAAAGGGATTTTAAAAAAGCAAATTATTACTTAAAAAAGTGTTTTAAATTGGGAGGAGATGAAGAGACAATTTTTTTAAAGGCCTGGCTTTATTCTTCCCAAGAAAAGTACAGGGATGCCTTGGAACTATTAAAAAGAGTAAAATACAATAATATCAATGAATTTTTATTTAATATATTGGAAGGAAACATTTATTTTTCTTTAAAAAATTATGGAAAAGCAATAAAATCTTTTAAAAAAGCTTTAAAAAAAGAAGATAACCTTTATTTGAACTTTTTATTATCAAAGGCATATATTTTTTCAAATAATAAAAAAAATGCCATAAACTACCTTTTAAAAATAAAAGATGAACCCTTCTATAAAGAAGATTCCCTTATAAACTTATTTAAAATTTATTTTTCCTTAGGCAAAAGAAAATTGGCTTTAAAATATGTAAAAGAACTCTTAGATGAATACCCTTTTAAATTACAAAATCAAGTATTATATCTTTTAGGTAAAGAAGCTCCCTTCATAAATAAAATAAAAATTAAAGAAGAAATTGCAGATAGGATCTTGGAAATTGGATCCAAATTAGAAAAAGAAAAGTTTCAAAGCTTAAGGAAAGATTTTGATTATTTAAATAGAGAAATTCCTCAAGAAAAGTTTTTTTCTTTAAGTTTGGCTTTTCTTTATTTAATTGAAAAGGAGTATGATAAGTCCATCCAAATTGTAGAAGAATCTTTAAAGGGAAATATCTTTGAATATAATAAAATTTTAGCATATTTGGTTTATTTGGAAGGAGTTAAGGGGTTTGCAAAGCCAAATTTTTCTTTAAAAATTTCCTTAGATTTTTATTCCTCTTCAAAGAGTAATTTGTCAAAGGGAATTTCTTTAATTTATTTATCTCAAAGGATTTTTGAAGTGGAAAAAGACATAAAAAAATCCCTTTTGCTTTCGAAGGACTCCATAGAACTATTACCTGAGGAGTTAAAGCCCTATGGGATTGAAAACTTTGCCCAAATAATTTTTAGTATTGGAAGAAGGGAAGAGGGGTATAAAATTTTAAAGGACTTATCTAAGAATTTTAAGGAAGAGACAATCTTTTTAAACCTTGGGAAAATGGCATTGAGTATGGGAAAAGAAAAGGAAGCCAAAATCCATTTTAAATTTTCAAGGAAAAATTCAAAAAAATACTCGGGTATACTATTTAGCTATTGGAAAAGTTTGTATGATCAAATAAGGTGTATTAGCCTATGAGATGGTCTTCATATTTCTTACCAACCCTTAAAGAAAATCCAAAGGATGCAGAAGTTGTTTCCCATTCTTTAATGTTAAGGAGTGGAATGATACAAAAGGTAGCAAGTGGCATATATTCAATTCTTCCTTTGGGTTGGAGATCTATGAAAAAATTAATGGATATTGTAAGGGAAGAACTTAATAAGATAGGTGCCCAGGAATTAATTATGCCAGCCATCCAACCTGCTGAATTGTGGATGGAATCGGGAAGGTGGTTCCAATATGGAAAGGAACTTTTAAGAATAAAGGATAGAAATGAAAGGAATTTTTGTTTTGGTCCCACCCATGAAGAAGTGATAACAGATATAGTAAGACACCACATAAGATCCTATAAGGAATTGCCTGTAAACCTATATCAAATTCAAACAAAATTTAGAGATGAAATAAGACCCCGTTTTGGGCTCATAAGACAAAGGGAATTTTTTATGAAGGATGGGTATAGTTTCCATTCCTCAGAGGAATCCTTAGATGAAACCTACAATGCTTATTACGATGCCTATAAAAAGATTTTTAAAAGGTGCCAGCTAGAATATACAGTTGTGGAAGCAGATACGGGTACCATTGGAGGTTACCAAAGCCATGAGTTTATGGTTTTGGCATCCACTGGGGAAGATTCCATTTTTTTCTGTCCCTCTTGTTCCTATGGTGCAAATTTGGAAAAAGCAGTTTCCCTATATGAGGAAAGTGAAGAAGAAGAAAAGGAAAAATCCTTAGAGAAAGTAAAGACCCCCCAAGTACACACAGTTGAAGAGGTCTCCAGTTATTTAAATGTTAAGGATAAGAAGATAGTGAAAACTATGATTTATGAGACGGAAAAGGAGTTTTTAGGGGTCTTAATAAGGGGAGATAGGGAAGTAAATGAAACAAAACTTAAAAATTTTTTAAAGGTTCAGTACTTAAATTTAGCCACAGAAGAAAAAATAAAAAAGTTAACAAAGGGTCCTATGGGTTTTTCTGGCCCCCTTGGACTTGAAGGAATAAAAATTCTTGCAGATAATTCTTTAAGGGGAATGAAAAATTTTGTAGTGGGTGCCAATGAAGAGGGCTACCACTATATAAATGCAAATTATGGAAGGGATTTTAAAATAGATTTTTGGGGTGATTTTAATAAGACAAAGAGGGGAGATTTATGTATCAATTGTAAAAATCCCTTAGTGGAGTATAGGGGAATAGAGGTGGGGCATATCTTCAAATTAGGGACAAAATATTCAGAACCAATGAAATGTTTTTTTATAGATGAAAAGGGTGAAAAAAAGCCAATGCCCATGGGTTGCTATGGTTTAGGTATTGGTAGAACCCTTGCAGCAGCAATTGAGCAAAGCCATGATGAGGGTGGAATAATTTGGCCTAATCCCTTGGCTCCCTTTTCCTTTATTTTAATTTCCTTAAACCAAGAAGATGAAAAAGTTAAAGGAACAGCAGAAAAAATATACAAAGATTTAATAGAAAAAGGGGAAGAGGTCTTCTTTGATGATAGGGAAGAAAGGGCTGGTGTTAAGTTTAAAGATGCTGATTTAATAGGGATTCCCTATCAAATAATTGTAGGTGCTAAAAAAATGAAAGATAATAAAATAGAACTGGGTATAAGAAAAACAAAGGAAAAAATAGAAGTGGAGGTAGAAAATTACTATGAAAAACTTAAAAGTATTACTCCTTAGTTTAATTTTAGCTTGTGCTACTGTACCTCAAGATACCTTTAAAATTGTTTTGGATTTAAAGCTTCAAAGGTTCAAAAAGCATTTGGAAATTAAAGGAAATTTAGTGGAAATCTCCTTTGTCTTTCTTCCTGAAAAAGGTGATTTAAAGACCTTTTCTACAAAGAAAAAACTTTCTAAGGAGAAGGTGAAATTTTTAAAAGAAAGGTTGGACAACCTCCCTTGGGAAAGCATAAAAGATAGGTATGCATCAAAAGAGGCAGTAATGTTACACACTCCTCCAATTTTAATTAGTATATCCTATAAGGATAAAAATAAAAATATAATGATCTTAGGAGATCCCCCAGAAGAATTGTTATTTATCTTTAATACTTTAGAACCCTATTTACAACAAGGTTTTGGAATGTTAAAATAAAAATATGTTTGATCATATAATGGTAATACACTTTTTGGATGGAAAGATTTTAAAGGGCTGGGGTTCTTTAATTTCTTCAGGGGATAAAATTATGGAGTTTCAAGATTTGGGTGGGAATATCCATCTTGTGGATTTATCTACAATAAAGGGAGCTTTTTATGTGAAATCCTTTGAAGGAAATCCAAAAAAGATAAAGCCCGTTGAAGCAACTTGGCTTCCTCCAGGAGATAAAGTTAAAATCTATTTCAAGGATGGAGAAATTTTAGAAGGAGTTGCCCAGTTGCCAGATAATTTTAAAAATGTTTTAGGTTTTTATATTGTTCCCACAGATATAGCTTCAAATAATTATAGAATTTATATAAATTTAAAGGCAATTTCAAAGATCCTAAAAGGTATTGAAGAAGATCGTTATTATACCATATATATATCAGAATAAAAAATAATGGTTAAAAAAAGATTTGCTCAACATTTTTTAAGAGATAAAAATTATATTGAAAGGATCTTAAAGGCAATAAAAATTAAACCCCCTGCAAGGGTTTTAGAAATAGGTCCAGGAAAGGGTAATCTTACCTTTCCCCTTTTGGAGAGGGGTTTTAGGGTATTTGCAATTGAAAAGGATAGGGATTTTGAAAAATTTTTAAAAAAAGATAATTTGATTGTTTTTTATGAAGATGGTTTATATTTTCCTATGGATTTGGAAGAATTTTTAAAGGGAAATGGTATTGATTTGGTAATTTCAAATTTGCCTTATAATGTGGGAACAAGGATTTATCTTAAGTACCTTCCCTGCCTTAAAGATTTAAAGCAAATGGTTTTAATGTTTCAAAGGGAAGTGGGTGTAAAGATAAGGGCAAAGGTTGGAGGAAGGGATTATGGATTCCTTTCTGTTATATCAAACCTTTTAGCAGAGGTTGAGGAAATTTTAAAAGTACCTCCTGAAGCCTTTTATCCAAAACCAGAGGTATATTCAATGGTCTTATCTTTCAAAAGTAAAAGGGGCTATTCTTTTCCCTATGAAGATTTTTTAGAATTTTTAAAAAGACCTTTCACTTTTCCAAGGAAAACCTTATATAATAATTTAATAAAATTTTATAAAAGGGAAGAAATAGAAGAGATGTTTTTTTTAAATAAAATTCCAATAGGTATTCGTCCCCATCAAATTGAAGGGGAAAAGTATCTTATTTTTTTTAACTTTTTAAAGGAAAAAGAAAATGCCTTTTCTTTATAGTATAATTTTAAGTTTAATCCAAGGGGCAACAGAATTTTTACCCATTTCCTCATCTGGACATTTAGCACTTTTTCAAATTTTAACAAACTATTTTAAAGCCCCCCCCATATTTTTTGATTTATTTTTGCATTTTGCAACTCTCTTTTCTATTTTATTTTATTATAAAAAAAATCTTAAAAATTATTTTAATTTTAAATTTTTATCTTTATTATTTTTTGGACTCTTAGGCACAGCCTTTATAGCTTTTCCTTTAAAAAATTTTGCTGAATATGCCTTTTCTTCTCAAGTCTTAGTTTCATTTTTTTTATCAGTTACAGGTTTAATTTTGCTTTTTACAAATGGTTTAAAAGAAAGGGCAGGGGTTTTAGATTTAAAAAAGGCATTTTTAATGGGGATTTCTCAAGGTTTTGCCATAATTCCGGGGGTTTCTCGTTCAGGGATTACAATTTCCACAGGGATTTTTTTAGGTGTTTCAGCTAAAAATTCTTGTGAATTTTCCTTTATTTTATCAATTCCAGCTATTTTGGGAGCAAATTTTTTGGAGTTTTTAAAAAATAAAGATATATTTGTTTTAATTCCTTGGAATTCCTTAATCTTTCCTTTCCTTATTGCCTTTGGAACGGGTTTGCTGGCATTAAAGATTACAAATAATATTTTTGAAAAGAAAAAATTAAAATTTTTTGGTATTTATTGTATAATTATTAGTATAGTAAGTTTTGGTGTTTTCTTTTATGGAAAAGCTTTTTAGAAACTTGGCAATAATTTTTTCCCTTTTTATTTGGATATTTTTAACCTTTTCCATAATTACTTATAATCCCAACGATCCTTCCCTTTTACGAGGAACTCAAGAAAAAATTAAACCAGATAACATCTTTGGATATGTGGGAGCTTCTTTAGCAGGAATCCTTTTTCAAATCTTTGGATTTGCAAGTTTTTTATTCATAATTTTATTAATTTATTTAATTTTTATATATTTTAATAGGGAAATTGAAAAGAGGGGAATAATTTTGACCTTAAACTTTGTGGGCTTTTCTATTTTACTTCTTGGTTTTTCCACATTATTTTCTTTTATTAAGAGGTATGTTTACTATAAAAGTGAGGAAGTTTTGAGTGGGGGGATAATTGGAATGGGTTTAGAAAAAATTTTGGTTAATAACTTTAATAATTTTGGCACCTTAATTATTTTAATCTTATCTTTGGTAACTGCATTTATCTTATTTTTTACATATCCTTTACCAAGGGTTAAGGAAGGAATATTAAAAATCAAAGAAAAATTTTCAAAGGTAAAGGAGGAAAAGAGGGAAGAAAAAATAGCAGAAAAAATCATAAGAAATACTAAAACAAAGATAGAAAAGAAGGAAGAAAGAATTATAAAAGAAAAGCCAAAGCAGTTGGAAATTAAAAATAGCCAAGAGGACTTTTATTTGCCCGATTTATCCCTGCTGGATGAACCTCCTTTGCCTGACCAAGACAATAATAAGATTTTTATGTTAATTGCAAAACAAATTGAAAAAAAATTTGAAGAATTTCAAGTGAAGGGAAAGATAGAGGCATACCATCCTGGTCCTGTTGTAACTACCTATGAGTTTGCCCCTGCAGGGGGGATAAAACTTTCAAGGATCTTAGCATTACAAGATGACCTTGCTTTAGCTTTAAAGGTGGATTCCGTGAGGACAGACAGATTACCAAATAAGGGTTCCGTGGGGATTGAAGTTCCAAACCCTAAAAGGCAAAAGATCTTTTTAAAGAGTGTCCTATCTTCTAAGGAATTTCAAAACTCCAGAGAACCTTTAACATTAAGTGTAGGGCAAGATATTTTTGGCTACCCCTATATCTCTTCTCTTGCTTCAATGCCCCATTTGCTTGTAGCTGGCACAACGGGTTCTGGAAAAAGTGTTTTTTTAAATACTTTAATTTTAAGTTTACTTTACAAATATACTCCAAGTAAGTTAAAGTTAATTTTAATTGATTTAAAGAAAGTAGAGTTTTCCATTTATGAAGATCTTCCCCATCTTTTGGTTCCAATTATTTCAACTCCAAAAGAAGCAATGTCAGCTCTTATGTGGTCTGTTCAAGAGATGGATAGGAGGAGCAATTTGCTTAAGCAAAAGGGGATTAAAGATATAGAAAATTATAATTTTGAGCTCTTAAAAATAAATGGAAAGGAGACATTACCTTATATTGTAATATTTATAGATGAATTGGCAGAACTTATGTTTTCCACAAGGAAGGAAGCAGAAAACCCCATTGTAAGATTAGCTCAAATGGCAAGGGCAGTGGGAATCCATTTGGTTCTTGCAACCCAAAGACCTTCAGTAGATGTAATAACAGGTTTGATAAAGGGAAATTTTCCAGCAAGAATTGCTTTAAGGGTTGCTGATAGAATAAACTCCAGAATAATAATTGATGACAATGGAGCAGAAAAGTTATTGGGGCAAGGGGATATGCTTTTTTTATTTTCTCAAAGCACAAGATTAAAAAGATTACATGGAGCTTATGTTTCTCCCCAAGAGGTGGAAAGGGTTGTAAAATTTTTAAAATCCCAAGCAAGTCCAAATTACATTGAAAAAATTTTATCTACTCCCATCTCAGATCAAGGGGCTCCAGAAAGTGATACGGATGAAGAAAATGATCCCCTATACAAAGAGGCATTAAAAATTGTTTTAATTGAAAAGATTGCTTCTGCTACCTATCTTCAAAGGAGGTTAAAAATTGGTTTTGCAAAAGCAGGGAGGTTTTTAGATATTATGGAAAAAAATAAAGTGGTGGGACCTTCTCAAGGAGCAAAACCCAGAGAAATTTTAATTCCTCCAGAAAAAGTAAAGGATTACCTTAAGGAATAATGTTATACCCTTCTTACTTGAATTTATATAAAGAAGGAATATTAAAAGAAAGAGTAGAAAAATTATTAAATTTTTTAAAGGAATGTACTCTTTGCCCAAGGAATTGTAAAAAAAATAGGTTAAAGGATGAAAAAGGGACTTGTAAAACGGGGAGATATGCAAGGGTTGCATCTTTTCATTTACATTTTGGAGAAGAACCCCCTATTTCAGGTTATAATGGTTCTGGCACTATTTTTTTTTCTTATTGCAACCTTTTTTGCATTTTTTGTCAAAATTGGAGCATAAGCCATGAAGGGGAGGGTTTTGAAGTAACTCCCTTAGAACTTAAAGAAATAATGTTAAAACTTCAAAAGGCAGGTGCCCACAATTTAAATTTGGTTACTCCTTCCCATATAGTTCCACAATTTTTGGAAGCCCTTTACCTTGCAATAAAAGAGGGCTTTTCTCTTCCCATTGTTTATAATTCTTCTGGCTATGATTCTTTGGAGACATTAAAAATTTTGGAGGGCATTGTAGACATTTATATGCCCGATGCAAAGTATGGAGATAATCTTTGGGCAAAAAAGCTTTCTCAAGCAGAGGACTATGTAGAGGTATCTCAAAGGGCATTAAAGGAAATGTATAGACAAGTGGGAGGTTTTGAAACAAATAGGGAAGGAATTGCAAAAAAAGGAGTTTTAGTAAGGCATCTTATACTTCCTGAAGATAGGGCAAGCTCCTTTAAGGTCTTAGAATTCTTAAAAGAAAATTTACCCCATGCTTTGGTTTCTCTTTTAAGTCAATATTGGCCTTCCTATGATGCAAGTGTTTTTCCTGAAATTTGTAGGAGAATTAAAAAAGAAGAGTATCAAAGGGTAGTGGAATATGCAAAAAAACTAAAAATTGAAAAAATCTATAGCCAAGGTATATGAAAAACAAATTTTTTTTTTACATTGAAAAAATAAAAGGAGAAATAATAAAAGCCCTTACCTTAGGCATAACCCCTAAAAAAATTGCTATAACTTTAACTTTTGGATTTATTTTTGGAACGGTTCCTTTCTTGGTTTCTACACTTCTATGTACAATTTTTGCTTTAATTTTTAAATTAAATCAACCAATAATTCAATTGGTAAACTTTCTTGTCTTTCCTTTTCAAATTGGACTTTTTATTCCCTATACAAAAATTGGAGGTATCCTTTTAAATCAAAGTGTAAAAATTCCTAATTATTATGAAGTAAAAATGTTATTTGATTTGTCAATTAAATTATTTATGTTAAAATTGGAAAAGATCTTTTATCTTGCTTTTGCAGGGTGGCTTTTTTCTTCTCCTTTCATATTTTTTATCCTCTATTTTTCTTTCCTTTTCATAATTTATAAAATTAAGGGTTTGAAAAGGGTGGTTTAAAGATAAATTTAAAACTTAAGGGTTTTAAATCGGGAAGTGAAAAAGAGGCATAAAGTCCAGAAATTCTTTCTTCCCCCTTTGCTACTTCAAATTTTATAGGGGTTTGTTTTAAAAACTTTGATATTATGATATCCCTGTTAAATCCAATTACGGATTCATAACATCCAGTCATACCCAGATCTGTTATATAAATTGTACTATTTTTTAGGATTCTTTCATCCCTTGTGGGAATGTGGGTATGGGTTCCAAAGACCAGATGGGCTCTTCCATCTACATATTGGCCAAAGGCATTTTTTTCTGAAGTGGCTTCTCCATGGAAATCTACAATTATTAAGGAATCCTTAGGAAACTGGGAATAGAGGTTATCAAATTTCTTAAAGGGACAATCAATTGTTTCCATAAATACTCTGCCTTGGAGTTGTAAAATTACCACTTTTTTATTTTTTATCTCCAGGATTATAAAACCCTTTCCTAAATTTTCTTCTGGATAATTGGCAGGTCTTAAAACCATAGGAAATAAGTTTAAGGAATTTACAAATTCTTTTCTGTCCCAAATATGGGAACCCGTTGTAAAAACATCTATGGGAAGCTCTAATAGTTCTTGCATTGTTTGGGGAGTTGGTCCAAATCCACTGGAAGCATTTTCTATGTTTACAATTATTAAATCCAAATTCAGATCTTTTTTTAATTTTGGCAAAAACTTATATAAAGCCCTTCTGCCTGGTCTTCCAACTACATCACCAACTACCAATAAATTCAAATTATTTTGCATATTCAGTAGCTCTTAATTCCCTTATTACAGTTACTTTAATTTGTCCAGGATATTGAACCTCCTCTTCTATTCTCTTTGCAATATCTTTTGCCATCCAAAAGGCCTCTTCATCTTTTATCTTTTGGCTTTCAACAATTATTCTTAATTCCCTTCCTGCTTGCACAGCATATGCCTTTTGGACTCCTAAAAAATTCTTGGCAATTTCTTCTAATTTTTCCAATCTTCTTACATAGGACTCTAAAACATCTCTTCTGGCTCCTGGTCTTGCAGCAGATATGGCATCAGCTATATTTACAATTACTGCTTCTAACATTTTTGGTTCCACATCTCCATGGTGGCATTCCATTGAATGGATTACTGCTTCTGACTCACCAAATTTTCTTAAAAACTCCACTCCAAGTTGGATATGGGTTCCTTCTTGTTCCCTATCAATAGCTTTTCCAATATCATGTAAAAGGCCTGCTCTCTTTGCAATTTCCCAATTGGCATTTAGTTCAATGGCTAATTTTTCTGCTATAAGGGCTACTTCTTTGCTATGGACTAATACATTTTGTCCATAGGAGGTTCTAAATTTTAGTTTTCCTAAGTGGCGCAAAATTTCAATGTGTAAGTCAGGTATACCCAAAGAAAGGGCAGCTGCTTCCCCTTCTTCCAAAATTTTATTTTCCAGTTCTTCTTTGCATTTTTCTACAACTTCTTCAATCCTTGCAGGATGGATTCTCCCATCGGCAATCAATTTTTTTAAAGCCATAGATGAGATTTCCCTTCTTAGGGGATCAAAGGAAGAGATAGTGACAGCACCAGGGGTATCATCCACAATTAAATCAACCCCACAAATCAGTTCTAAGGATCTTATATTTCTTCCATCTCTTCCAATGATTCTCCCTTTCATTTCATCTGAAGGCAAATCAACAACTGTAACGGTGTTTTCAGCTACATATTCTGAAGAAATTTTTTGAATAACATTTCCTAAGATGTACCTTGCCCTTTGTTCTCCTTGGTCCTTTGCCTCTTCTTCAATTCTTTTTATCATATTTGCTGCTTCTATTTTAGCTTCGTTTTCTAAATTTTTCATAATCTCTTTTTTTGCCTCTTCTGCAGAAAGTCCTGCAATTTCTTCCAGTTTTCTCTTTTGTTCTCCTATAATCCTTTCCAAATCCTTTATTTTATTTTCCAACTCATTCTTTTTTATTTGAAGAATTGTTTCCTTTTCCTTTAAATCTATTTCAAGTTTATCCAAATGTTGTTGTTTTCCATCAATTTTTGCTTCCCTTTGTTGTAATCTTCTTTCCCACTGTTGAAACTCCCTTTTTTGTTCCCTTGAAGACCTTTCAAATTCATTTTTAAGTTGGATATATCTTTCCTTTGCTGAAAGGGCAGCTTCCCTTGCCTTTTCATTGGCTTCTTTTTGGGCTTCTTCTAAGATTTTTTTTGCCTTTTCATTTGCATCTCTTACAATTCCCTTTGAATGGAATTTTAAAAGAAAATAAACTAAAAAACCTGAGATTAAAGTTGCAACTATAAAGCTTAAAATAATAAAAACAAAATTTTGCATAATTTCCTCCTTTTCTCTAAGGAGGTGAAAAAACTTAATTGAGGGCTTTAACTTTAAATAAAATTCCCCCGCTTTGGCCGCAGGGGCCTTTTCTCTGAACCTGGTTTGACCAGGTGGGTACCCTGGGGAAGTCCATTAGCTTCTTTAAAGGTAAAGAAGCACAGGAAGCTTCATTCCACAAAGGTTCCCAAAAAGGCACTGTTGGCTCAGGAAACATTAGCTCCCCACGCACCAAGCAGGGGAAGAGGAAAATATTCAAAAAATGATATAAGAAATTAATCATTTTTCTCTCCCAAAAATTGGGAAATTTTTAAAGTTAAAGCTTTCAATTCTTCCTCAATAAGTTGGTTTTCACCTTCCATTTTTTTAAACAATTCTTCATATTCATCCAGTAGATTCAAGGACAGCAAAACCAAAAGTTTTAAGGGCTCAACAGAAGGAGATACCTTTTGAATTTCTTCAAGTTTCTTTAAAAACTTATTCTTTAAAACTTCAAGATAATCCTTATCCTTATCGCTTTTAAAGCGAATTGTTTGCCCAAAAACTGGAATTTCAAAATTATTCAATTCCATATCATTTAAATTTTACAACTTTATTTTATAAATTTCAAGAGGTTTTTTAAGATAAAATTGTGTTAAGATATTTTACGGAGGAAAAATGAAAAAGGTTTTGCTTTTAATTTTGCTCTTCTTTTTAAGTTGCGATAATGGTGGAGGAGGTGGAGGAGGACCGGTAGAGAATCCTGAACTTACAATAAGAGTTTCAAATGATTGCAATGGTATAACTGAATGTGTGGAGGTTTCCATAGATGGAAATAAAGTAGCTGAAGACTTAAAAGCAGGTGAAGAAGTTATAAAAAAAGTTGAAATTGGAAACCATACAATTTATGCAAAAGGGTCTTGCAGTGTTTTTAACGAGTGGGGACCCTATGTTGTTTATGTACCAGCAGAAGGAAAGACAGAGGTTTTAAGTTGCTCAACCCCAGGGAAGGGAATTTTAACAGTAAGATGTATGGAAAATTGTATTGATATAATTAAAAGGGTTGATTTATATGTTGATGATCTCTTAAGGGCTACATTGAAACCAGAGGAAATTTGGAAGGGTTCTCTTGTTGTGGGAAAACATAAAATTTATGGAATTTCTGAAAGGGGAGATGTTTGGGGTCCTAAAGAAATAGTGCTTACCTCAGAGGGATATACAGAAGAACTAAATTGTAATGATAAAAGAGAGGGGCTCTTCATAATTAATGTTACCCAGAATTGTCCTTGCAATTTTATTTATGGAATAAATATTTATTATACAGAGCCCTCTTCTTCTGAACCAATTTTGGCAGGAAATATAAATCCAGGAAATCAAATTTCCTTTAAAGCAACTGTGGGTTATCATAGAATTTCTGCTGTTGCAAATTGTTTTCAAGATAATAAAGAATACAGGTATGGTCCTGTAGAAGTTTATTTGCCAGAAGATGGCTTAAATTATACAATTTATTGTAATGAATTTAAACCCTAAACTTAAAAGATAGAAAGGGTGGCTTTTAGGAAGCTATAAGCCGGATTCTGTTTTAGCAGTTATTTCTCTTACGCAACCTACCCGGGGTAATAGCGGAGCGATGGACTACCCCTCCCCCTGTTTGGTCTTGCTTTGCCTGGGGTTTGCCCTGCCTTCTTCCTCACGGAAGAAGCGGTGCGCTCTTACCGCACCTTTTCACCCTTACCTGCATTTGCAGGCGGTATTTTTTCTGTGGCACTTTCCAACCTTTTCAGGTTCTGGTTAAAGCAGCAGGCATCCATCAAAAAGTCCGGACTTTCCTCACCCTTTAAAAAGGGCGCAACTGCCCACTTCCATAAGCCACCCCATTCTTAATTATAATAAAATTTTAAAAACTTTTCAAATAATCGAATTATCTCTTACGGGCAACGGACACAGAAAATGTAAGAACCATAACAGCAGTGCAGAGGCACTGAAGCTCGGAAGTTTGGAAGGACTCTTTGCTTATTGCTTTTTCAAAACTTCTGCGCTACTGCTCTGCTACTCTGCTGCTCTTTTAAAATCCCAAATGCGAAATGCCAAATGCCATATGCTGAACAGGTGGTTGCCGTAGGCACATTAGTCCCTTAGCAGTGACATCATTGTACCGCCACGGTTTTGGCTTCCAGTGATACCCCTTAATGCCATCTACTAAATGCTATCTACTGCATTTTTGGCATTTGGGACATTAGAATCGCAGTAGCGCAAGAGGTGTAATGTGAAGGGTGTCCCTGTCCGTTTTCCGTGGGGAAATTCACCTAAGGGTGCTTTTAATTTAAAAATGCAAAAAATATTTTCAAAAAAGTAGCAAAAAATTCCCCTTGATGAGGGGTAAATTTTGAGTTAAATTAAAACTATGAAGAAATACATTTGGATTTATGTATTCTTCAAAAATCT
>FWPU01006500.1_pt1 | contig 22640 bp, 22 predicted proteins | sample 2228361 | NCBI WGS metagenome assembly FWPU01 (sample SAMEA103939777, study PRJEB20133) | metagenome
CTAGGTGTATGAAGTTAGGATGAGTGTAGCCGCTATCTTTGACCCGGTCATCCAGGTAGATAACCTTGGTGAGGGGACTTTTCATAAGAACTGAATTCGAGATTTTATCCATATCCACCCGGAGAATTCTGTTATCGAAAAAGAGAAAATCTGCCTTGGTGGCAGTGAGATAGCCTTCGATCTCCTCGAGGGTAGAAGCCTCGGCCACCATTATTATATCATCCGCCTCCTCCAGGATTTTGCGGATACCTCCCAAGAAGAATTTCGAGCCGGATGCCAGTATTATGCTACGAGTTTCATGCTTCCCGGACATGTAATTTCCTCCCTGAGATAATTGAACTATTGATAACTGGCCCAGGTTTCTTCGAGAAAAGTCTATTATCGCTTTAGACAAAATCTACCGAAAGAGCCGTATCCAATGAATCAGCGGTTAAGCACTGAGTCGTTCTTATGAATGTGAACGCCAATCCAACTGCCTTAAAATGCGTTTACAAAGCCTGAATCTATGGAATGAAAACCAAACGATCACTGCGTTGGTGAAGGCTTTATTATCACAGTCCATTTCTGAAAGGGTTCGGGCGCAGCTTTCATTGGCATACCCAATATGGTCAGAGAAGAAAGATTTCCATCTGTTGTCTTAGCCTCTACCCTGTATCCGGAGATTATGTTTACCAACTGGCCCGGAGTGGCCCTGAGCTCATATTCCCTCTGAGTTCCATCTTCTTTAATCCTAAGTATTCTATCCCCTACCATGGTAACTTGACCAATTATGATTTGGTATAGGTTTGCAGCAAAGGAGTCGAGTTTCGTGCCTGTGGGGATAATTGCAAACAGAGCCGAAACTACCAGGACCAGGGAAAGTTTTCTCATGGTTTTTACCTCCCTTAGCAAGTTTATCCTTTAGGAAGTGCCAATACCTCAACCTTTACCATCTCCAGCCCAGGTTCTATGATGTCGATTGACTTGGCCGCGGCATAGGACAGGTCTATCATACGCCCTTTTATATAAGGGCCCCGGTCGTTTATTTTGACTACAACATTCTTGCCATTCTTTAGATTAATCACTTTAACTTTAGTCCCTAGGGGCAGACTTCTATGAGCAGCAGTATAACTATACATGTTAAATTGTGTTCCGCTAGCCGTTTTTCTCCCATGGAATCTCCTGCCATACCAGGAGGCGACACCGATTTTGGTATGTTTCTCGATTTCCCGGCCATTTTTGACGATGTTTGTTCCGTAGACGGAAGCATAGAGGAACAAAAAAGGGAGAACCAATAAGGCTAAGTAAAGAGATATTCCTTTCATTAACGTGCTCATCGTTTATGCTCCTTTCCCGTTTGATTAGGTCGTGTTTTCCTTCCTTTCTTTAATAAACCGTCGTGGCCCGGCTCGAAGCCATAAGCCACAACGGTCGCTGAGGAAGGATGGTATAGAGTGCTGGTGAGCGGCACGGTGTCTACTCACTCACTCGTGCTTTCTACTAAGCGGTTACAAGCCCGGTCATCGATAAGCTATTCGAGAAACCGGGGTTCCCATTCATGAGTGTTGTTTGGTGATTTAGGTATTCCCATTTCTTGAATTACCTACTTTTTCCTCAGGGTTTATTTTCCTGATCGACCTTATCCTCCAACCGTTCACCTCTAGTTCCAGCTTGTCTCCTTCTTTAATCCCGGTTAGGAGGGCGGCATTGCTTCCAATCTCTACTCTGATTTCCGATTTTCGACCCTTATCGTCGAGTACGCAAATTAATCCGGTGAAGGGATCAATCTGAGTGACTTCATATACGACCCTGGAAAAATCCATTCTGAGTTTCCTCCGATGTTATCATCACCTCTGTTTGCATGCCGAATAACTACATAATCTAAATTCCGAGTTGTTAAGCCTGCCCTTAGAACGACGGGCTTGTAAAACGCCGTAACCGATATAGAGAACATAATCCCGTTAAAAAATCTACTACTATCGGGGGGATAATATAGCAATGTCTGTACCAATTTGCCTTATACACACGATTCTCAATGTTTATAGTAGATTATCCGGGCATATGATGGAGGAAAAATAAAGAATATATCCATCTGTGCAATACTACACAGTAGGAGCTGTGTAGTATTGCACAAACTCCTTGAACCTTGTCCTAGGAAAACCTTGCATCATACCTCAAACATTATTTTTTAGCTCTGTATTTGCATGGCACGGGATTTGCCATTGTCGGGGGGAAATGCGAGCTTTCTGGTCGAATATCAATATTTTTTATTCGGAAAAAACGGGTAGAATTTTAAATTGGGTTCCTGATTGTCTGAGGGAGGACTTCCTTTCATTGAAACTCGCTAAGCAGATTACCCTGGGATATGCGCTTATGTTTTTCTTGATGGTGTTGATAAGCGGGTTTTCTATCTACAGTATTTATAGGCTGGATAAGGATGCTTCCAACATAAAGGGGAGGTATTCCACCTTGTCTAGCCTCATCTCAGACCAGAAATCTAACCCGCAAGTATACTTCAGCGACGATATGCTTACCGAGGCTATCAGAATTGCAGACGAACAGGTGAAGTATGCATATATAACCATATTCACCGTTGTAGGGATAGTACTTGTATTTGGGGGAGCCTTGATGTTCATCGTCCCCCGGGTGATCACCAGGCCCATTCTTCGCCTGGCAGATGCTGCCCAGAAGGTGGCTTCTGGTAATTTATCGCATAGAGTCGAAAATCTGGACGGAAGCAGCGAAATCTCCATGCTCACTCAGGCTTTCAACAACATGCTGGAGAGCATCGAGTATCACGAAAAGGAGCTTGAGAAGAAAAACGCGGAAAACCTGAAACTCCTCGACAAAATGAAAAGATTCAATGAAGTGCTCGAAATAAAAATAGAGGAAGCAACCAAAGAAATAAGGGAAAAACAGGAAGAGCTCATAAAATCCGAAAAGCTTGCCGCCATAGGCGAACTTGCAACCGGAATCGCCCACGAGATAAGGAACCCGCTCTCCGGAATCGCCATTGCCCTTGAGCTTATGAAAAACGAGGCTTCCAATCCCGAGCATAAACAGACCATATCCGATATTCTCAAAGAATTGAACAGACTCGAACGCATCATAAAAGAGCTTTTCCTACTCGGTCATCCCCGGAGTTTGAGCATAATCGAGTGCGACCCTAACGAAGTTGTAGAAGCAGCCCTTAACTTGGTAAGTCTCAAGGCCAAGGAAAAGGGGATAACCATAGAGAAAAAGCTGGAATGCAAAGAGAGATTTCAGGTCGACCCAGAACAGATTGAACAGGTGGTCATAAACCTTTTGATCAATGGGATTGATGCAATCAACGACAATATCGGGAAATTGACCGTCGAAACCGCTAGTTTAAACGGTCAAGTGCAAATAAGCGTCTCTGATACCGGGTGTGGCCTTTCAGAGGAGAATAAAGAGAAAATCTTTCAACCATTTCATTCGACCAAAGAACGCGGCACCGGGCTTGGTCTTTCTATATCCCGCAGAATTGTCGAAACACATAAAGGTAAAATCCTCATCTCGAGCGAAGAGGGAAAGGGATCTACATTTACTGTCGTGATTCCCAAGAATCTGACGAGCGAGTGAAGGCTTCAGGCAATTCGTTAAAAAGCTAGTCAACCTGTTTCGCTCTCCCGAGACAGTGGTTTGAGGTAATACTAATGAGCCCTCTTATTTTAATCATAGATGATGAAAAGCTCCTGGCCAAGCAATTGGAAAAGGCGCTTTCTCAAGAAGGATACAGCATAATTTCCGCATTTACCGGAGAAGAAGGAATTGAATTTGCTAAGAAAGAAAATCCAGACCTGGTTCTTCTTGATTTAAAGCTTCCGGATGCTAGCGGTATAGATGTGCTTCAGAATTTGGTCAAGCTCGACCCTGCTCCGGCTACAATTATGATGACAGCTCATGCCAATGTTGAGGTGGCAGTGTCGGCAATCAAATTAGGCGCTTATGATTTTATAGAGAAGCCATTCCTAGTGGATAAATTGAAGATCATAGTGCGAAATGCGCTAAATACCGTTGAACTCAGGAGCAATCTAAGCGCTGTTACTATGAGGGAGCATGAGAAGTATGGATTTAATGCCCTGGTAGGACAGAGTGAAGCCAGAAAAGAGATTATAGACCTCTTCCAAAAGCTAGCCGATACCGACCCCAAAACTATTCTTATTACCGGAGAAAGTGGAACAGGGAAAGGACTCGCCGCAAAGATTCTCCATCTTAATGGGGTAAGAGCGGAGAAACCTTTCATAGAGGTAAACTGTGCGGCCATTCCCGAAACGCTCCTCGAAAGCGAGCTTTTCGGGTACGAAGCCGGTGCTTTCACCGATGCAAAGAAGATGAAGAAAGGTCTTTTCGAATTGGCTGACCGGGGAACTATCTTTCTCGATGAGATTGGGGATATGAGTCTTACACTACAGGCAAAGTTGGTGAAAGTAATCGAAGAGAGAACGTTTAGAAGAATAGGTGGAACCAGGGATATCGTCGTTGATGTAAGGGTGATTGCAGCAACTAATAAGGATATTAAGGACCTTATAAATAAAAAGCTTTTCCGGGAGGATTTATACCATAGGCTAAATGTTATAAGTTTTGAAATGCCCCCGCTAAGGCAAAGAAAAGAGGATGTTCTTATACTTGCTGATTACTTTGTTGAATATTTTAACCAGGACCTTCATAGAAAAATAACTCACATACCGGAGGAAGTGAAGGAGGCGTTCTTGAACTACAATTGGCCCGGAAATGTCCGTGAACTAAGAAGCACAATCGAGAGGGCAGTACTTTTGAGCGAAGGCGAGGAGCTTAACCCTAGATATATCCGGCTTGAAGAGGATGAGGGCGATAAAAAGGTGGTGAAAGTGGAGAAATCAGACGGCAAGATGATCCTGGAAATTCCACTTGAAGATCTTTCCCTTACCAAAGTGGAAGAGAGTGTTATAAAGGAAGCGTTGGATTTGAACGAGTGGAATCAAACCAGGACGGCTGAGATGCTGGGAATTACTAGAGAGGTCCTGAGGTACAGAATGAAAAAAATGGGACTTCTTGACTAATAAGAAGGAAATCATATACCTATATCATCTACTTTTCTAGATTCCTTTTCTGATTTACCTTTTGACGGCGATACCCTTATTTATATCTTTCTCATCTCCTTAGTCTTAGGAATTACAGCACTTCTTTATTTTATCTTTACCCTTCTAGGGAGAACGATCCAAAGTATTCGGGCCAAGGAAACAAAAGGGGCCGGCCTGATTAAAAATACGTTCAGACTTACTTTAATACTCCTCTGGATATTGTTCTCTGCCGCGGCTCTATTCTTCACAGCTTTTATACAGTCTTACCAGAGTTTTACCAAGAAAGAATTGGTAGCTATAGTGCGCTCCACTCCTTTGGCCAGCGGGGTCGACGGCATGAGGATGGAGCTAAAGCTTGTTAGGAATGGAGGAATAGAAAAAGCCCGGGAGTTTATGATTAGGGGCGATCAATGGTCTATCGAAGGCGATATCTTAAAGTGGAAAGATTGGCTGAACTTCCTGGGACTTCGTACCATGTATAATCTCACCAGGGTGCGTGGCCGGTATGTGGACATTCAGGAAGAAATCCGAAACACACCCACCGTTTATAGTCTGGTAGATAAGGAGAAAGACCCGGTCTGGCGCTGGCTTCATAAATACGGCCACAAGCTGCCCTTTGTTACCGCCGTCTATGGAAACACCGTTTTTACTTATCCTTCTGAGGAAAAAACCTATGCGGTTTACGTAACCGCTTCTGGATTCATGATTCAGGTTGAGGAGAAGTAAAAAATGAAATTCCGTTGCTTTCTACTCTGTCATTCCCGTGGAAACGGGAATCCAGTTTCAAAAATGGATCTTAATAGAATTTTATTTATAACCCACAGATAAACACGGATTTGCTCGGATAAATAGGGGCACATTGCCATGTGTCCCTACAAATAAATTTATTTCCAAACAAAGTAACTAGTTAATTTGCGTCCATTCGTGTTGTTTCGCGGCTAGAAATTACATCTTCTTCCTGTCCCTTAGTGCCTTGCCCAGGGTTATTTCGTCTATATACTCGATGTCTCCGCCGACCGGGATGCCGTGGGCGATGCGGCTCACCTCTATTCCCAGGGGTTTGACAATCTTAGCCAGATAAAGCGCCGTGGCTTCGCCCTCGACGCTGGGGTTGGTGGCGATTATTACCTCTTTCACGTTATCGGATCTCAGCCTCTCCAGTAGCTCTTTTATCTTTAAATCCTCGGGCCCGACCCCTTCGATCGGGGAAATGACCCCATGAAGCACATGGTATTTGCCGTTGAACTCGCCGCTTCTTTCTATAGCGATTAAATCGAGCGGCTCCTCCACCACGCAAATGGCTGTTTTCTCTCTTCTTTCGTCTCGGCAAATTTCGCAAGGCTTTTCCGATGTGAAGCTATAGCAGACGGGGCATAAGGATACTTTATTTTTGGTGTCCATTATCGCTCTGGACAGGCTCTCGGCGAATTCAGCCGGGGCCCTTAAAATATGGAATGAAAGCCGGGTGGCGTTTTTTTCCCCTATGCCGGGGAGCTTACATAAAGCCTCAATCAGCCTGGAGATAGGTTCGGGAAGGCCTTTTGTTGTCATTCTCAGTTTGTTTAGCCACGGATCAGTACGAATCAAGCGATGCATGATGCAGGATGCAAGATAGATGATGAGTTAAGTTTACATGCATCGTGCATCATGAATCCTGTATCCTGTATCCTGTATCCTGAATCTTGAATCCTACTTACATTCATTCGTGTTTATCTGTGTCGATTCGTGGCTAAATTAGCGTTAGATAAGTCCCGGAGGAAGGCCAAATCCCGATGCCGCTTTAGCCACTTCTTCTTTCATAATCTCCTGGCCTCGGTGGAGAGCTTCGTTGACCGCCGCAGTGATTAGATCCTGAAGCATCTCGATATCGCCCTCTTTTACGATTTCAGGCTCGATTTTTATCGATACGACTTCCCCTTTAGCCTTTGCCACAGCAGTTACCATTCCCCCTCCCGAGGTGGCCTCTACGGTTTTCTCTCCGGCTTCAGCCTGGAGCTTTTCCATCTGCTCCTTGACCTTTTGAGCCTGCTTCAACATATTCTGTAAGTTTCCACCAAATTTCATGGTTTCACTCCTTTTCCTTGGGTTTTGTTTTAACTACCCTCCCTCCGAAGATTTCAAGTGCATCCTTCACTATGGGGTCTCTGTGGATCTCCTCACGGTTATTGGCGATTTGTTCCTTAAGGGGGGATGAATTGGCTTCTATTCCTGATGGGGCTTTTACCTCGATTTTAACCCTCAAGTCCTGTTCAAAGAATTCCTTTAAAAGGTTTCTCAGGTTTTCCATGCCCTCAGGACGGGAAAGGCGGTCGGAGTGGATTGAGGGGGAAGGGAATTCAATCTTCATCATCCCGTTATCGAGGTAGATTTTCTCTGCGTTCTCCAGGCTGGTTCCGGTGATGGGTTTTTTTGATTTTACGAACTTGATAAAGTCTTCCATTCCGGAGCCAGCAGGCTTTTTCTCGGTTCCCTCCGGTTCTATAGACAGGTCGACGGGGTCGGGCTCGTAGGAAGAGTCCCTTGACTCTAAAAATTCCTTTACCTCTTTTTTGGAGGAATCGTCTGATTGGTGTGGTATGGGGTTGCCGCCGGCGATTCTCTTATGAAGGGCTTCGATTTTCTTGAGGATTTCCTCAAGCGGCACCGTAGTATGCAGTATGGCAAGCTTAATCAGCGTCGCTTCCAGGGCCATCCTCGGATAAAACGACCTGTTGACGTCCTCAGAACCCTGGAGCATGAGATTGAAAAGAACTTCCAGGTTCTCCACACTTTGTCCTTGAGATAGAGCTTCAAGCTCTCTCTTTTCCTCGTCGGAAAGCCCCGGAACCGCTTCTATGCCGCAGGCTTTTATCACCAGGACGTCCCTCATCATCTTTAACAGGTCTTCGGCAAATCGTCTGGGGCTTATCCCCTTATTGCTTACTTCGTTCAATATTTCCAGGCAGCGCTTGGGGTCTTTGTTGAAGATCGACTTGAGGATTGATCTTAGTAATGATCGGTCCAGTACGCCTAGAATCTTTGCCGCCTCATCGTGCTTAATCTCCAAGCCGAATGTGGCTACAAGCTGATCCAACAGGCTTAGAGCATCTCGAAGGCTGCCGTCCGCCTCCTGGGAAATCAGGTATAAGGTCTCGTCGGGGATCTCTATCCCTTCCGTAGATATTACTAATCTCAACCTCTCTTTTATCTTCTCGGTCGGAACCTTCTTGAAATCGTATCTTTGGCAACGGGACAAAATGGTTACCGGGATCTTGTGAACATCGGTGGTGGCCAGAATAAAGAGCACGTGTGGAGGGGGTTCTTCTAGGGTCTTGAGAAGGGCATTGAAGGCGGCGTGGGAGAGCATGTGTGCCTCGTCGATTATGTAAATCTTTGTTTTTCCGGAGGAGGGTAAGTACTTTATGTTCTCTATGATTTCCCTAACATCGTTCACTCCGGTGTGGGATGCGGCGTCGATTTCGATCACATCAAATGATTTTCCCTCGGATATCTCCTGGCAAAAAGTGCAGTTTGAGCAAGGCTCCGGAGTCGGTCCTTTCTCGCAGTTTAGAGCCTTGGCTACGATTCGGGCAGTCGAGGTCTTGCCTATTCCCCTAGGACCGGAAAAAATCAGGGCATGGGCGATTTTGCCCGTAGATACAGCGTTCTTGAGTGTTTGGGTTATGTATTCCTGGCCGATAACATCGTCGAATGTTTTAGGCCTCCATTTTCTGGCAAGAACCAGGTAGGACATTAGTCACCTTAAAATATAAACCAGCCAGCCAGGTTTGCCGCAACGCTCAGGGGGTCTTGCTACCGTTGCTCCCTTCCAGGCCTGGCGGGGTTTGCAAGTCCCTGCCGCACGGGCCTAGCTAGCTGGAACTTAGATTAATTAGATGTTTAGCCACAAATGAACACAAATTGACACGAATAATAAAGATACACGATTCGTAATACATAGTGCAGGATCTATAAAAAGTTTTTATTTGCAACTAGTATCGTACATCATGCCTCTGGTATCTAGTATTCTGGTTTACCCTTAATCGATTTAGATTAGTGCGCATTCGTGTTAATTCGTGGCTAGATTGCTCTACACGCTGGCGGAGAGGGTGGGATTCGAACCCACGAGGGAGCTTTTGACCCCCTACACGCTTTCCAGGCGTGCACCTTCGGCCACTCGGTCACCTCTCCCTAGCACAGGTTAAGCCTGGAGAAAGATTGTAACATCTAGTAAGTAGGTGTTCAAAAAAAATGGGTTTTATTGGTAAGGCGATGACCTTAGGTTAGAAGTGAGGCGGGAGAATCACGCCTCACTTCTATAGGTCGACTTTTATTGTGCCTTATATTCACATTTACAAATATCTTGTCTTATGTAGGCGATCACGTTCCAAATATCGGCGTCGGTCAAAGCGCCGCCCCAGGCCGGCATCATCGGTGATTTGCCCACTGCCGCACCGCCCTCTTTCACTGTCTTGAATATGTGCTCATCGGTAAGTGTGGACACGTAAGAAGCATCGCTTAAATCCCTGGGCTTTGGGTCGAGCGCCGCCGCTGCCGGCCCGTCTCCCTTTCCCCCAGGTCCATGACAGGAGGCACAAATCTGGTCATACTTCTCCTTCCCTGCAGCAGGGTCGCCCTTTGTCTCGGCTTTAACAACCGCAAAGCTTAGGTACAAAGAAAAAAATAAAGCTAAAACCAAAAGCGATGTAAAAGTCTTATTCATTGACGTTTCTCCTTTGTGGTATTTATTTTATTTGGAATGAGTCTCCTTTTGAAGATATGTATTTTATACGGTTTTCCAAATTTGTTAAGAAGTCGGGCTAAAAGTTCTCCGTACATACTACAAGGAACGGAGTTGTGGAATAAGCATAATGAAAAGGTTAAAATAAGTTATTAAAAGGAAAGCGGACGTCAAAAATCCGGATTGGATTCTTATTAAGCCATTTATTTGGTGGTGAGGTATGAAAACATTAGAGAAACTCGAACTTTAGCCATAAAACGATAGGAGGATTATATGGGCTTCATAAATCTTTCCATTGACGAAGACATCGCTGTTGTTACTATTAACCGGCCGAAAGTAAACGCTCTCAATGAACCGTTGGTGGAAGAGCTTTATGAATGCCTTCAAAAACTAGCCGATAAGCCGAACGCCCATGTGAAGGCTATAATCCTGACCGGCGTAGGTAGCATTTTCTCTTTTGGCCTTGATGTTCCCGAATTTTTGAGCTATCCAAAAGACGCGTTCACAAGATTCCTGGCTAAGTTTACCGAACTCATAAGCTATATTTTTCAGTACCCAAAGCCGGTCATAGCGGCTCTAAACGGTCACGCAATTGCCGGTGGATGCATGCTTGCCATAGCCTGTGATTACCGTCTTATGGTTTCGGATAAGGCAAAGATCTCCTTGAACGAGATAACCTTTGGCTCATCGGTGTTTGCCGGTGCCGTCTCTATCCTTAAACATTGGGTCGGCGGAAAAAATGCAGAGCGTATTCTCTACTCCGGGAAGATGTATTCGGCAGAGGAGGCAAGAGGATTAGGGTTGATCGATGAAGTGGTATCAAAGGAGAATCTTGATGAAGCGGCCAGAAAGACGGCCAGGGACCTTGCCAGTAAGAATGGCGATGCGTTTCAAAGTATAAAGATGCTTCTTAGGAGACCTGTGGGAGAGGAAATAAACAAGAGGGAGATAAATTCCATCCTGGAGTTCGTAGAAATTTGGTATTCTGAAAGCACCTGGGAGAATTTGGAGAAAATAAAGATTCGCGATTAAGTGTCCCACTTTATCTGTAGGGTTCAGTCTGACCCCCCTGGGTTATTTATCAGCAGGAATTTATTCCTGACGGAGGTCTTTAGGGCTAAATTTACGGAAGCCTGAAGACTTCCGCAACGTTTGTTAAATCTAAAGCTAACTAGGATTTTTGGAATCTGCTTTTATCTTATGATTTTTTGTATGACCCGATGATATCCTTGACTGTTTTTACGAGTTCCTCTCGAGAGAAGGGCTTCCTCAGGTACGGATTTCCGGTCGACTTAATAAAATCGTTTATGATTCCCGAGATAAATATTATTTTCTTTGCCAGGGTTGGACTTAACCCTTTCACTTCCAAGTAGAGCTTATCGCCTTTCATTCGCGGCATATTCATGTTGGAGATTATTGCATCGTATCCATCCTTCTTTATCTTTTCCAGGCCTTCCATTCCGTCTCTTGCAACCTCCACCTTAAACCCTTCTCCCTCTAATATTTCCTTCACTAAACTGACTATGATTTCGTCATCGTCTGCAACCAGGATCCTTTTCTTCGCGCTTTTCTTTCCTTTTCCTTTCTTTGTCACTTTTTCTTTACTACCCTTGGGTTCGGACATGGCAATAAGATATGGTTGGCTTGGACTAAATTGAATGAGACTTTAGTCGGATTTATCTTATATCACGGTATTATACTATATTATCAGCTTAAGCCTTTTATACTCCTAGCCGTTATCTTTTTTTGATTTTCTATAAGCTTAATTCGGAATGTATGCTTATAACTTTTGTCTAGAGGTTAGGAGAATTATTTGTCCTAATCTAAGTTATATTTAGGGTTTCTGGTGAGCTGGAGCCTAGGTCTACCAAATTACCCCTCCAGATCTGACGTATAAACCATCCGGCCAGGTCGAATATATTCGCAGCCAACTTAATTATGATCGAGTCGGAAGTGGCCACCAGTTCGGCTTTTTTTAAAATGTAATCCGGGTTTTCTACTGTTTCTGCCTTGCCATTCAAGTCGTATTTCAACATTAGTTGATTTACCTTCTTGCATAACTCACCGGAGAAGGATACCGGTCTATCAAAGTAGAATTCTATCCCTTCGAGCCCTAGACCACCTATCTCTCGTAGAAGCTTGTCTAGAATCTCCTCTGTGAATGGGCTTAATTTATAGGAGCGGTGAACCGAGGCTGAATCTCTAACCACCCCATCTCTGGCAATAAAGACAAAATTTCCTTTTCGGTAGGATTCGATGGTGATAAGTTGATTATAACCGTCTATTTTAAGTACTTTCCCTTTTATTTGTCTCTCGCCCACTATTTTGTTTCCTCTGGCTTTAATTTCACCTTTGGTGAAAAAACCCCTGAAAAGCACGTTTCGCTCTTCGGTATTAAGTTGAAAATGGTTTCCTACTATCTCCAGGATGGAACGAGTAGAGTAGCCCCTCCTTTTTAAATAGAGGTAATCCCGGCTTGCGGCGATGACCTTTTCCTTATCAACCACGATTATATTGTCTACATTTCAACCATAAAATCAAAATAGAGCCTGAATTATTAAAAGTCTATTTGAAAACAATGGGCCTATTTGAGACTGCTCTTCCGAAATATTATAATTTTGGATAGTTGATAATTGGGGGTGGTAGAATGTTAGACAGGATATTCAGGAGGGAGCCACCGGATTATATCTCCAACCCTAAATGGGTTATTCCTCGAAGGAATTTTGTCCCTGCCTATATTCGTTCCTATGAGACCGACAAACACATATTTGAGGAAAAGGCGGAGCGGGCTCTTCGAGTGCTGGAGAGCTGTGAGGTGTGCCCGCGTAATTGCCATGTAAATCGGCTGGAAAACAAGACCGCTGTTTGTAGAACCGGCCGTTACGCCTATGTTGCCAGCGCCTTTCCACACTTTGGCGAGGAGGACTGCCTAAGGGGCTGGAACGGCTCGGGCACGATTTTCTTTTCTTTTTGCAACCTCAAATGCGTCTTCTGCCAGAACTTTGACATATCTTGGGAGGGGAACGGACAGGTGCTCACGCCAGGAGAACTGGCCAGGGTCATGATTCATCTCCAGGAAACGGGCTGCCATAACATAAATTTTGTCACCCCGGAGCATGTTGTCCCTCAAGTGATGGAGGCGATTCCCATAGCGATGGAGATGGGTTTGAGGTTGCCGATTGTATATAACACCAGCGCCTATGACTCTTTTCACTCCCTTGAGATAATGGACGGCATTGTGGACATATATATGCCGGACATCAAGTTCTGGGATAGAGATCTCTCCTTCTTCTATATGGCGGCAAGGGACTATCCGGAGGTTGCCCGGGATGCGGTGAAGGAGATGCACCGACAGGTGGGCCTGCTTAGGTTCGACGAAAACGGCCTGGCGCTCCGCGGTGTTCTTGTCCGTCATTTGGTTATGCCCAACCGGGTAGCCGGCACACGAGAGATTTTCCGTTTCATCGCCAATGAGGTATCCAGGGATACATATGTGAACGTCATGGACCAGTACCGGCCGGAGGGCAGGGTTTTAAAGCTTCCCCAAAAATACAAGGATATTAACCGTTCTACTAACCGCGCCGAGTATGAGGAAGCGTTGAAGATAGCCCGGGAGGAAGGACTTCATCGCTTTGATGTCCGCTGGATGCATTGATTCTAATGTTTTCAGGTGACTTGCTAGAATCTAGTTTCTAGTCGTATAAGCAAGGAGTTCACTCGGCCAGTACAGGTATGCAGTTCCCTACAACTAAAAAACATTCCTCGCGAGAATGACAGTTTCATATTCTCTTTAGAGATTGTGAGAGTATGAATATATGTTACGAGATGGTAATCTCTATGCCATGATTAAAAAGTGGAACCTGGTCAAATCTGAGAAGCTGAATTCTTATAGGGTTTTCTCTACTAGAAGGGATATAAGCTCCTCTCCGGTGACTGGAAAGAGCCACGATTTTTACGTGATCGAAGCTCCTGACTGGACGAATGTGGTGGCGATCACACCAGAACGGGAGATAATTTTGATAAAACAATATCGGCACGGGGTTCAGTCTCTTACCCTGGAAATTCCCGGTGGTATGGTCGACCCGGGTGAGACCCCGCTCGAGTCGGCAAAGCGGGAGTTACTGGAGGAAACCGGCTATATATCCGATGACTGGATTCTTTTGGGGAAGGTTCACCCAAACCCGGCGATCCAGGATAATACCTGCCACACTTTTCTGGCCAAGGATGCGGTAAAGATTAAGGAGCCTAATTTCGAGGGCACGGAAGATATAGCCTGCTTTGTGACGCCGGTCGAGAGTATTCCGAGCTTGGTTGCCGAGGGCAAGATTACCCATTCACTGGTCATTTCCGCTTTCTATTGGTATTACCTGTATAATGGGTCAAAACAAAAAAGAACCAAATAAACGACACTGGTATTTCTATTCGGTAGGGGTTCAAAATTTTGAACCCCTACATATTGGTTATCTGTTTAACTATTGATTCTCTATCGTTTAACAAGAATAATATATTCCCAACCTAAACAAGGGCAGGTGGCGGAACAGGCAGACGCGGCGGCCTCAAAAGCCGCTGAGCTTCACGCTCGTAAGGGTTCGACTCCCTTCCTGCCCACTCCTTGAGAAAACCTCCAATGACCAAATTCCAAATCACAAACAAATCCCAATTTGCAAACATTGAGTCTTTAGAATTTTGAATTTGAAAATTAAGAATTGTTTTGGGTTTGTGATTTGAGATTTGTATTTTAACTTTGGCTGAATATTTGCACGACTTGATGAGTATCAATTGAGTTTTGTAGAAATCACAATGGGACAAATAGCGGCGAGTAGATAAGACAGGCTGCCGGCCAGCGTGGTGAATGTAAAGCCGATCCCCACCCCTATGATAACCGCGGCTATCGAGCCGAATACGGACATAATACCGTTTAGTCCCCAGTAGAATGGAACCCCGGTTTTTAATAAATTGCTTACTACCCGGATTCCCAGCGGAAACGGCATCCCCATCAGAAGGCCGAGTGGGAATAGTAGGATAAAAGTGATAGCTATCCTTGTTTCGATAGAAAAGGGAAGGAGAATCTTTATGAGAAATGGCAAAGATAATGCATATATTGTGGAAATAAGAAATATAAGCAGGCACACCATACCCATCCGTCTCAAGAGGGCTTTTTCTTCAAAGCGACCGCTCAAGTAACTGCCTAGGCCGCCGGATAGGAGGAGAGAAAAAAGTATCACCGATAGAGTGAAAATGGGGTGTCCCAAAAGCAGTATGAATTTCTGGAGTATGGGTATTTCTACCAGCATGAACCCAAGGCCAAGCGCTACAAAGTAAACGACAAGAAGCCTGCCTTTTAATCCACTCATTTCATTACTGTAGGAAATGGAAAAACCGAAAAATAACAGTGTAGCTATGACCGGTATCAAAGTGAGCTTCATCAGATAGCTGGGAATCCCGTATGGCTTTTCGATGGCAAAATAAAATGGGCTATCGTCTTTGACCGGGTCGACTTTGTGGTCAAAATAAGCATAGAACTCGTCTGGGGTAATCTTTCCACCGAAAAGCTCCTGGTAAGGGGATGAAGAAGCAATATGCGGAATATGAACCGGATTATACTCTGACGATAGATTCTTTATTCTTAGACTCTCTTCCTTTGAGAACGGCGTCTTTTTCAGCATGAAAATCATCTGGGTAGGCTTGTTCTCTCTTGGTCTGTCTTCTAATAAGATTGCGATATGATTTCCGGCAAGATCAGGCGGAATTCCGTATTCCCGCATCATGGAGATTGCATTAGAGACCAGCCTGGGAATATCAACCTGCCATCTTATGAAGACCAGTATTCCGCCGTCGGTCAGGTGTTCAAAATATTCTTGAAACGCCTCGGTGGTGTATAGATAGTTTTCGGAAAGCGCCAGACCTCCAGATGAAACCGACGCCCAGGAGTCAACGAAGCTAAGTGAAATAATGTCGTACTTATCATTCGACCGGCTAATGAAGTTTCGACCTTCTTCCAAGACGAGGTTAACATTTTGGTTATTGTAGATGTTTCCCGCTTTCTCGCCGTAACTTCTGACGAAATCGACTATCAGCGGGTTAAGTTCCACCGCGGTTACGTTTTTACTTCCGGCTACCAAAGAAAGCAGGACATCCACTCCACCGCCCGGCCCGATTATGAGGGCTTTCGGCTGTTCTCTGAGGTGGAAGGGTATGTACCGGAACCAGTCCTTAGCCTCTCCGGATACGCTTTTTGTATTACCGTCCCACCCTACAACGTTAGTCCAGGCATCCGAGTCAATATAGATCCTGGCGATATGCGGAGGGTCGAATCCCTCGACGCCGTCGATCCTGGAGTATGAATTCCATCTGGTGAAGACTATATGGAGCCCGGGGTCCGACTCCATGTGCTGATATAAGCCTTTCGAAGGGGCTTTTTTAATGGTGAGTATCTGAAATTGAGCGTTCAAGACTATTAAAAGAACAATAGTAAATATAGAGGCTAAAGAAAGGTAGAAGGTTTTCTTCATATAAAACTTGGGGTGATGTGTGGAAAAAAATATAGAAGCCGCTCCGGCAAGCACCCCGATAAAGAGAGTGGCTGATTCTCCACCCAAAAGTCCGAGTATTACCGTAATTGCCAAAGCCCCGAAGGATGCACCTATCAAATCTGAAAAGTAGAGTTTCCCGATGAGCCCCCTAAAAATGTCAAACGCCTGGGCAAGCGCAGCACCCGCAATGAAAAAGGGGACGACCGATGTTATAAAATAAAGGCTCAAATAATCGGGCGTGGCTGGAAGGCTGATGATAATCCAGAGGAATAGAGGGATGGAGATGGAATATAGAAGCGACGCAGTGGCCAGCGAGCCGGGGTTGGATTTTATAATCCCCTTTTCCTTGAGCACGTGGAGGAAGAATCCACCCAAACCCCAGCCGAAAAGGGCAACGGATATGGCGATGAATGCGTAGTGATACCATATGGTAGCGGAGAAGATGCGGGTGAGCGTAACCTCCAGCATGAGTCCGGATGCCGAGATTAAGAAGATCCCGAGAAGGAGTGAGGTTCGGTAGATTCCCCTACCGTTTTTTATTTCGGGCGAATTGATTTTATCTGACATATACGACAGGACTCGGTTTTATTTTCCGTGAAGCAAGGCTGTATATCCTAATGCAGGTTAGGGTTTGTAGTCAAGAATGAGATTGGGGTGTAGTTGTGAAGTGACTGAGGAGATGGCTACCTTCCAAGTCACATAACGTCAGCCCTAATCTTCAAACTTATTTCAATTGTCGACGGAGAACTCTATAGTTTTGTACTACGGATTTATAGCGGCCGTTCATGGTTCGACAAGCTCACCACGAACGGTTTAATTTCAAAACCGTTCACCGTGAGCATGTCGAAGGGCGTATTTATTTTCACATAACCACACCAATATTAAGTGAGTTATACAGGAACCAGCCTCTAGTACCTAGGCATAAGCGGGTCGTAGTTGATGGCCCACTCGTCTATTCCGCCTTTAAGGCTTTTCACCTTTTTGAATCCAAGGTTTCTTAAGAATGTGGTTGCTCTCAGGCTTCTTACGCCGTGATGGCAGTGTACGACTATCTCATCCGCAGTATCCAGTTCATTCACCCTGGAGTGAAGCTCGTTAAGAGGGATCAGTTTAGAGCCTTCCAGACGGCAGATTTCATACTCGCCCGGTTCTCTGACATCAAGGATAACTATGTCTTTCCTATTCTCTAGAAGCTCGTGAAATTCGTCTACCGTTATTTCCAGGTCCTCTCCGGTGATACCTTCTTCGCCGCGGCCGAGTCCGCAGAATTCCTCATAGTCTATAAGTCCTTTGATCGTAGCATGTTCTCCGCAGATGGGGCAATTGGGGTCTTTCCGGAGTTTCAATTCCCTTATCTTCATCTCCATCACGTCAAGAAATAGCAGTTTTCCGATGAGCGGATTGCCCGTTCCCAGGATCAGCTTTATCGCTTCTGCGGCCTGCATGGTGCCGATTATTCCCGGAAGTATTCCCAAAACCCCTCCTTCGGCGCAGCTCGGGACCATTCCCGGAGGTGGGGGTTCCGGATAGAGGCAGCGATAGCACGGTCCTCTCATGGCGTCGAACACGCTTACCTGACCCTCGAACCGGAAAATACTCCCGTACACGTTGGGTTTTCCGAGGAGCACGCAGGAGTCATTAACTAAATAGCGTGTGGCAAAATTATCGGTGCCATCCACCACGATATCGTATTTTTTAATTATGTCGAGGGCATTTTCCGATGTCAGCCGGGTATTGTAGGTATCGATTTGTATTTCCGAGTTGATTTCATGAACCCGTTCTTTTGCCGATTCTACCTTGAGCTTTCCAACCTTGGCCTCGCTGTGAAGTATCTGTCTCTGAAGGTTACTGAAATCGACTACATCAAAATCCACTATACCTAGGCGTCCTACGCCCGCCGCCGCCAGGTAGAGCGCTAGAGGGGACCCTAGCCCGCCTGCGCCTATACAGAGCACACTGGACGAGGCAAGCTTTTCCTGTCCTTTAACCCCGACCTCGGGCATTATCAGATGTCTGCTATAGCGACTGATTTGCTGGTTTGTAAGAGCCATTACCGGTTACCTTCCTTTAATCTAAATATTGAATTAAAAAGATTAATATAAAATCCCCTCGTTTTCAAATAAGTTATCTTATCCCGTCATGGACTGGGCGAGCTTAGGCTAATCTATACATTAAGATGGTGGAATTAGACAGAAGAGGCAGCTTTTGAAGCCGCCTCTCAATTTTTCTGGGTTTAGGTGGGCGTGGTTTAACTTAATCCCTAACTATGAAACCGGTGATGAACTGTCGGGGAACATCCCCTATCTCTTCCATATCTTCGTCGTGGTCGGTTATCAAGACATGAACCGAATCGCTTGGGCCAAATTCCGACAAGTCGGCCTGAAATCTTCCCCTGCCTTTGCTGTCGGTCGTAAAAGACCCGAGATAAACCAAATAAGGGAGTCCCTCAGAACTGTTATTAAATACAATTGAGGGCGGCATTGGCGGTTCTTCATCATCCGGGGGACACTCTTCCTCTACACAGTCGTCGGGTTCTGGCTCCGGTTCGGGTTCGGAGCAAACATTGTTCATGCCCGGTGTATAAACAAAGAGCACATCATAGGTTTTATTAGGTATAGTACCCCTCACTCTTAGCTCAAGTTTTCCATGATGAGCGATTCTAACCCTGCTTTGCTGAGACATTTCTATGGGATCGGCGCCCAGGAGTTCGCTCTCCGGCTCAAGCCCGCAGAGCATTGTAGTCTCGCTGCATTCGACAAGAGGGGCTTTGAATTCTTGAAAATTTGAATCCCTTTGTCCGGCATTGGCGATAAAGCTAATTCCAAAAGCAAAAAATACTACCAGAAAAAGCATCATTCTTTTTGCTGGTTCTTGCATGACTTTCCTCCTTTTGTCCTAACTTTGGGATGGAGGCTAGCCTTGCGGGTTTTATGAGTTTAGGGTGATTCTGTATAAGTCAACCCTAATTCGGCAACCCAGCCACCATAAGATTTCGGAATCTGGATTTCGGATTGCGGAATAAAAGTTTTAATCCCGGAATCCGCAATCACCAAATCCGAAAACTTTTAGGCCTGCGGCTTTGCGTCCCATCCTTTCGGATGGTTTGCCCTTTCGTCAGGACTTTTGATTTTTCTTGAGATCCGTTAACGCAATGTCTATACCAATTGAACAAAGAATATGTTTAATACAATTCACCATAATAATTAATGAATTTTCATCCTTCGAAATATGGCGAATGTTTTGATGGGAAGCAAAATGCACAGATGGTTACAAAAGTTGCACAGTTGACAATTTGTGCATATCTTGTCTTACGTTTAGTCAGAGGCTCATTTCTCTTCGTTTTATGAAGGGAGTGTGTATCTGGTCTTTTTTATAATTCCCGGTCAGAGCATAAATTATGATGTTTATTCCCAGTCTGAAAGCCAATTCCCGTTGAGGCTCTCCGCCGGGGATACATTCATACATCCATTTGCCGAATTCGTCTTCAGACCATGCACCGCCCAAATCGTTTCTTGAATAAATCACCGAGGTCCTTTCCTCATCGCTGAAGGTGATTCCCTCTATATAGGGCATGACTATTTTTCTGCCGCTCGGGGAATTAAGAAGATAAAATGACTTAAAAATTACGTGCTCGAATGGAATCCTGCCGAGAGGGGATTCAGGAAGGATGTTCTTGAATTCATCACGTATCTGGGAGTCGAAGGGTGAATTCTCTTCTCCGGAAACGTCGTCTATAAGGAGTGTCCCTCCTAGCTTGAGGAATCTTCTCAGTCTTTTGATTTCCGGTTCGGTAAAAGGTTCAAAACTGTTGTTTCCAGCGATGTAAATAAACGGGTAAAGGAAAAGGTCCTTGTTCATGATTTCTATTGTCTTTCGCTCGAAAGAGGTTTTTACACTGGTTCTTAAATCGAGCCAGGTCATTAACCGGTTAAAAGCCCTCGGTCTAGGGTCCCAATCGCCCCGATAAATAAGCTGGCAAAAGTAAAATTTGGAGGGCTGGTAAGAGCCTAGGAGGGGCAGGGAGAAGACTCCGATTCCCCCAGCAGTAGTGATTCTGATAAAATCTCTTCTAGTTATCACCCTATGTTAATATTGTGCGTTAAGAATCATGGTGTCAAGGTATTTACGGTAGATAGAGGCAGGATATCTCCTTAGGTTTTCTATCTACTGACAAAACCCTAATTAACCAGAAATAACACCAAGAACTGGGAAGGCTTACAGTAATAGCCCAGTCTTCTAACTAAGTTTTGTTAAGAAGCTTTATTCTGCTGTATTTTAAAGACCTTTGATGCCTGCGGTCCGTTTGGTCCTTCCGTTATCTCGTACTCGACTATCTCGCCCTGGGTCAGGCTCTTATATCCTTTTCCCTGGATCGCGCTATAGTGGACAAATATATCCTTTGTCGTTCCCTCCTCTGCTTCGATAAAACCGTAGCCTTTGGAGCTGTTGAACCATTTAACCTTTCCTCGTTTCAAAGCGAAAGCCTCCTTAAACATTACTAATTAAGGGCTTTACTATTGCACGTTTTTAAAATTTTGTCAACAGGGACGTACTTCTATCCACAGGGATTATATTCTGGGACATATTTTATTCTGTATTTGCCAAATAAAAGCCTGAATAGGGTTTTATTTAAGATTAGAAAGTCATAGTTTTGAAAGGAGTAAAAAAGGTTAATACATTCTCTGATGTTTAGAGTCTATGCTGAACTTTTGTTAATTTAGAAATTCAGTCAAATAGGTTTTTAGTCAAGGGTGGACATCGCTAATACCGTATGAATGAAATGTAAGGAACGCATACCTGTACTGAGTCGAAGTATATGCGTTCCCTGCGAAATTTGGTGATAATTACCGTTTAGCACAAGATGAAATTCTTAAAACGTAATCTTCATTTGATTCCTATAATGGATTGGGTTAGCTTTCTTTTCAAATGAGTGAACGGTATTTGACGGAAGAATCGATAGAGTACTACAGGAAAGAGTTTCCCGTGACCAAGAATTACATTTATCTCGACCATGCCGGGGTAGCTCCGATATCCTTGAGGGTAAAAAGTACGGTAGAGAGGTTTTTGAAGGAGGCCTCGGAGGCCGGTATTTTCAAGTATCAGGATTGGATGGATAGAGTTAGTGCCGTCAGGACGAATTGTGCGAAACTAGTCGGCGGCGAAGCGGAGGAGATAGCCTTCGTAAAAAATACCTCGCACGGACTTTCAATCATCGCCGAGGGGCTGGACTGGAAAGAAGGGGATAATTTGATCTTCTTTGAGAGGGAGTTTCCGTCGAACGTCTATCCCTGGCTCAATTTAAGAAGAAAGGGGGTAGAGATTAGAGAGATTCCATCTCGTGGCGACAGTATTCTGGTCGAAGATATAGAAAGGCTTATGGATTTGAGGACAAGGCTCCTAACCATGAGCTCCGTGCAGTTTTCCAACGGATTTAGAATCGATTTAAAGAGTGTAGGAGAGCTATGCGCCGAGAAGAATGTTTTATTCTGTGTTGACGCCATTCAAAGCCTCGGGGTAGTACCAATGGATGTCAGGGATTTCAAAGTTGATTTCCTTTCTGCGGACGGGCATAAGTGGTTATTAGCTCCTGAGGGAACCGGCGTCTTCTATTGTAGAAAAGAACTTGCCGAAAAAATCAACCCTTCCTTAGTCGGTTGGAAGAGCGTCATAAATGAATCCGATTATGACCGCATTGATTTTCGTCTGAAGGGTAACGCCCTTAGGTTTGAGGAGGGGTCGCTCAATGTCATGGGCATCTTAGCTCTTGGCGCTTCTGTTGAGCTCCTTCTGGAAGCCGGCATCGATAGAATTGAGGGCAGAGTGCTTGAGCTTGGCGACACTATCATAAGGGAAGCGGAAAAGAGGGATTTTGTGCTCAGGACCCCCAGAAGCGGAAAACGGAGGGCGGGCATCGTCTCCTTTTCCGGAAGTTTCGACCCTCTTAATCTCAGGGATAAATTAAAATCGCTTGGTGTCGTGGTTAATGTGAGAGGTGGGGCGCTTCGGGTGTCTCCACATTTCTACAACACTGAAGAAGAGATATTGAGGCTTTTTGACTCTATAGATAAGGTTTTGCAATCTAGGTAATTGAGGTGTAGGGGCACGCCGCAGCGTGCCCGTTTGCGATACAAATAGTCGAACCGCTTCAGAAGGGTCCAACGTGTTGAACCCCTACTGAATAACAATCTCTTTTTCGACTGAGGCTGACTTGTCTGAGTTTTGGTCTCTTACGGTAAACTCTGCTTTATATGTACCTGGAGGAACACCCGTCAAATTAAGTGTAATATTAGCATAAATGTCGTGAACCGGATTTCTGGAGTCAAA
>FWPU01006678.1_pt1 | contig 22638 bp, 14 predicted proteins | sample 2228361 | NCBI WGS metagenome assembly FWPU01 (sample SAMEA103939777, study PRJEB20133) | metagenome
AGCAACGTCCTGGTCGTTAAGCAGGCAAAAGCCCTCGCCTTTGTAGGTAAACGCATGGTGGGTTCCTCCAGCAATATTCATTGCCACACCAAATTGTTTGGCGTAATGGGTACAAAGCAAGGTGCCCTGGGTAATTACGGTTTCGCGTTTTATCAGCGCGGGGCTTAGCGGAAAGCCTGTCCGCCTGACTTCAGCTGCTCTTAGCGAGCAGGCTTGAAGTTCTTGCCAGTAGGCAGGTTCTTGTACCGACAGAATGTTTTGCTCGGTAACGGCATCGGGTTTGAAAAAATTTCCTTCGCGCAGGGTACCTTCATACAACAATTGTTGCGGCAGCACCTCGTATTTGCTCATCGGAAACCGGTGATGAGGCGGCAGCGGCAACACATACTCCGGCGACCAGGCTACCTTAAGCATGAACGTAAAACCTGTTTAAATAAAAAAACAACCGGCTTGCGCCAACTGTTTTGCAAAAATGAAACGAAATTCAATTAATGGTCGTGATGATGATGCCCTCCTGCTTCTTTACCATACCAGGCATCCTGCAGTTCGTGAAACAGATCGTGCAGAGCGGTAAGGGCCTCGCCTATTTCTTCATCAGAACCCGTATGTACCAGCTGGGCAAATTCGGCTGTAGCACCTTTTAGCAAATTGATTTTCTGTTTTACTGCGGAATTGTTAACCTTTTCGGGCAAAGTGGCCTCCGACCACCGGGCAGCCGAAGCGGCCATTTCGGATGCCAGTTGTTTAGCCGGCTCCAGATTAGAAGAGTCTTTATAAGGGTGAAAACTTTCGGCCATGATAAGATGAAAGGCGTCCATTTCGGGCCATTCGCCGGTATCTTGCGCCTTTTCTTTCTGCGTGCACGCAACCGATAGGGCGGCTAAAACAAGTAAGGTAATCCATCGTAAATTTTTCATGTGCATAGAATTTTTACAAAAATAAAAAAACAAAGGTAAAGACCATGTTTATGGCAACAGGGTTTTGCGCAACCGGTAGTATTTGCGGTTATCGACCCATGTTACTATCCTGCGTAAAACATCGGCATACAAAGTAACGGCCAGCAGTATTGTCATCAGCCATATTACGCTAAGATTAAACACAAGGGTATCGAATATACCACCTGCAAAATGTTTGGTAGGTTGGTAGAAATTGGCATCGTAGTCGTAAAAATGCGCAGGGCGGTGTTGATCCTGATAAATCGGAAAATACTTTTGTACCAACTTGCCGTTATACTCAACAATGCGTTGCAGGGCGTTTTCATTTTTCACCCATGCCGTTACCTCCTGGTTAACGAATTTTTGTCGTAGTGTCATAAACGAACGCGACTTTTCCTCGGTGGCGGTCATATCGGTCAGCAGAGCCTCGCGTTGCTGTAAGGCACGCCGGTGGCGATAGGTATAGTAATTTCTTAGTCGACTCAGGAACCGCCGGGTAGAGTCGTATAGTGCCGCATGGAACCTTCCGGGTAGAAGTTGGTTTATCATCGGAAATTTATCTTCGCCAATACTTTGTAACTCGTATGATATTTCTGATTTTAAAATTCCGATAGCCTGGTTTAACGCCTTGTGTGCAGGATTGTTCCAATGCTGCGCCTGATTAAAACAAAATGAAAGCCGCGATTCGAGTTCGGGAATAAGGTAAGCGCGTTTAAACTCTGCCTGAGCTATCTGTTTGTCTAAATCATATAACAACTTTTCGTAAGGGTTGTCGCGAAACTGAGTAACCATATATGCCTCAAAAGCCCAGCGGGTAGCCATGAGGTCACCTATCAACGGCACCCCAACCGGGTCGCTCACTTTGGGATTAAACCTGTCGAAACTTATCACAACTCCGCTTAGCAACAGTTGAGGTATAACCAGCAAGGGTATAACAATGTAAATGGTTACTGCCGATTTAAATGCCGCTGAGATGTTTAACCCCAACATGTTAGCAAAACAAGATACGGTAAAAAGAATGAACCAAAACCTAAATTCTGATAATGGAATTTCGAGAATGGTATGTGCAATTAACATGAAGGTCATCGTTTGTATGGCCGATAAAACGAACAGTACCACACATTTAGCTGATAGATAGCTCATGCGGCTAAGGTGCAGAAACTGTTCGCGTTTTAAAATTTTTCTATCTCTGAAAATTTCCTCTGCGCTTACAATCAGGCCCAGAAACAAGGCCACAATAATGCTCATAAAAAAGAACACGGGTATGTTATGATTGCCATAAAAAGAATATTGCTCGTTTTCTTCAAGAACATTAAAGTATTTAACCATATACCCTATAAAAAAAGCCAGTACGGGGGCCTCTAACAGGGTAATAACAAGATATTGGCGGTTGGCTGTTTTGGCCAGCACATCGCGAATCAGAAATATAAAAAATTGCCTTAGTCTTCCAGCTACAGAAGCTGCCGGAGGTAACTTACCCGGAACCGTATCGATTTTAGGAATACGGATACGCTGTTTAAAATACTGGTACCACTGCCCGGGAGAAATTTTTCGGGCTTGCGTTACCCTGCCGTACTCGTTTACAATGCGCGCTTCAATGATATTAAAAATCTGTTCAGGGTTAATGTTGCCGCAAGTCGGGCAGGCTCCCTGCATTTTATTGGTGGCATTGATAATATCACGAAAATACACCAGCGACTCAACCGGGTTACCGTAATAAATCTGAAAGCCGCCCACATCCAGGATGATGAGGGTATCGAACATTTTAAAAATATCAGAAGAGGGCTGGTGAATCACCACAAACACTAACTTACCGCGAAGGGCAATTTCTTTAAGCAGGTCCATGATGTTCTCCGAATCGCGCGAAGACAACCCCGAGGTGGGCTCATCTGCAAACAACACCCAGGGTTCGCGCAGCAACTCCAACCCTATGTTCAGGCGTTTGCGTTGCCCTCCGCTAATAACCTTGTCCATTGGCGAGCCTACCTTAAGATTGCGTATTTCCCAAAGGCCAAGCTGGTGCAACAGTTTATCCACACGTGCTGCTGTTTCATCAGGGGTTTCGGTCCGGCTGCTCAGCCGGGCGCTGTAGTACAGGTTTTCGAATACGGTCAGGTCTTCTACCAGCAGGTCGTCTTGCGGTACGTAGCCAATCAGGCCTTGTACCTTCTGTGGCTCGGCATAAATATCCACACCGTTCAACAACACTTTTCCGCTGGATGGCGGCCATGTTCCGTTTAGCACATTAAGCAAAGTTGATTTACCCGAACCGCTTGCCCCCATGATGCCCACCAGCTTTCCTCCTTTTTCGGCCAGGTTAACATTTTGCAAACCGGCCCGACCTGACTTGAAATGATAAAAAATATGCTCCGCTTCGAAGGTAATATCGGGTTGGTTATAGGTAAAGAGAAAACAGTTAATGATGTCGCTGTAGTAAATCGGCTTAATCTTATCGCCCCTTATGGTACTGCCAGGTGGCAATAAGTCTACCCGACGGCTTTTAAACGGCATGCTGTTCAGATACAACACCGAGATACCCAGGTATTTAATAATTAATTTTTACTCGAGCTTTAGCACCGCTATCAAGCCGTTGATATTTTTTTCTACAATATGCGGACCTGGATACGGTTTTTCATCGTATCCTTCATCAATAATGAGCACATTAAGCGAAGCCAGTTCGTCACGATCCTGGCCCACCACAAACCTGCGCAATTCTTCTACATGCTTGCGCGGAATTTTCAATGCCTGCCCGATGTAATAAACCAGATTTTCCTGGTGGTCGGAAATGTGCTCATCGGCATAAACCAATTCAATGATTTTAATGATAAGGACAAGCTTTTGCTGGCGGGTAAGCGAACGGTTAACCTGCCGGCTAATGTCTATTATCCTAGCCCACTCATCAACAAACTGCTGGGTTTCCGTGTCGATAAGCGTATCGGCTGCATCGGGCAAGGCCCTTGTGTATTCGTCAAACAGGGCCAGGTATGTTTTTACCGAATCGCGGTTTACATGCAAGTCTAGAAATTCCTTTATTTTATTGCGCTCCACTTCCGTTATGTGCTCGCGGACTACTATAGCAAACAACCTAACAACGGCTTTTAGAAGTTCTTCACTCATACATCTATATGCAGCGCGTTAAAATACTCAAGGTAGGCATGTAAACACAACTATTACCCAGCCACAACGGATATTTTTGCCTGCCGGTTGAATTTTCGGCCGTTTTTTTACTTTCACAGGCCTGTAATCGCAGGCCGGTTTATCCGACAAATGAAACAAACCCTTAATATTATGAAAAAACCTTTTCTTTCTGCTCTTTTCGCTGTTTTCGTGCTCACCCTTCAGGCCCAGACGGCCGATGAAATTATTAGCCGCTATTTTGAAAATACCGGTGGCATAGAGAAATGGAAAGCGCTTTCCGGTATTAAAATCGTGGCTAAGGCCAACCAACAGGGAATGGAAATACCGTTAGAAATTGTGCAACTTAAAGATGGCCGACAATACACCAAAGTAACCTTTCAGGGCATGGAGTTCAAACAGAGTGTGTTTGATGGAGAAACGCTGTGGTCTACCAATTTTATGAACATGAAGGCCGAACGAAGCGATGCCGAAACAACCGAAAATTTCAAACAGCAGATAGGCGAATTCCCCGATCCGTTTCTGAACTATAAAGCCCTTGGCTATAAAGTTGAACTGGTAGGCAAAGAAACCGTTGATGGCAACGAAACTTTTAAAATAAAACTAACCAAAAAGCCCATCAAAGTAGATGGTGTGCCTACCGATAACATAACGTTCTACTATTTCGATGCCCAGGATTTCGTTCCGCTGCTCATAGAAACCGAAATTAAATCGGGGCCTGCAAAAGGACAGATCTCGCAAATCAAATACAACGACTACCAGGAAGTTAACGGCATTGTTTTTCCGTTCTCCATGTCGCAGGGCGTAAAAGGTGGCCCGGCCGGTTCACTCATTGTTAGTGCTTACGAATTGAATCCAAAAGTGGATAATGCTGCATTCAAGTACCCAGAGGGTAACTGATGCGTAAAGTCAATACCTTCTGAACAATAGGCCTGAACAACACGGGTCGTAACAATTTTGCTTTGCCTAATCATTATCATAACCCATGAAAAACCTGCTTGCTATTCTTGGTATTTTTTCATGCCTGTGCCTGCAGGGTCAGGACCCTGTAACACGCGGAAAGGAACTATTTGGCGACCTGAAAGCACGCCATATTGGTCCGGCAATCATGAGTGGCCGTATTACCGACCTGGAAGTACACCCCACTAATGCCCGCATTATCTATGCCGGTACTGCCGGTGGCGGTGTTTGGAAAAGCACCAACGGCGGTGCTACCTTTAATCCCATTTTCGATGACCACTGCCAGTCGATTGGTGCCGTTGAAATAGACCCCTCCAACCCCGATAACGTAGTGTGGGTTGGCACAGGCGAAGTTTGGACACGCAACAGCGTATCGGTAGGTGATGGTTTATACCGCACCACCGATGGCGGCAGCACCTGGCAGCACATGGGCTTTGCCGAATCGGAGCGCATTGCCGGCATACAGGTAAACCCGCAAAACCCTAACGAAGTATATGTGGCCGTACTGGGGCCGCTGTGGAGCGACAGTGACCAGCGCGGACTATACAAAACCACCGACGGCGGCAAAACCTGGAATAAAATACTGTACGTTAACGCCACTACGGGTTGTGCCGATTTGGCTATCGATACCCGAAATCCCAACATTGTGTATGCCTCTTTCTGGGAAGTACGCAGAACTCCGTGGTCGTTCAAATCAGGAGGTTTCAACAGCGCTTTGTACAAATCGACCGACGGAGGCAAAACCTTCAAAAAAATCCACAATGGCTTCCCTCCCGGGCAACTGGGCCGGCTGGCCATAGCCGTGGCCCCCTCTAATACCAATATATTGTACACCGTAGTAGAAGCTGAGGACGACAAACGCAAAGGACTATACCGCAGCGATGACGGTGGCGAGAGCTGGCGACAGCTAAACAACGACTTCGAACTGCTGGTACGCCCCTTCTATTTCAGCCGCATTGTAGTTGACCCGCGCAATCCCGATGTGGTGGTAAAAGCCGGCCTGTCGGGTTCTATTTCGCGCGATGGCGGAAAAACTTTCAAAAATCTGGGGCCTATGCATTCGGATATTCACGACATCGAGTTCGATATTCATAACTCCGATATCATGTACGTAGGCACCGATGGCGGCATCTATCGCTCCTGGGATGGCGGGGCCAACATGGAAATAGTAGAAAACATACCGGTTTCGCAATTTTATCACGTAAGCGTTGACGATGAAGAGCCTTACAACGTATATGGCGGACTGCAGGATAACGGTTCGTGGTACGGGCCTTCTTCCAGTCCAGGTGGCGTAGAGGCCAAAGACTGGGTGCGCATTGGCGTAGGCGATGGATACCGGGCCTACCGGCATCCCACTAAAAAAATCATCTATTCCGAAATGCAGGGAGCGGAAAATGTGTGGCGCTTCGACCCCGCACGCGACCAGGCCAAGGCTATTCAACCCTTACAGGCCAAAGGCGATCCAAAGTTGCGTTTTAACTGGAATGCTTCGCTTACTATTAGCCCCAACCGGCCCGACCGTGTTTATATCGGCAGCCAGTTCGTTCACCGGTCGGATGACATGGGCGAGACCTGGGTGAAGATTTCGCCCGACCTGACCACCAACGACCCGGCTAAACAACAACAGGAAAAATCGGGCGGGCTTTCGCGTGATAACTCTGGGGCCGAAAATCACTGCACCATCTTTACCATTGCCGAATCACCTCTTGATGAAAATGTTATCTGGGCCGGCACTGACGATGGCAACCTGCAGGTTACCCGCGATGGCGGCAAAACCTGGACAAATGTTGTTGCCAACGTGCCCGGACTGCCAAAAAACACCATGGTGCATCATATCGAAGCCAGTGTTCATGGAAAAGGTACGGCCTATGCGGTATTTACCGGTTATCAAACAGGCGACAAAAAACCTTATGTTTATAAAACCACCGACTACGGTGCAACCTGGAAATCGCTGGTAACTCCCGATATCGGCAGCTTTTGCCGCAATATTCAGGAAGACTATGTAAACGAAAACCTGTTGTTTCTGGGCACGGAATTCGGCCTGTACATAACCGTTGATGGCGGCCAAAGCTGGATGAAGTTTACCAACAACATGCCCAATGCCAACATCCACTTTATAGAACTGCATAAGCGCACCAACGACCTGATAGTGGCAACGCACGGGCGTGGCATTATTATTATTGACGACATCAGCCCGCTGCGCGAACTTACTCCTGCCGTACTGGATAAAGACCTTCACTTTTTCAAACTCAGACCGGCCGTAATCAATGAGTCGAACGGATTCGGAGGGTCCAGTACAGAAACACAGTTTATCGGACAAAACGCCTCGACCGCAGCCCGCATTGTGTATTACCTGAAAAGGCGCCACACGCTGGGTAAAATGACTTTGGAAATTCAGGACCAGAGCGGTAAAACAATAACCGAACTGTCGCCCGGAAAATCGAAAGGCATTAACGTGGTAGAATGGAATTATTCCATTAAACCTCCAAAAATGGCAGCGGCAAAAACTTTTGCTTTCGGTGGCTTCACTCCACTGCGTGTACCCGCAGGCAATTATAAGGTAGTAATAAGAAAAGGAAATGCCACATATGAAACTGACCTTGTAGTTGAATACGACAAAAAGTCGGACATACCTTTGGCCGACCGCAAGATGCAGGAAGAAACTGCACGGAAACTTTACAACATGTGCCAGAAGTTGGCCTACTTTGTGTACGAAGTAGATGAAAATCTGAAAGCAGCCGAAGCATTGAAAGCAAAAAATGCATCGACGGCAAAGGGCTTCGCATCTTTTGTCAACGAACTTACCGGCCTGAAAAAAACGCTGGTGATAACGGAAGGTGATAACTACGTAGGTGCAGCCGAACCCCAACTACGGGAAAAACTGGCCGAATTGTACAGCCGTGTAGCCCAGAGTTTTTACCGCCCTAACCAGGCAGAATTAGATAACCTGGAGGCACTGGAGCAACGGTTTGCAACCGCCAGGGCTGAATATGCCCGTATCAAATCCAAGTATAAAAAGTTTGATGAAGCGCTTTCCAAAAACGGGTTGCCGGCCATTGCCCTAAAACCTTTCGATGAATTTGTGAAAGAACCGTAATAGACAGCTGCGCTGAACAGCAACAAAAAACGGCCGCAACCGGCCGTTTTTTGTTGGCCATAAGCTGTTACAGGCTAAGTAGCCCAGGTTTTTCCACCGGCTTCTTCGAGCGAAATGCAACCGTTGTACGAACCCGGAACAGCCACATACTGCAATACCTGCGTAGCACCCGGCTCGGAAGTAAAGAAACCGGCCATTGTAAGTTCTTTGCACTTCAATATGAAAGGACGTTTATACCCTTCTTTCCGGGCTTTTTCTTTTTCTACTGCCAGACGATGCACTTCGAGTAAATAAGCTTCCTGCTTTTCTGCCGAAAGGTGCAAAAAATCTTTTCCATATCTCTCTTCCGAGTTAGCTATAAACGCATTGAGGTCCTCGATAAACCGATTTTTATCTTCTTCTGTATAACAATCTTTCACTACCTGCTCAATAAAAGCAGGTACGCCTGCCTCAACGGCCCCGGGCGTATCGGTTTTTGGAAGAATGATGTCTGCCAATCGGGTAATGGCCTGCGCCTGCATTTCTGTAAACAAAGTGGGTTTCCAGTTAAGCACTGTTTCTGCCGTGCAGCCCTTTAAAATGGCAGCTATGGTAGGTGCCGTAAGCATACCTCCCATTACCCAGGCTGTTCTTCGCAGGGCTTCCCTGCGGTTTATTACGGAGTCGGTCGTGGTGTTGGTGTTCATGATGTTTTCAATTTCGATTTCATTTGTCGTTACAAATTACCTCGCTTCATTTCTTCTACGGCATAATGTGCAGCGCGGGCGGTAAACGCCATATAGGTAAGCGAAGGATTTACGCACGCGGCCGAAGTCATAAAAGAGCCATCGGTCACATTTTTGCAGGCATGCACCTGGTTAAATTTATTGAGAACCGATGTTTTAGGGTCACGGCCCATGCGGGCGGTACCCATTTCATGAATGCCCAGTCCCAATCCACCGGGGTTATCATAAGTAACGATATTTTTAAAACCGGCCGCCTCCAGCATCTCGGCGGCATCATTCATCATGTGCTTGCGCATTTTGTATTCGTTTTCCTTAAACTCGGTATCGAATTCCAAAACAGGCAAACCGTATTTGTCTTTCTTATCGCGGTTAATGGTTACGCGGTTATCGTGGTAGGGCAATACTTCGCCAAAGCCGGTCATGCCCAGTCGCCACGGCCCTGGTTTGGTAACCTCTTCTTTAAGTTGCTTGCCGATGGATAACTCGGCCACAAATCTCGACCAGCCCTCGCGGCCGGCTCCTCCTTGATAGCCATACCCGCGGAGAAAGTCGCGTTTATCTTTGCCGATGTTCTGGTAGCGCGGAATATAAAATCCATTAGCTCTGCGACCATGGTAATATTTGTCGGAAAAACCGTCATACTCTCCCGCCGCCCCCACACCCAGGTGGTGGTCCATGATGTTGCAGCCCAACTCGCCGCTGTCGTTACCCAAACCGTTCGGAAACCTGTTAGATATAGAATTTAAAAGAATAAACGTACTGCCCATAGTTGAGGCACATAAAAAGATAATATGGGCATAAAACTCCAGTTGCTCGCCCGTGTTAGCGTCCAGCACCTTTACACCCGTGGCTTTTCCTTTCCTTTCATCGTAAATTATTTCATACACAATCGAGTCGGGGCGCAAGGTCATATTACCGGTTTTGGCGGCAGCCGGCAAAGTTGCCGAGTTGCTGCTAAAGTAGGCCCCATACGGGCAGCCGCGAATGCACAGATTGCGGTACTGGCACGTACCACGTTGCGGACTATGTGCTAGCGGAGCAGTAAGGTGAGCCGCCCGCCCTATTGTTAATACCCTGTTAAATTTTTCTCTCATCGAATCGCGCAAATGAATTTCCGCACAGTTCAGCTCCATGGGCGGAAGAAATTTACCATCGGGCAGTTGGGGCAAACCCTCCGGCTGGCCACTAATGCCAACAAAAGTTTCTACATAATCGTACCATGGAGCAATGTCTTTATAACGAACGGGCCAATCTATGGCAATGCCATCACGGAGGTTGGCTTCGAAGTCCAGGTCGCTCCAGCGGTAACTTTGCCGGCCCCACATAATAGACCTGCCTCCTACATGGTAGCCCCGCATCCAGTCGAAGCGCTTACCTTCTTTCTCCAGATAGGGATTCTCCAGGTCGTTTACAAACCAATGTTTCGATGATTGCTTAATGGTATAGCCGGTGCGATTTTGGACACCCTGTTTGCGTAAATCCTCCTGCGTTGGCCGGTCGCCATAGGGCAGTTCCCAGGGATCTAATGTAGCCGTGGGGTAGTTGGGATGTTCAACCATACGGCCGCGCTCGAGTACCAGGGTTTTAAGACCTAACTCGCAAAGTTCTTTCGCGGCCCAGCCCCCGCTAATGCCTGTGCCTACCACAATGGCATCGTAGGTAAGTTTTTTCTGAGCGTCGGTGTTGAGGTTAACGTTGTTCATAAATGGAAATTGAGCGTTTGTAAATTATATTTTCGCTAACATATTTGCCAATTAAAACATCAAAATTATATGACCGGTTATGGTATACGGCCGTTGTTAATGATATCCAAAGTTTCATTCAAGCTTCGAAAAACTGCAAACGTTTTACCCTGGGTACGCATGGCACCCAGAGCATTAGCAAATCGGGCAGCACCTAAATAGTCGGCAGGGTTAACGGCCAGACCGTACCCAAGTCCCCCGGCAAAAGAGTCGCCACAACCGGTAGTATCTACAACATGGTTTACTTTAATGGGTGGTACATGTTCTTCATAGAATTTACCGCGCTTACGAAAATACACCAGGCACCCACGCGCATCTAAGGTAATATACAGGCAACGAACACCCTTGTTCAGGCAGTGCTCGGCAAAGGCACGCAGCTCAGCAGAAGAAAGTTCACGAAAGGTAAGTTCTGACGACTCATACTCTTTGCTGAACCACGAGGCATAAGCCTCCTCCAGGTTCATCTTCAGCACATCAATGTAGGGTAACCACAGGTCGCGGTCTATCCAGAATTTACGTTGCCGTTCTCCGTTTATCAGGCAGGCGGTTGTTGGTCCGTGGGCATCGAAAATAATTAATCCTTTGCTGTGCTTTTTTAAGTATTTAAGCGTATCGAGCGAAATTTCATAATCACTTATGGGTATGAACACAAACACTTTGCAAGAGCGTAACTCCTTCATATCACCGGGCAAAATGGGGTCCATAAAACCGGTTTGGCGCTCCAGCCGGTTATTTACATCCGTAAACCGAAGGCTGATGATGTCGCCCTGGTCGTTGGCAGCCGTAATGTGCTTCAGGTTTATGCCTTTGTATCCTTTAAATACCTCGCGCACATTATCTACATCTACCTGGCGAACATGCGTTACGGGAATAATTTCCATGTTGCCTCCGGTAAGCACCGACAAGGCAATAACGGGATGCGTTACACATCCCCATTTTTGAATTAATTCCCCACGATGGGTAACGATGTGATCGCGCGGCACCGGTCCTATTACAGCAATTTTCTTTTTCATATTACAGATTCAGAAAAGCGGCACCGAACACACCTGCGCTGTCGCCCAACAGGGGCTTCACTACTGGCGTTTCGAGCCGGTTATTAAAAACATGGTGACGCAGCGATTCTACCCCCTCGGTATAGAGGATATCGAGGTTGCCTACGCCTCCTCCAACTACTATAACGTCAGGGTCTAGAATGTTTATTACCACGCTCAACGCTTTTCCAAAAAAGTAAGTCAGTCGGTTAATTGTATCGCGGGCCTGGCAGTCGTTTTCGCGGGTGGCCAGCCGGTATATATCTTTTAATGAAAGCGTTGTGCCGCTGCTTTTCTGATAAAACTTCTCCAGCGCCGGCCCGGCAATAATGGTTTCCACGCATCCGGTCTTTCCGCAATAACAGGGCCCTCCGGAATCGTCCAGGAAGTTATGGCCCCATTCTCCGGCCACACCCTGTAAGCCGTTTATGACTTTGTCGTTTACCACAATTCCGCCGCCTACACCGGTACCCATAATTACGCCAAACACCACCTGTGCCTCCGGGTACTTTTCTTTAACAATGCCCATCCGGGTTTCGGCAAGAGCAAAACAGTTGGCATCGTTAGCCATGCGCACCTCCATGCCCAGAACATTTTCCAAATCGGCTGCCAGTGGTTTGTCGTTCAGTACTGTTGAGTTCGAATTTTTGAGTGTTTGCGTTTTCGGATCCAGCGTGCCTGGTGTTCCTATGCCAATTCTTTCGGGCCGGTAGCCCATGTGCGCTTCCATGATGTTGACCAAGGCGGCTATTTGCTTTACCACATGCACATACCCTCGGTGCGCTTCAGTAGGCAAGCGGTTCCGGAATAATACCTGGTTAACTTCTTGCGCATGTATAACTACACCCTCTATTTTGGTGCCACCCAGGTCAATTCCCCAAAGATGTTTCGCGCTATTCATGATTTTAAAACAAAATCAGCTTCAATGATTTGGCTAAAAACAATGCATCAGGGCTTCTCAATTGCCGATGCATTATTTTGCAACAACCAGGCGGCTACCCCGTTGGTCCATCCGAAACCATCCTGCGTGGAATACTCTCCACCCCCGGCCTGCTGAAGCGTGTCATACACGTTATACTTTTCCATTAGCTTTCCGGTGCGCTTAAATACCCTTTTGTTGTGGCTGAGCCACCGGCTGGTAATGAGCTGTGCTAATTGCCCGTGCCCGTACTTCTGCAAACCGATTATGGCTATATACTGCAAAGGAGCCCAACCGTTGGGAGCATCCCATTGCTGCGAGGAAACAACAAGGGTGGTGGTAAGGCCTCCGGGTTTAAGGAATTCTGTTTCGATGATACGGACCATGCGGTTAGCCATTTGCGGTTGAGCCAGGTTAAAGAAAAGCGGATACATGCCTGCCAGCGTTTTGCCGGTTCGCTGGCGACCGTTGGTAAAGTCGTAATCGGTAAAAAATCCTATGGGTTCATTCCAGAAAAAAGTAAGAATAGCCCGCCTGCGGTTGTCAGCAAGCTGGGCAAAATATCTTGCCGAATCGGGCATTTGTCGTTTTTCATATCCCTGCTGAAGGGTTCGCTCGACAAAATACAACAGGCAGTTAAGGTCAACCGGAATAATTTCGGTGGTGCGGATGGTTTCGAGCTTTAACGAATCATCGAGCCAACGCGAGGAAAAATCCCACCCCGACTCGGCAGCGGCCCGCAGGTTGCGATACAATTCTTCGGCTTTCCTGCCCGATTTCCGTACCAGTGCCACATCTTCTTTAAAAGCCTCGGGCCTGGGTTGCGCCATATCGTCCCAATAGCGGTTCAGTATGGAGCCATCGGGCATAACCACAACCCTGCGATGTGTCTCACCGGGTTTTTGAAGTCCATCCGCACCCTCCATCCAAAATAAGTATTCTTTCTTGAGTACATTATGGTACTTATCAATAGCCGTGGAGTCGTACTGCTGAAGCAGGCTTATCATGCAGGCCAGAAACGGTGGCTGGCTGCGGCTCAGGTAATAGGTGCGGTTACCGTTTGGTATATGACCAAATCGGTTGATTAACCAAGCAAAGTTCTCTAACATGTTAACCACCATATCTTTACGGTTATGAGCCAGAAGGCCAAGCATGGTAAAGTAGCTGTCCCAGTAATAAATCTCAGCAAATCTTCCGCCCGGTACAATATATGGAAAGGGTAATGCAATGCGCGAAGATTGGGGATTTTCCTCATCGGCCGAGCGCATGAGCACCGGCCACAAGCGCTCGATATGCTGTTTCAGGCTTACCGAAGTATCGCTGGTAAAGGTATGCTGCGGGCGGTTGGGCAAACGAAAATGCCTTTGCACAAAAGTTGATATGTCAAAATCCGTCTGGTTTCTTTTTTTTTATATAGATAAATTGCTTCCTGCCACGATGTATGCGGAATGCAGTCGGGGAAAGTTTTGGAGTCAGGGAATACGGCCGCCATTTGTACCTCGCCAAACAGTGATGAGGCGAATACGTCTCCCCATTCGGGCGATCGGTATTTATCAGCATCTTTGCATGCTACAAACAAAAGAAGCAGTGCACAGAAAAAGCCGTACCTCATAATATTTTTCAATTATTACCTTTTCAATTTATTTTAGCAGGAAAGTTTTGTCTGCGGGTATTGATATGATTGATGACCCATTGTCCGACTTTCTGTCCCTGGGCCTGGCCGTTCTCGCAGGCCGGCCGATAATGGATACCCCCGTATAACCGGCTAATGGCTGCTTCATCAGCTGCCTGCTTAAACGAGGTAAAACTTCTGGGTTTAAGTCCAAACTCCACCTCGGTGGAATCGGTAAAGGCAAAGTTATCGCCAAACAATTTTGTAAGCATGAGTGCTGCTGACGCAGATATGACGCTGTGCCCGCTGGTATATTCCGGAAATGGCGGGGTTTGAAGCAAAGGCACCCAGTTTTCGTCAATGTATTGATTGATGTACGTTTCAGGGCGAATGAGCACGCTCCGGTATTTTTCATCCCAGCAACTTATAAAGGCGTCGGCAAGAGCTATGGCCACGCAGGCGTATGCTTCGGCCGAGGTTGCAAAGTCGGCCTTTGTTTTCCGGCAGGCTTCGGCCGTAATGTTTATCCAGTGCCCGCCCGGAGATATTTTTTTTACTCCGAACATGACATGTCCGTGCACCTGCATGGCTAAGGGGTTGCAATCCCAGAAGGCCGCAATTTCTTTTTGTTCTTCGGTAAGTGCATTACCTGTGTTATAGACTTCAAGGGCTTCTTTGTAAAATGGGCTGTCTTTATTTATTGAAAACCGTGTGGGTGGTGGAGGTGCAAACTGAGCAGATGAGTCTAAAACAAAAGTCCGGATTTTAGTCCAGTGCGGTTCTATTGCATCGAAGTATGCCGGCGGGGTAGGTTTCCAGGTGCCGGGGTCGTTGCGAATGGAATATTTGGGGAATGACCGCGTTTGGTGATAATTGTCACCGTCAGACCATTGTAGAATGTGCTCGCCCACCCGGTTACCGTACGCTATCGATTGTTCAAACACCTGTTCCGGCATGCCCGACTCGCGAAAGACCTGCACAATCTGTTGGTACACGGTGTCCAGTTCGGATTCGCTAAAGATAAGCTGACGCCCCACCTTAAACAGGGCTTGGATGGAACATAGCTCCGGGCAGTATTGCTTTTCTTTTTCCGGCTGCGGCACCGGCGGAAGGTGTTTAATTTGCCTGGCCAGGGTCGCATACTGATCGGCAAAAGGCACTAAAGCCTCATAGGCTGCTATCGCCGTATAGGCATATACACGACTTGCTACCGGTGGCGAAAATATGTCGTGCACCATCCGGTCGGTAATGCTCTTCATGGCCCGGTGCAGATATTCCGGGTCTGCCACTACGGATCTGTAATCTTGTTGTTTACCACAGGCCGCAGCCAAAATCAGAAGGGTTATTATAAATCTTCGCATACAGACTTGGTTATCTTTTTTTGTTTTTCACATCCACAAATCGAACGCCCCGTATTTCAACACTTTGCCAACCTTTGGGCAAAGAAGCGGGCGTTTGAATAATGCCCTGGTTGGTTATGCGCAGCCCACCGAAACCAAATAACACCGCCTGCAGCATGCCCCCGGCCCCTGTAGCAAAATAGGGGTTAGTTCCGCCGGCTGTTTCGGCCAAAACGCCAAAGGGAGGTACGGTATTGGGCCGGTAGCTTTTTAAAAACAATTCGTAGGCTTTCTGGGCATTGCCCAGGCGCGCATACAAGGTGCTAAGTACCGAAAAACCCATAGCCGGCCCCCGGGGCGACATGCGGGTTTCATAATAATTCAGATCTTTTTCCACCTGTGCACGGTCGGTTATAAACTCCAGCGGAAATGCCAGAAGGTTCACATCGGCCTGTTTAATTTCTTCGCCATTGTAAGTGGCGTTTTCGCGGGTTACGCCATCCGGAAACCGCAGTATGGGTATATTGGCGGCTACATGCTCCCAATCGGGGTCGGGACTAAGGCCCAGTTCACGGGCTGCCTGCACAGCATAGAGCAGCACGGTAATAACTATGCCATTGGTAAAAGCATTGTTGTTGATGTTTTCCTGCCATTCGTTGGCACCAATAACGTTATTGATTTCATACCGGCCGGGACCGTTGCGTTCCACCCGGCTCGTCCAGAAATCGGCAACTTCTTTTAACACAGGATATCCTCTTTCGCGCAACCATTGACGATCGTGTGTAACCTGGTAATACTTCCAGAATGCCCAGCCCACGCAAGCGGTAATGTGTTGTTGAAACGGACCGGTAAGGGCCCAAACGGGCGTATCTTCATTACCGTGTTCGGCCGACTCCCAGGGAAACATAGCACCACGATAACCATGTGCAAAAGCGTTGCGTCGGGCAGCCTCAAGGCGCTGGTACCGGTATTCCAGCAACGAGCGTGCTATCTCCGGATGCAGCACCAATAAAGGTGGGAACATCCACAGTTCAGTATCCCAGAAAACATGGCCGTTATAACCCAACCCCGAAAGCCCCATAGGTGAAAGGCTGTAGGCGGTGCCTTCGCGCGAAAAAGCGTACAAATGGTATAAGGCAAACCTTACTTCTCGTTGTATTTGCTCGTCTCCTTTTATGATAATATCGGCATTCCATAACTTATCCCATTCGCTATAATGACGTTGCAGCAGGCGTTCTGTTCTTTCTAATGCTGCGTAAATGGTAAGGCGTTCGGCTTCGTTAAGCGGATCGGGGTAATGCGATGACGAAACGACCGATGCCACCACCGAAAAACTGTATTCCTCTCCGCTACGGAGCTGTTTGCTGAACTTGGCCAGATGCATGTTATAGTCCCAGTCTTCATGAACAATATTAGGCTGCAGTCCATGCGGTTCATTAAAGATAAAGGATGAAGAGGCGGCTACGGTTAACCTTCCGGAAGGACTTTTAGCCACTGAAGTGAGCAGCGGTATAAGGGCATGCGGACGATCGATTTCGCTGCAATAGTTACGAACATCGGCCAGATGATCAGGCGCCTCGATGATGCTTAGAGGAGTAATGCGAACATCATTCAGCGCTTTAACAGTAACAACGGTAAGTGCACAATAGGGCAAATGCCTGAGGGCCAGCAGGCGATGGATAACCTGCACCTTGCCGGGCACGGTAAAGAAACTGGTGAGCACAGCCTGGCGCATATCCAGTTCCTGACGGAAGTCAACCACCTCGTTATCGCCTACCCTCCTTCCGTCTACTTCTAACGCCATGTTAACATGATTAAAGACTTTAAGGATATTCGATACCCTGCCCCGCTGGTAATAATCATACGCACCGTTCAGCACCACATCTTTTACTTTCATAGGCGAAGGCGAAGACACAAGGCCTGTAACGCCGTTTGCCACAGTTACGCCGTAGTACGGTTCATCCTTTTTCGGGATGGCCGTTATCTTCCACTCGCCCGATTGTTGTGCCTGCAGGCCGGCTGCCGGCAAAAGCAACGCCACCAATAAAAACTTAATCTCCGTTTTCATTTTTCGTATAAGCTAATAAAGACCGGTTATTTCTAGAAATAATAAAGACGGTTTTCTGCAGTTTTTTCAGGTGCAGTTTTGCTATGTTTCTGGTTTCGCCCGGAGCATATAAGCCGGAAGTACCGGGCGGCAGTGCAAATATGGTAAAATCAGGAGTAACCTGCAATACTGTTCCCCAGCCTGCATCCAAAAAGCCCACATCGGGTTGGGTGGCCAGCAGGTTGCCGGCTGCAAGTATGCCGGTACCTTTTTCTGGCCATTCAAAAGAAGTACAGACCCATAGCGGTGAAAACTGAGTAGCGTCCGGAAGGCGGATGATTTCAAAACCATTTCCGTTGTTTTTTAGCAGCACGCTGGCCAACTCAACCACCTGGAGTTGGGCAGCACGCTGCAGTTTTTCGTCAGGAAATACTTCTTCAGGCAAAGCCGTGCTGTAGTTGGCATAAAGAAGAAATTTTTTTTTCAGCGAGGGTATTTGTTTTACCAGCTGATCGCGGGAATGAAACAGAGCTGGTCTGTTTGAAGCGGGGTACACCAAAACCTGTTCGTCCGTTCCGTTGGCATCAAAATCATGGATGTACATCCGAACAGGATGTGCTGCCCCCGCCCTGAACCTGCTGTTAAGCCCCCAGTTGCCGGCGATGAAATCCGGAAGTTCATCGTGGTTAAAATCGGCTGCAGCCACACAATTCCATAACCCATGGGTAAGTTTCAGGCCCCATTGTTCGGTTTGGTTAACAAAGCGTCCGTCTGCCTGCTGAAGCCAAAGCGAAAGGGGCATCCAGTGCCCGGCCAGCAGCAGGTCTGGGCGATTATCCTTATTTATATCGGTCCAGCAGGCATCGGATATCCTGCCCAGTTGGGTTGTCCCTAACAATTGCACGGTCATGTCGGTAAATGTGCCGTTGCCGTTGTTGCGCAACAGGAAACTATCGGGGGTTTTACCATAAGCACCGCTTATAACCCGGCCCCCAATAAAAACATCGGGTAAATTATCATTATCGAAATCGGTAACGCTTATTACTCCCGCATCGGTAAATATGCCTGCAAAAACTTCGGGCACATACTTGAAATTACCCTTGCCCTGGTTAAGGTAAAGTCTGGGTTTGAGCATGGCATGGCCAGCAGCAAACTGATGCCCCCCTCCCACTATTATTAAATCGGGTTTATCATCCTGATTTACATCGACAAAAGCACAGGAGGTATCCTCGGCTTCGGCATGCAGGGCAATATCGGGTTGTGTAGCAGCTCTGAAAGTACCATCAGCCTGTTGCAGATACAGCATTCCTGACTGACCCGAAGCTCCTCCCACGAAAACATCATCCATTCCGTCATCATTTACATCGGCCACGGCCATAGGGGGTCCGGTGGCGGTAAGCGAAAAAGGAAGAAGCGGCTCAGTGCTGATGGCAGAAAAATCGTTTTCACGATGAACAAACGACAGACCCGGTATATTAACTGGTGCAAAGACCGGTGGTACCTCACTAACCTTGGGTGCTGCGGTTACAGCATATTCATTCTGCCTGACCAAAAGTTGTTGATTGGAATGTACGTTGAATAACTTAGTAACGGGCCCATCGGGCCAGATGATGATAACCGAGTCGGCCTGCAGGTCCGTTCCAAGGCCGGCGTGAATAACCGGCTCGACCGCCGATTGCCATCCGCGGGATTGATACAACTCATGAAGGGATTGCCCCCGGGGCGAAAACACCATTACTCTTGCGCCAACAGCGAAAGTGTTTTTTCCGCTTCCTGTTAATTTAATCCGCAAATACTTGGCAGAGTCGGTAGCGGTGTTGTTGCGGTAAATCAAGGCAGGCCGGTTCTGCACGTTTACAACCAGGTCCAGGTCTCCGTCCAGGTCCAGGTCGGCAAAGGCGGCTCCCTGTGAGCAATCGGGTACTGCTTCCATCCATTGTACTTGGCGAAACTTTAGGCCGTTCAGGTTTTGGTAAATGCGGTTTACTGCCTCACCCCGTGGCATTTTGTTTACCAGTTCCAAATCGGCCAGGTGGCTGGAAGGTGTTGATGCAATGTAGCTGATGTAGTCCAGGTCGTTAGGTCGCCTCAATATGCCGTTGGTTATGAACAAATCTTTGCGGCCGTCGTTGTCCAGGTCGGCAAACAGGGCCGACCAACTCCAGTCGGTAGCTTCAACTCCGGCATAAGCTGCAATGTCGCTAAAAACAGGCGTGCTGTTCAGCACACCCTGGTTTAGCTGAAGCGCATTTCGGGAAAACTGATAGTGAAAACCGTAAGAAAGCTTGTGTTGAAATATTTCATACGAATCCTCTCCGGCCGATCGTTTTCTTATGCCTTCGTCATCGGGCAACATATCGAGGGTAATTAAGTCGGTTTTTAAGTCATTATTTACATCGGCAGCGTCCGAACCCATAGAAAACCTGCTGGTGTGAGGCATGGCTTGTTCAATAACCTGCCTGAATGTGCCGTTGCCGTTATTGATATACAGGTAATCGTTTTCTCTGAAGTCGTTACACACGTAAACATCCGGCCATCCGTCATTATTAAAATCAGAAACCGTAACACTTAGTCCGTAACCTAATGACCCGGTTAAAATTCCGGCCTGCGATGATACATCGGTAAAACTGCCGTTATCGTTGCGCATAAGCCGGTCGCCCGACAGTGGGTCGGAGGTATAGCGGAGAGGCAAGTCGGCAAGTGAATAATTGGCATGAACGGAATGATTAAGCAAGTAAACGTCCAGGTCGCCATCGCGGTCGTAGTCGAAAAATGTGGCATGTGTAGCGAAACCTGCAAAATCGAGGTTGAATTGTTCGGCCTGTTCGTTAAAACTTAAATCACCGTTGTTGATATACAGCCGGTTGCGTCCTTTAAAATTGCGATATCCACCCACTTCGCAAACATATATATCCAGCCATCCATCGGCATTTACATCGGCCATGGTTACCCCGGTAGTCCAGTTGGATGTACCCGCGACTCCGGCTTTATATGTAATGTCCATAAATCTAAAATTACCCTGATTGAGGTAGAGTTTGTTATCCCCCAGGTTAGAAGTGAAATATATATCAGATAAGCCATCATTATTAACATCGCCAATTGCTACACCTCCGCCATTGTAATAATAAAGGTACTTGATGATATTAAGGGTATCGGTATCAGCAATGCGGTTAACGAAATCTATTCCGGTTTGCTGGGGCTTGAGCAGCGTGAAGCGTTTTTCCCGGCTATAAGGCAAGGTACAGCCGACCAGTACGAAACATGCGGTAAGCCGTAAAAAATGGCGCATCATGGTTTGTACTGAAATATCAGGGGCGTGTCGTTATTCCGGGTTACCAATATACAGGGTTTTTTTCCAACCATAACAGACTGAAGGTGCCGGATTTCACCCCGCACAAAAAAACCCGACACCAAAGAAGGTATGGCGGTAAAGGTTCCGTTGCCCTTACCCTGCAACAGCAGGCCATAACCGGCATCGTACCTGCCGGCTTCGGGTTTAACACGATATTGGTTACCCCCCAATAACAAATCGGGAACACCATCTTGTGTAAAGTCGGCCACCAGCACGGCATATACCACCGAGAACTGTGCTTCTATAGGCAGTGGAATGTGTTGAAAAGTGCCCTGCGGGGTATTTAAAAATACGGACGAACGCAGTTCGGTGGCTGATAAGCGAAGCGATTGGCTGAGCTGCTCTGCTGTAAAAATATCAGTTATCTGTTCGTTCCGATAGTCGCGATAACGCAGATATTTCTTTTTCAGAGAAGGCATCTGAGCTACCAGATCGTGTCGCAACACATAAGGAAAGGATTTATCTCCGTTGTATCCGGTTATGATGTGTTCCTGAATGCCGTTTCGGTCGAAATCGTTTACATACATTTCAACAGGGTGTACATCTGAAGCCCTAAACCTAGAGTTAAGGCCATGGTTTCCGGCAATGATGTCCGTCAAACCATCGTTGTTCAAATCGGCAAGGGCAAGACAATTCCACCAGCCCGATGTGTGCTGAAGACCTGCTTTTTCTGTTACTTCCGTAAAACCACCATTATAATTTTTGAAAAGCCGGAGGTTCATCCATTCACCTGCTACCAGTAAATCGGTTAGGCCATCGCGATCGATATCACCCCACACGGCATCGGTAATCATACCTAAAGCAGTAAATGAAGGCGCAAGCGATTCCGTTACATCCTTAAAATTTGCTTTGCCGTCGTTTTGCAACAGGATACCTCGTGCCGGTGGACCATAAAAGGCCGGTTGCATACGGCAACCCACAAACAGATCAATATCGCCATCGTTATCGAAATCGGCCGGCCGCACCACCGAAGTACTTTCCATACGGAAAGACGGAAGCATTTGCTGCGATCGGATAAAGTTGCCCTTTCCGTTATTGAGGTAAAGCCTGTCCATTAATAAAGTAGATGAGTTCGATAATTCGTTGCCACCGCTGCATACATATAAGTCCAAATCATTATCGTTATCGCCATCGAAAAAGGCACAACCCATATCTTCCGATTCCTTGTCGGCTTCGAAGGCAGCAACAAATTGCTTTCGGAAACCGCCTGAAGGCTGTTGAATAAATAATGTGCCGGAGTAACCGCGGGAGCCTCCGATAAAGAAATCTTCCAGGCCGTCACGGTTCACATCGCCGGCACAGGCACGGGGACCTTCATTGCTTAGCATGTGGAAGAGCAGCCGGTCGCGATCGAAATCGTTAAAATTGTTTTCCACATGTTTGTACGGAACAGAAAGGCCTGGCTGCCGGAATATGGTTTCATTTATTTGAGATTTTGAAACTTCGGATTGACCGGCATCTTTTTCGTAAAGCAGCAGGGTCTGGTCGGCCGGCACATGTTCAAGTTGTGTTACCTTGCCGCCTGGCCACCGAATGGTGATTTTCTCTGCCTTAGCAAGGTTTCCCAAGGCCAGGAAGGGCCTCGGATCGACAGAAGACTGAAAACCACGGGTAGGCATTTGCTCAACCGTAAGCACCGAATCGCCTGCGTGTATGGTAATGCGCGCGCCAAGCGCCAGCGTATTTTTTCCTTCGCCTTTCAGTTCGAATCGAAGAAAGTGCCTGTCGGGATATAACTGCAGG